>Ga0172382_10001050_pt1 | contig 50596 bp, 38 predicted proteins | sample Leawel138RmetaG_FD_122245 | JGI IMG/M metagenome (GOLD analysis project Ga0172382, IMG submission 122245) | Leachate microbial communities from a municipal landfill in Southern Ontario, Canada - Leachate well 138R metaG | ecosystem: Engineered > Solid waste > Landfill > Unclassified | place... | reverse complement strand
TTGTTTTCTGTTTTCTGTGTTTTATAAGACGGTGAAGAGATTTGATTGTTACAAAATGAAAATAATTTTTATGATTTTTTTCAATGGATAAACAAATGACAAAAGAAACAATTATACTGTTTTCAAAGGTACCCTACAAAAACCATCTGAATTTTAATTCATCTCGTTTGTGGCAAAACCTGACAGGATCGTTTCAATAAAAACGCTTGCAAAAAAATACTAAATTTGTCTGATCAGTTCGTGTTATCAACAGCTGATCGCAAATAATATGGAGGAGACAAGCATGAATGACAACCCATGGGATTTAAATCAATAACATTAAAACTGCCCACGGGGTATTCCGAAGAGCAGTTGCGTCACCGGATTGGCAGGATGCTGCGCATTCGGAATTTTTCATTTCAGATTGAGCATAAAAGTCTGGACGCCCGGCACAAACCAAAAGTTACCTGGCAAATACGTGTTGGCGTATGTTCTCCGGAAATTCGGGAAGGAGAGCCACCTGAACAAAAATTGCTTGAAATTCCTTATAAAAAGCGACCGTTTCCTGTGGTAGTTGTGGGAAGCGGGCCTGCAGGTTTTTTTGCTGCGCTGGTTTTACAGAAGGCTGGTTTTCAGGTGTTACTCATTGAGCGTGGATCGGAGGTAAAAACCCGCAGCCGGGCAGTATCCCATTTTGAACGGACGGGTTATTTCGATCCGAAAAATAACTATGCATTTGGTGAAGGGGGGGCAGGCACCTTTTCCGATGGAAAACTGACTTCACGTTCCAAACACATCTCTTTGGAAAAACAGTTCATCATTTCAAACTATATAAAAGCCGGTGCCCCCGAAGAGATAGCCTATCTGGCTCATCCTCATCTGGGTACCGACAATCTGCGAAAAATTGTAAGAAACCTGCGTCTTCACTTTGAAGATTTAGGAGGTCAGGTACTTTTTGAAACCATTATGGAGGACATCGTTATCCGGAGTGGTAAAGTTACCGAAGCCATAACCTCCCGGGGCAACCTGCCGGCAGGTGCGATATTCATTGCCTCAGGCCATTCGGCTTATGAGACCTACCGGATGCTCATGCGACGAGGGATTCTGTTCCGGACTAAAAATTTTGCTATCGGCAGCCGGATGGAACACCAGCAGGAAATTATCAACCTGGCGCAGTGGGGACATGAAAAACTGCCGGGGCTGAAAGCGGCGGAGTACCGGCTTACCTCACATGCCGATGGAAACCATCCGGTTTTTTCCTTCTGCATGTGCCCCGGAGGAAAAGTTGTACCGGCAGCTGCCTATCCCGAAACCAATATCGTAAACGGTATGAGCTATTATCAACGAAACGGTAAATTTGCAAATGCTGCTTGCGTGGCAGGAGTTCATCCCGATGAACTGGCAGGTATGACAACTTCACCGGAACAGGCACTGGAGTGGGTTGAAAAACTAGAAAGAGCATTTTTTTCCCAAACTGGCAATTACCGCGCACCGGCTTGCAGTATCACCGGATTTTTAAACAACCAAAACAGACTGGCTACTTTCGAAAGCAGCTATTCTCCGGGACTTGTGGCAGCACCTTTATGGGAATTGCTACCTAAATCTGTTGTACAATCTATGCAGGCAGGATTAACCGACTTCTCCGGGAAAATGAAAGGTTTCGATACAGGTATTCTTTTGGGACTGGAAAGTAAAACCTCGTCACCGATACAGGTACTGCGTCAGCCAAACGGTTGCTGCGAAGGCTTTGAAAATCTTTACATCGTTGGCGAAGGAAGCGGATATGCCGGGGGTATTATCTCGAGCGCTGCCGATGGAATAAAAGCTGCCATGAACCTGATTTCCAGCATGCCGTTCTCCTAAAGGCTAACCAGAACATCAGGCTCCCGGCACCTGCCTTAAACTTCTACTCCCAACTCCAGGTGAGTCATTTCATCGGTAATCGCAAAATCGTAATCCGGATACTCATACATTGGCATCCGGGGTTCTGTTTCTCCCATAGAATAGCCATACACCCTTTCATATTCATCTTTGTTCTCCCCCATGTCTTCCAGTTGCCGTAAGTATTCATTGATCGATTTTGATTCAATGATAATCACTTTGTCCAGCTGGTCAATAATCGGACTGTGATTCCTTGTACGGTCGTGGTCAAATTCAAGGATCCGGCGACCATAGCGGGTAATACCAATCGTCCTGAATGTTAAACTTTTCCCTACACCTGGCAGGTTCAGGATATTGCGGTCGGTAGCCAGGAACGGCAGGTTGTTGTCATCGCGTAAAGCAGCAATTTTTTCTACAATATTTTCAGCATCATGCATCAACTCCTGAATCTCCTCCATTTCACTTCCAGGAAGCCGGCCCAGGTATTTTTCCTCCATTTCTTCCTGTACAGCCCGGGCATTGGGGGTAAAATTGGTACTATTTTCAGCGAACCCCTTAACCGTAAATGTGTAGTAGGTAAGCACCCCAATATCGTTTAACACTTTTCGTAGTTTTGCTGTGTGGCCTCTGCGTGAAGCTGGTGCGGTCAAAACCAACTGGTTGGCAACAGCCCAGCCAGCGTCAAGAAGCATACTGATTGCTTTCCTTGCTTCAGGAGTAACCTCCATGGGAGATTCAAAATGAGTTTGTATAACAAACTGCTTTATTCCAATGGCCGATGCCTTTACTTTAAAATCAGCAAGAATTTTTATCAGGTCAGAAGTAATACGCTGTGGTAAATAAACCGGTAAACGTGTGCCAATGCGAATACGCAAAATCTCAGCAAACTTTTCTCCTTCCGGCCTGCTCTCATTATCCTTCCTCTTTCTGCAGGCCATTTGATAAATCTCTTCCAATATATCTTTCAGACTATTATCGGAGCTCATCAAAGCATCACCTCCTGTAAGCAGAACATCACGTAACTGAGCATCATCTTTAAAATAATTGAGAAGTAATGGAAGGCGTTCATTCCAACTCAACTCAGGCTTAAGCTTTTTTAAATTAAAATTATACCGTCCGCTTTGGAAATCGTACATCCGCTGACAGCTGGCACACAATCCTCCACAAGCACGCCCAACAGTATCAGGAATAAATATAGCTACTTCAGGATAACGACGGTGAATATTGTGGGAAGGAAGAATCCATCCCGCTGCATTGGGTTTCCCGGGCTGAACCTTATCCTCCTTTTCCCATGCCTGAATTTGTCCAAACTCATCAACAAGCTGACGACTGTAAATAATATAACAACGAATAGCCAGATCACCTCCAACAGCAAAACCGGGGGTCTGCACATTCAGCAAAGACAAATAATAGGGATTGACAAAAAACGGTATTCCCTTTGCCTCAGCATCATATAAAATATCCATAGTGTCCGGATCCAAAGAATAATCTAACAGTTCATTTAATAACTCCGGCGACCGTACCGCAAAATTCAAGTGAAACCGGCTCTCATTCCACCAGCTATTCATTTTTTCTTCCTTCTGATCCTGTGTTAATCCGGGTTCAAAGGTATACCTCCGACTGGTAATTTCTCCACTATCAATTTTTTCAATCAATGTCTGAATTATACGGGTTCGGTTCTCCTGTCGCAGCTCAGCAATTTTAGGTTCTATGCCGGAAGGATATCTATCCATCCATTCCTGAACCTGTTCACGTGTTGGAATATCCTGAACCAAACTCCCGTTCAACTGCCTGAAAAGCTCCAGCATGTCAATAAAAAAATCGGGTTTTGCACCCCCAATCCCTTTGTTGGTGGCCAACCACAACATCTTAATGGGATGGGTTACAGCTAATTTACCATGAATATTCTGATCGGGATAGGACTCTCCGGCATGATCAATATAATCTAACAGCCTTATGGCAGCATAATCATCCCAGTTCAACTGCTGATACAGCTCATGATTATGATGCCTACCCCTGTAAAATGCCTCTGCAGCAGGATTCATTTTTAACCGGGGCATGATCCAATCCTTGATGGCCTCCGTTGCTTCTTCCACACTCGAAGCATGACGAAGTATTCGCTCCAAAATCGGATTTTCCTCCAGCAACACCAGCAAAATCCGACGCGCATGTACATTAATAGCTATCTTATCCAAGTGAGTATTTTTCATAATATTTATTTTGAATGGTATGGAATTCGACTTTAAAATAAGAAATAATCTCTAAAATGCCAAATGAATGGGAACAGATCACTAATATTTTTTAAAATTTTAACAAAAGTGAAGTTTTTGTTCCATCTTGAACCCGTTTTTTATGGATGAATTAACACAACATCAAAATGAACTCTTTTATGGGAAAAATCTGATGACTGTAATTCAAATCGATTATCTTTGCCCTGATTTATAATGAATTGTAGGAATACTCAACGACTGGATTTGAGGGTGACAAATCCTGGCAGGAGTGATTATTTATAACATGTACTGACAGATTAATAAAAGAAATGGCGTATAAAGCTGGTTTTGTAAACATTATAGGAAATCCCAATGTTGGTAAATCGACCTTGATGAATGTTCTGGTTGGAGAAAAGTTGTCGATTATCACAAAAAAAATGCAAACAACACGTCACCGCATTAAAGGGATAGTTAACGGAAATGATTTTCAAATCGTTTATTCCGATACTCCTGGCATTTTAAAGCCCGGGTACAAACTACAGGAAAGCATGATGAAATTTGTTGATTCGGCATTGATTGATGCGGATATAATTTTATTTGTTACTGACGTAGTGGAAAGGCAAGGGAAAAATCCACAATATATTGAGCAGATTCAGAAATCGAATGTTCCGGTTATCGCCCTCATAAACAAAATAGATTTATCAAATCAGGAACAAGTGAACCGGCTCTATGATTATTGGAGTGAAGTATTTCCCGGAGGCACAATAATTCCGGTTTCTGCAAAAGAAAAATTCAACCTGGAACCTGTTTTTAATCGGATACTGGAACTTTTACCCGAAAATCCCCCATTTTTTGATCAGGATGCACTGACCGACCGCAATGAACGTTTTTTTATGCAGGAAATTATTCGTGAAAAAATACTGCTAAATTACCAGAAAGAAGTCCCCTATTCGGTAGAGGTAGTGGTGGATGAATTTAAACCGAACGACAAACGTATTGAAGTAAAATCAATTATTTATGTTACCAGGGATAGTCAGAAGGGGATTATTATTGGGAAAGATGGCAGGTTGATTAAAAAAACAGGTATTGAAGCCCGGGAAGATGCCGAGGAATTTTTCGGGAAAAAAATCTATCTCGAACTCTTTGTAAAAGTGGCCAAAGACTGGCGCAACAAAGAAGGACAGTTGAAGAATTTTGGATATGATGCTTTATAGAAGGCAGGACAAAACCAGCACCGGCAGATGCAGGGTGCAATTTATTTTTAGAAATGAGTAGGATATTAGCAATAGTAGGACGCCCAAATGTGGGTAAATCAACATTATTTAACCGGCTGACTGAATCGAGGGAAGCCATCGTGGACGAAGTTTCAGGAGTCACACGCGACAGAAATTACGGCAAATCAGAGTGGAACGGAAAAATATTCTCCGTAATTGATACCGGTGGCTACGTCATAAACTCTGATGATGTGTTTGAAGCAGAAATTAACAAACAAGTACATCTGGCCATCGAAGAAGCCGATTTAATTTTATTTGTAACTGACGTTGAATCGGGCGTGACCGACCTGGATGAAGCCATAGCACGACTCCTCCGCAGAAGCGGAAAAAAAAGTGTGGTCGCAGTAAATAAAGTGGACAACAACGTGCGGCATGCAGAAGCGCAGGAATTCTATTCCCTTGGACTTGGAGAGATATTTTGCATCTCATCCATGACAGGCAGCGGAACAGGTGACCTGCTCGATAAAATTGTGGACAGTTTCCCCTCCATAACTGACAATGAAGAAGAACATAAACTACCCCGGTTTTCAGTGATTGGAAGACCAAATGTTGGAAAATCTTCTTATATTAATACCCTGTTAGATGAAGAGCGATATATCGTTACCGATATCGCAGGTACAACGCGCGACTCCATCCTTACCCGTTATAATAAATTCGGACATGACTTTGAAATAATTGACACTGCTGGTCTGCGAAAAAAAGGGAAAGTACATGACGATATTGAATTCTACTCTGTACTGCGTTCGGTGCGAACTATTGAAAATTCTGATGTTTGCCTCCTGATTATTGATGCAACCAGAGGAATAGAAGCTCAGGATGTTTCCATATTAAATCTGACTGTCCGCAATAAAAAAGGACTGGTCATCCTGGTTAATAAGTGGGATTTAATTGAAAAAAACAACCAGTCTACCCGCGAAATGGAGGCAGAAATACGAAACCGTATCGCACCATTTATCGACATTCCCATACTCTTCATCTCTGCAAAAACAAAACAACGGGTTCATAAAACCCTGGATATTGCAATGCAGGTTTATGAAAACCGCAAAAAACGAGTCAAAACTTCGGCTTTAAATGAAGTACTGCTCGAAGCTATAGAAAAATATCCTCCTCCTGCTGTAAAAGGTAAGTATATTAAAATTAAGTATGTAACCCAGCTCCCTTCTCCCACACCTGCCTTTGCCCTTTTTGCCAACCTGCCGCAATACATTCGCGAACCTTATAAACGGTTCGTTGAAAATAAAATAAGGGAAAACTTTGATTTTACCGGCGTTCCTATTCAGGTGTATTTCCGACAGAAATAATGAAAGGTGCAAATGGCCTGAGTCCGGAGGATTTGAATTCAAATCAGTGAGGTAACTCTACTGCAACTACTGCCAGGGATAATCCATACTTGTCATATTGCTTTGCCCGCAAAAATTTACGACCATTCTGAATTTCAGTGTCATATCTGCCCAGAAAACAAGGGTAGAAACATCGTTACCCATTTCTGTTGTTTTTTCCGCCTACCAACACGTTGTATCCCATTTACAATCAGCAGGATAAGTACTGCAATAACAAAGACACAGATTATATCCGTAAAATTTGGGCGTTATTTTGCTCCATGTTTTTTTAATAATTCGATTATATGCTCACTGCAGTTCTCGTATGCAAGGGACAGGGGGGTTTTTCCTCCTTCGACCAGAGTGTTAACATCGGCTCCATTTTCAATCAGAAATCGAATGATCTCGGGTTCACAATAAATAATCGCCCAGAGAAGAGGGGTATATCCTTTAAATCCTTCCCCTGAATTTTTCTCATCTATTTCAGCACCCTTATCAAGAAGGTATTCGGCAAATTCAGGAGTGATGTCTTGATTTCCTTTTATCATGCTTATTATGCATTGGGTAAAAACTCCCTGACCCTTATCTGTTAAAGCGTGAATATCAGCACCTCTCAACAATAGGTATTTTGCAATATCAGGTGAAACACCGCATGCCAGAATCAATGCAGTAGTTCCGTCGTTGGCTTTGATTTTAATGTCAGTGCCCTTATCGATTAAAAAGCGGGCCATTTCTGCATTAGTGTTGTCAAGTGCATGCATTAACGGGGTGTAACCGGTACGCTCTTCCGGGAGATTAATATCGGCGCCTTTGGAAAGAAGGAATTCAGCCATTTCTTTGTTTCCACTGTATACCGATAAGATTAAGGGGGTAAAATCCATCATATCATCCTTTATATTCAAATCGGCACCAGCTGAAACCAGCTCCTTTACTCCTTCTAAATCGTTACTCATCACCTTATCCAGCAGGTCTTGTCCCCGGGAAAACAGGGAACTGGTGGAAAAAAACATCATTAGCAAGGCAAAGAGCCATGCTGAATTTTTATTTGTAACAAAATGTTTCATCTGTATAAATTTTAATTTTCCGCAGCCTCTTCATGCTTTTCTTCAGCAGCAAGGGAATCAGCTATTTTTTCATGATAAAAAAAGGAATTTGAAACCTGAAGATTTTCGGGAGCAGAAAAATCAACTGGCTTTATAAGGAAAAGAAGTATAAACATACTATGAAAAAGTAAATCCATGATTCCAGTTCCTGTAATAACATCTTTTACTATCAAATTTATCGATTTTTTATTTAACGCTAACTAATCCTGCCATTAAATTTCTTTAATTTGTAATTCATTTATAAGCAGCAATTATGTTTATAGTTCATGTATTTGTACACGTTCACAAAGACTATGTGGAGGATTTTAAACAGGCAACAGTTGAAAATGCACGGCAGAGCACGCAGGAACCCGGCATCACCAGGTTTGATGTAATTCAGCAGCAGGATGATCCTACCCGGTTTGTTCTGGTAGAAGTGTATCGCACTTATGAAGATCCACCCAAACACAAGGAAACCGAACATTACCGGCGCTGGCGGGACGAAGTGGCTCATATGATGGAAGAACCGCGTACTTCTGTAAAATATTTCAATGTTCATCCTGTAGATGAAGGATGGGAATAAATTAACGGGTAACAGATATGAATGATCCAAAATGATCAAAAAAATGGATTTCGAATTTTCTACTTCTACCCATATAATTTTTGGTCGTAACTCTGTAAGAAAAGTTCCCAAACTGGTAAATGAAAAAGGAAACAAAGTATTCATAGTTACCGGCAGAAATACGGAGCGGGCTGAATATATAGAGAAAATCCTGTCGAAGGAGAATATTCAAAAAGTTCACTACTCCGTAGAAAAAGAGCCCACAACCGGAATCATTTCCAGGGGAGTTCATCTGGCCCGGGAAGCAGGGTGTAACCTGGTGCTGGGATTTGGAGGTGGCAGTGTTATCGACAGTGCCAAAGCGATTGCTGCATTAACCCCCAATGACGGGGATATCATGGATTATCTTGAAGTAATCGGCAAAGGACAAAATTTAAAACAAAAACCACTGCCCCTGATTGCTATTCCAACTACTGCCGGAACAGGTGCCGAAGTCACCAAAAATGCGGTTATTCATTCACCTGAAAACCAGGTAAAAGTAAGCCTGCGGAGTTCGATGATGTACCCCGACACAGCTGTGGTTGATCCGGAACTCACCTGTTCACTACCCCCTGACATTACTGCTTCCACCGGGATGGATGCTTTCACCCATCTGCTTGAAGCTTACGTTTCAAAACAGTCGAATCCATTCATTGACATGATTTGCAGGGAAGGAATAAGTCGCGTAGCCATTTCCCTAATCAAAGCTTTTAAAAATGGGGCCGATATCCAGGCCCGCGAGAATATGGCTTTTGCAAGCTTGCTGGGAGGCATAGCCCTCTCACATGTAAAGCTGGGAGCTGTACATGGATTTGCAGGTCCGTTAGGAGGAATACTGCCTATACCTCACGGAGTTATTTGTGCAGCCCTGTTGCCTGCCGTTATAGAAGTAAATTGCAGAGAAGCAGTCAGAACAGGTGAAATGGAAATATTAAAAAAATATAATGAGGTAGCTAAAATAATAACCGGAAATACTCATGCCCGTATAGAAGAGGGGATAACCTGGATCTATAAAACAATTCATGACATAAAAATCCCAAAGTTAACATGTTTCGGACTTTCAGAAGATTATTTCCCGGGATTGGCAGATAAAGCTGAAAATGCCAGCAGTATGAAAGGAAATCCATTCATATTGAACCATAACCAACGAATAGAAATTTTGAAAAAAACCTGCTTTGATAAACATGAACAGACATCATTTTACGCCAAAAAGAAACAAAAGCCGGAAGAGTAAGTGAGAGACACCACTAACTTGTACAAGAAATACAAAACACCAAATAAAATCTATTTTCATGAAGCGAGAAATAACAATACAAGAATTGAATACTGAGCTCTTTATCGATGAAAAGGTCAAAGAGATCAGCCAAATTGTTGGCCAGGGTACAGCAATCAACGCCCTTTCCGGAGGAGTTGATTCATCTGTTGTGACCATGCTGGGACACAAAGCACTGGGAAGCCGGCTCAGAACGGTGATTGTTGAAAACGGACTGATGCGGGAAGGAGAGGTGGAACAGGTTGTTGGCTTCTTCAAAGAGCTGGGAGTTGAAGTAGAGGTGGTTGATGCCCGGGAAGAATTTTTTAATGCCTTAAAGGGAATTACCAATCCCGAAGAAAAACGGGAAGCCATCACCCAAACCTTCTACAAAAAAGTGTTTGGCCGCATGGTAAAGGAAAGCGGAGCCAGGCACCTCCTTCAGGGAACAATTCTGACTGATATTGATGAAACCGTAGCAGGAATTAAGCGGCAGCATAACGTTTTTGAACAACTCGGCATCGACCCCGAGGCAGCATTTGGATATAAGATCATAGAACCCCTGGTTCAGCTACGTAAAGAAGGCGTGAGAAAAACCGGCAAAGCACTCGGTCTTCCGGCAGCACTCTTCGACCGTATTCCATTTCCCGGGCCGGCATTTGCTGCACGGGTCATCGGGGCAGTTACTCCCGAAAAAGTCGAAACAGTAAGAAAAGCAACAGTTGTAGTGGAACGTCTGCTGAAAAAATCAGGAGCCTTTCAATACCTTGCCATTCTGCATGAAGATCGCGTTACAGGCATGCGCGACGGGAAAAGGGACTTTGGTTTGCAAATAGAAGTGCGGTGCTGGAATAGTACTGACGCACGCACGGCAAAACCCATGCACCTTCCATTTGAATTACTGGAACAGATAGCCGATGAAATAATCAGAGAGGTACCAGGGGTAGTCAGCGTAACCTACAATATAGCATCAAAACCACCATCAACCATTGAGGCAATATAACAGGGTTAACAATTGATCCAACACAAGCCGGCAACAACACCTCCTTTAACTCATGACTTTTTAAGAATAATGCATATCTTTGTAAGTTAGAGCTTGAAAAATTATGATTGGAAAATTTTTTCATACACCGGAAGCTAAAAAATTCAATCTTACCCCGAGGTTCTACGACCCCGACAAGGAAGAGCGGGATGATCGTGAGCGACGGATTAAGGAAGAGTTGGGAATACCTGATGAGAAAAAAAACGAAGGAAAACCTTTTCAGACGAACATAAAAGGTCAGTTCAGAAGAGCGCAGGAAGGATTAACCCGGTCGTCACATAAAGCCAGGAAAGCCTCCAACACCCGGCTGATCATATTAATTCTCATATTATCCCTTATCGTGTACTTGTTTTTTTATTCTGATTTTACGTTTTAGTGAGTGATATAATTCAATTATTACCTGATTCAGTAGCGAATCAGATTGCTGCCGGAGAAGTGATCCAACGTCCGGCATCAGTGGTGAAAGAATTGATTGAAAATTCGCTGGATGCGGGTGCCAATGAAATTGCAATTCACATCAAGGATGCGGGCAAAACCCTGATTCAGGTCACCGACAATGGTTGTGGCATGTCGCCTACCGATGCACGGATGGCTTTTGAACGGCACGCTACATCCAAAATCAGTTCCGCCAACGATCTTTTTTGTATTCGCACGATGGGCTTTCGCGGTGAAGCCATGGCTTCAATTGCCGCCATTGCCGATGTGGAAATTCGGACCAAAAGAACAGAAGACGAAGTGGGGACACTCATCCATATTATTGGATCGGTAGTGAAAACCCAGGAACCTGTGGCTTGCTCGAATGGAACAACCATCCGGGTAAAAAACTTATTCTTTAATGTCCCCGCACGTCGAAAATTCCTGAAAACCAACACGACAGAACTCAGACATATTATCAGCGAAATACAACGCGTCGCTCTGCCTAATCCGGATATCAGGTTTTCCCTTCTCCATAACCAGGCAACGCTATATGATCTGGGGAAAAATGTTATCCGAAGGCGAATCACTGATATTTTCGGTAAGGGAATCAACCAAAGCCTTGTACCGGTAATGGAAGAAACCAGTCTCGCCCATATTTCCGGCTATATTGGTCAACCCAAATTTGCAAAAAAAACCATGGGCGAACAGTTCTTTTTTGTGAACAAACGTTACATGCGTCACCCGTATTTTCATAAGGCAGTTATGAAAGCTTATGAGAAATTACTTCCGACTGATGCTTTTCCTTCCTACTTTCTCTTCCTGGAAATTGATCCTGCGGGTATCGACATCAATGTACACCCTACCAAAACCGAAATCAAATTTGAAAACGAAGTAGCCATTTGGCAGGTCATTCATGCTGCCATCAAGACTTCCCTGGGGAAACACAACGTGGTTCCTTCCATCGATTTTGACCAGAGTGGAAGTATTGATATCCCTGTAGGAAAGAAAGACAGCTCTGAGGTTTCTTTTCCTGAAATCCGGATCAATCCTGAATATAATCCATTTGAAACAGAAAAAATTCAGTCGGTACGAATCCCCCACTCCCCGGCAAATGTCAAAAAAAATGTATCGAATTGGGAAGATCTTTATCAGGGCAGTCAGCTTAAATTAATCCCTGAAAAGAAATCAGCAGAAAGGGACAGGTCCGAGCCACTTTACGAATCCATCGAACCAGTTTTACGAAAAAAAAATCTTCAGCTCAAACAGAAGTATATCCTTACTCCTGTAAAATCGGGCTTGATGATTATTGATCAGAAGCGTGCTCACGAGCGGATCTTATTCGAAAAATTCATGGAAGTCCTTCAATCTGAATCAGTAGCCAGTCAACAACAACTATTCCCCCAAACCTTAGAACTTAATGCCGTTGATGCAGACCTGCTGAAAAACATTTTGGACGATCTGCTATCCATGGGATTCGATATCCGTGAATTTGGAAAAAACACTTTTATCATGAATGGTGTTCCGGGAGTACTCGATGTAACTTCACCTGAAGTAATCATTGAGAAATTACTTGAGGAATACAAAAACTCACCGGTTGATGCCCGGGCTAAAGCCCGGGAACAGGTTGCTATATCACTGGCTAAAGCTTCGGCACTCGACTATGGGACAGAATTGAAGCAGGCTGAAATTGACCGGCTTATCGATGATCTGTTTGCCTGTAAAACACCCAACTATACACCAAGAGGGAAAAGAGTATTAACCATCATCCCGTTAGAAGATTTTGAAAAAGCTTTTAATAAGTGACAATATGTCTTTATTTTGCATGCTGAATGATTTGGCCTGGCTTTTGCCGGTATAACCCAAAATAGAAAAGAATGAACTACCGTCCTTTCATGAATACAATTCCACCTGTGGTCAAGAACCTGATTATCATCAATGTTCTCCTGCTGCTTGCCACATGGGTTTTGCAAAGCAGGGGAGTCAATCTGGTTGAACACCTGGGTATGTTTTACCCGGGCTCAGAAAAATTCAGGTTACATCAGGTCATCACGCACATGTTTATGCATGGTGGCCTAACTCACCTGTTTTTCAATATGTTTGCCCTATGGATGTTTGGCCGTGTACTGGAGAGCATATGGGGATCGCGCCGGTTTTTGATTTATTACTTTGTTACCGGATTAGGGGCAGTTGCGTTGCATACGTTTGTGATGCACCTGGAAATTTCATCGATTCAAAGTTCTATGGAAGCTTTTCGAAACACACCCTCCCCTGAATTACTTGAACAATTTGTCAACCGGAATCTTCCCAACGCTTCACCTCAGATACGTGATTTTATCATGTCCTGGCATAATCATCCTTCTGATGCAGGTCATGTTTCGGAAGGGATAAACCTGATGGACCGTATACTCAGATTAAATATGGACATTCCTACTGTTGGTGCATCGGGTGCAGTTTTTGGTGTTCTTCTGGCATTTGGTGTACTTTTTCCCAATACCCAGCTGATGTTACTTTTTCCACCCATCCCCATTAAAGCGAAATATTTTGTTATAGGTTACGGCCTGGTGGAGCTCTATCTTGGATTTTCCCAACCGGGAAGCCAGGTTGCTCACTTTGCTCACCTGGGAGGTATGGTCTTCGGTTATCTGCTCATTAAATACTGGAATAAAACAACGAAACATTTTTATTGATGGATATCTGGGCCGACATAAAACGAACATTCAGGGAAGGTTCGGTACTAACACGACTCATCTACATCAATCTGGCAGTATTTCTACTCGTCAAAATCATTGGTGTACTTTTTTCATTATTCAACTACCCATTTTATCTGGCTGACTGGCTTTCAGTACCTTCCAATCCGGGTTTGCTTTTAAACCGTTTCTGGACCCCTTTTACATACATGTTTCTTCACGAGGGATTCCTGCATCTGTTATTTAATATTTTAGGTCTTTACTGGTTTGGGAAACTTTTTCTCTACCACTTTGAAGGCAATAAATTGCTGAGCGTTTACCTGGCAGGCGGATTAACAGGGGCTTTTTTTTATGTATTGGCCTTCAACATTTTCCCGGCGTTTTCATCCACCAATGCCATTCTTCTTGGCGCTTCTGCCTCGGTATTTGCCATTCTGATTGCTGTTTCTGTTTATGACCCCCAACGGGAAATTCACCTCTTTTTTATTGGTAGATTTCCACTGAAGTATATTGCCATTTTCTATGTACTTCTTTCCATTATTGGTATTTCAGCTTCCAACCCGGGAGGTAACCTCGCCCACCTGGGCGGAGCTGCCTGGGGATGGTTTTACATTAACCAACTACGGAAGGGGAAAGACCGCGGAGCAGGGATGGTTGACCTGATTAATAAAATCTACAGTTGGATTCTAAAGGAAAGCCAATGGTTAACATCCAGGCAACGAATGAAAGTTACATTCAGGCAGCAAACTCCACCCCGAAATGATTACGAGTACAACCGGCAACAAAACTTCAAACAGGATGAGATCAACCGTATCCTCGACAAAATTGCTCAATCGGGCTATGAAAGCCTGACCAAAAAGGAGAAAGAATTACTATTTAAGCAAGGAGGAAAGCATTAAGTACGGATTGCCGGTTACAGATATCGTACAGACAAGGTATGCCTTGTCTGCTCATACATGCGTGGTTCCTTCATCCCTGATATATCGATTCACTCCAACTTTCTGGCGTGTGCCTCATAAATACTGGCATTCAGTTCGAAGCCGATCAACAGGATAAGCGACATCAGATACATCAGCAATAAAATGATTAAAAGGGTACCAATGGATCCATACAGCAGGTTATACTGGCTGAAATTGTTGATATAATAGGAAAAACCGGCAACGGCAAAAATACTGAGCACGGTAGCCAGGGTGCCACCGGCAGAAATAAAACGCCATTTTGTTTTTTTGGCAGGAGCCATATAGTACAAAAAGGAGTAGGCGAAGAAAAATAATCCCACAACTACAATCCATTTCCCCGTGGATAGAAGATGAAAGGTGAACGACCCCTGAAGAAAACCTTCACGTTCCAGGTAATTGATCAGAGTCTGCCCTCCTGTCAATAATGCAATAGCTACAGTTAAAAGAACAGAAAGCACGAACAACATCACAACGGCAATCATTCTCTGGCTTAACCATGAACGGCGATAAATACTGTGAATAGTTGCATCAAATGCACTCATCATAGAGGCCAATCCGTTGGTAGAAAACAGAAGTGCCATAAAAAAACCCAGCGACAGCAAATCGCCACGGGGTTGCTTCAAAATTGTAGCCAGTGTATCTTCGATCGTTTCAAAAACACCACCAGGCACCACTTGCTGAATGAGATCCATCAATTCATCCTGAAAATTATCAATGGGGATATAGGGTATCAGTGTAAATAAAAAAATGACAAATGGGAAAAATGCAACAAAAAAAGAAAATGCTACGGCTGAAGCACGTGTTGTGATGGAACCATTCACGATACTTTTCCAAAAAAACAAAGCTACATCATACAGAGGAACGCCGTCAAAAAACGGCAGGGTTATTTTTTCTGCGCGTTCCATTAGCTGTTCTCCAAAATGCTTGTATCTGTCTCGGTTTAGCAACCCCTTATTCATTGGGTTTTTCCTGTTTTTCAATTCTGAGTTGATGAATAAAATCCTTTCCTTCATTTTTTTTCAGCAGGAAGTATACCCTGAAATATCCTTTTGAAGTAACCAGGCTCCCAATCACATAGAATGCCCCCTCCTTCCCTCCCTGGTGAATCACCAAAAAATTACTGGGAGGGTAACTGCTGAAAAAATCACTGACAATAAGTTGTGCTTGTGCCTTGCTGTACACATTGTCACTTTCCGGAATTACCAATTCCACATTCTGATTGAAATATGCGGAAAGTGCCCTGGCATTACCTGATTTCAAGCTTTGTATGATTTCATTGGGAACTTGTGCCTTTGCCGGAATAAAAAAAAGCAGGACAGCAAACAGAGTAATCACAAAAAATTTATTTTTCTCCAATAACAGTGGCATGATAAAATTGTATTTTTATCTAATTAAAATTATTTATTTCATCCAATGTTCAACAGAATCTGCAAGCTCAATTCAATAAAACAGTTATGAATTCAAAATTCATAATTCATTTCTGCTCGTTTCATCTGACAAACGCCTTTTTGATCACAAAAACTGTGCAAAAACAATTTTTACCTCTTATTTTTGGTAAATTTATAAAAATATTAATTCAATGTAGCATGAAAATCACTTTACTGGTGGTAGGGAAAACGGATGAAAACTATTTGAAAGAAGGCATCAGGCAATATGCCGATCGTATCAAACATTATACCGATTTCCGGATAGAAGTGATCCCGGATATAAAAAAAAGCCGGAATATGCGTATTGAAGAACAAAAAATGAAAGAAGGTGAACGCATTCTAACCCACTGGGCTCCATCAAAAGAAATCCATCTTTTGGATGAAAACGGTAAATTGTTTTCCTCTAAAATGTTTGCTGAATTTCTTCAAAAAAAAATGGCCAGTGGACTCAAAGAGATAATTTTTGTTATTGGAGGACCATACGGTTTTTCCGAAGAAGTGAGCCATAAAGCACAATCGAAAATTTCATTATCCCGGATGACTTTTTCGCACCAGTTGGCGCGACTTTTGTGCACAGAACAAATTTACCGGGCATTGACTATTTTAAAAGGAGAACCTTATCATCACGATTGACGTGTTTTTGAAAATTAATAAATACAGCATTCTAATTTTTGCGCTCTGCTTTTTTGTAGCGGCAGCCTTTATTGAAAATAAGCTGTTAAAAAAACATCCCGAAAAACACCTCATTGAGGATTTTCAGGAAAACCTTCAGCAAAAGGAAAAGGAACTGAATCTTCTGCTCGATCAGATCACAGCCTTGGCAAAAAAAGAAAATTTCGACGGGAACTTCGCGGATCAACTCAATCTGACACAACTTAATCCAGACCTTTTGGAGAAAAAGGGATTCGGATTCCTCGTTTACCGGGAAGGAAATTTGCATTACTGGTCAGACCGGTCTATCGCTTTTTATGGGAATATCTCAGAGATAAACCTGGGAAAGCCAATCCTGCAGTTACCAAACGGATACTACTTAGCCGTTAAAAAACAGGTAGATGGTTATACTGTTTTTGGCCTCCACCTCATCAAACACCATTACCAGGTTGAAAACAAATACCTGAAAAATAAATTCTCAGAAGGATATACACTTCCTGGTGAATATGAAGTAGACTTAACCTATGAAGAAGGAGATTACTCGGTTTATAATACAAAAAATGAATTCCTTTTTTCTATTCATCCCAAAGGCACCTATCTCTGCACAACCCGCCAGTTATATATTCCTGGAATTATCTATTTCTTCGGGTTGCTTATTTTATTGTTGTATTTCAGACGAGAGTTTACCGCATCAACAGCCCCTTTCTTCCTAAAGCTGTTTAGCCTGGCTGTCGTACTGTTCCTGGTATATTGGCTGCATCTGATTTTTCATATTCCGAAAGTTTTTTTTCTCCTCCGGTTTTTCAGCCCGTCAGTGTTCGCACTCAATTACTGGCTGCCTTCCCTGGGAGATTTCTTTTTGCTCTCCATATTTTTTCTATTCCTCCTCTATCTTTTCGGCAAACATCTCGACATCAGCCAACTTCAAAAAGAATCCATGGTTTCGGTGAAGGCAATGGGAATCCTGCTGCTTCTGTTCTCTGGAAGCACCTATCTGCTTATCCAGTTTTTTATCCAAAAACTAATTTTTAATTCCACGATCTCATTTTCACTCCACCGGATCATTGAGATCTCCACTCAAAGTGTGCTGGCCATTTTTTCTGTTGGGTTGCTTTTGCTGGCAGTAATATACCTGACAATCAAGATTGTTGAACAAATCCGGGATAAATTCAGGCTGGGAGTCCTTATTGCAATATCGTTGCTCATCAGCCTGTTTCTAGCATCTGTTCAATACTTCACACAACATGTTGTTTTCTGTCAATCCCTACTTCTCTTTTTCATCCTGGTAATCCTCACCGCTCTGTTTAATAAAATATACCTTCAACGTTTTACCCTAAGCTACTTCATCATTTTCATTGCCGTGGCAGTAATCTATTCATTGAATATTTTTTATACCACCACAGCTGCCAAACAACGGGATGAACAAAAACTAATGGCAGTAACACTTGTTGACGAACGCGATCCGGCTGCTGAAGTGTTTCTTGCCGAAATCCAGAAATCTATACAAGTCGATTCAGCAATTCCACGTCTCCTGATTGATGAAAATGAGGCAGAACTGATGAAGTATATCGAAGAAACATACTTCAGCAGTTATTTCAGACAATATGAAGTCCGGTTTTTCATCTGCTCCGGATCAGACTCAATCGATGTTGAGATGTACAACCGGACAGAACTCTGCATCGACTTCTTTGAAAACATGATTAATTCACAGGGAGTTAGAATTCCGGGAACTAACTTTTATTTCATGAACAATATGAACGGCCGTATTTCCTATACCGGCTGGTTAAACTATCAGGGATATTCCGAAATCAGAGGAGTATCCATATTTATTGAACTGAATTCAGAATTACTCTTTGAAGGGATTGGATTCCCGGAATTACTGATCGACAAATCCATGGCTAAACCTGAAAATTACAAAAAATACAGCTATGCCAAATATTATGGTGGTGAACTTACCGATAAACACGGAGACTACAACTACAACTTTTTTGTTCATACGTATGTTCATTCCGACAGGGAATTTGAGTATAACCGGTGGGACGGGATGGAACATCTGATTTATAACACACGGGAGGATAACTATGTAATTGTATCACGCGAACTTTTTAACCTGGTGGATTACCTCATTTCTTTCCCCTATTTGTTTGTTTTCTATTTTATTTTAATTCTGATCATTCTCATTGTTGAAAACCGGGCAATTCGCAAACGATCAACTAAAATAGACCTGAAATTCAGAATTCAGGCAGCCATTATATCCATTGTATTCATTTCTTTGCTAGTCGTTGCAACGGCAACAATAGGTTACAATGTGAAGCAGTATAAAGAAAAACACCAAAATGATTTAAATGAAAAAATGGTTTCCATTGCTGCTGAAATTGATCTGCGTTTAGATGAAGTTAAAGATATGACACCCGGCCTGATCGACTGGCTAAATGCTGAGGTTACCAAACTTTCCAATATTTTCCGCACCGACATAAACATATACGGTACCGATGGGAATATCATTGCCTCTTCCCGTCCGGAAATTTACCAACGCGGCATCATTTCAGCCCGAGTAAACTCCCAGGCTTATCACGAAATCTTCAACAACTTCCAGATCAACTACTTCCAACCGGAAAAAATCGGAATGATGTCTTATCTTTCAGCATACAGACCTGTCATCAATAATACCGGGAAATTTCTGGGAGTTCTTAATCTTCCTTATTTCATCCGGCAAGACCTGTACAGTCAGGAACTTTCAACCATAATCGTTGCCTTTATCAACTTATATGTTCTCCTGTTCCTTGCCAGTATTATTGTCGCCGTCATTATTGCGAATCAAATCACCCGGCCGTTGGTACTCATCCAGGATAACTTACGCAAAATTAAACTGGGAAAACGCAATGAACCCATATACTACAAGAGAAACGACGAAATTGGGAGCCTGGTAAAAGAATACAATAAAAAAGTGGACGAGCTGGCAGCCAGTGCTGAATTACTTGCACGGTCAGAACGTGAATTTGCCTGGCGCGAGATGGCCAAACAAATTGCACATGAAATAAAAAATCCACTTACCCCCATGAAACTAAATATTCAACACCTTCAGCGGACAAAAGGGGATGGGGAGGAATTTCACCGGTATATCGACCGAATTGCAAATACACTTATCGAGCAGATTGATAACCTGTCAAATATAGCCACTGAATTTTCAAACTTCGCCAAAATTCCTAAAGCAAGAAATCAAATTTTCAAACTTTCAGAACAGGTAAAAAAAGTTATTGACCTATTTGAAACCGATCCAAGAGTAACCATCCTATTCCATACGAACGGAATGGAATACATGGAAGTGAATGCTGATCGTGACCAGCTGTCACAAGCGGTTATCAATCTGATCAAAAATGGAATCCAGGCCATCCAGGAAGATCAGAAAGGCAGGGTGGAAATTAACCTTGACCGACGCGACCACATGGCAATCATTGCTGTTGCTGATAATGGACAGGGTATACCGGATGAACTTCAGAACAATCTGTTCCGACCGAGTTTTACAACCAAAACAAGCGGAATGGGACTCGGACTGGCAATCGTGAAAAATATTGTAGAAAACTTTTCCGGCCATGTATGGTTCGAGACAAAACAAGACAAAGGTTCCGTTTTTTATATTGAAATACCAATTTGGGATAGCTGATTTTTTGCAAAACAATTCATTTTACACTATCCTTGTATCTGAATCTTTCTAATGTATATTATATGGTACCACTCTCTTTTCTGGAAATTAGCGAACGACTGAAAAATATGTCCCTGCCCGAAACCGATATAGTAATCGGAATTGGTACCGGCGGAATTGTCCCGGCAAGCCTGGTGGCATTTCACTTGAATGCCGAGCTCAACCTGATGATACTCAATTACAGAGATGAACAAAATTCTCCCCTGTACATCAAGCCAAAAATTCTGAAAATGCCGGAGTTAAGCCTGAAAGGAAAACGGATTTTACTGGTCGATGATGTTTCCGTTTCCGGAAAAACACTGAACGCAGCTCTCGAACAACTTGAAGGATTGAATGTGAAAACACTGACCATGAAAGGAAAAGCCGATTTTGTGCTCTTCCCGGAAATAAAAGATTGTGTGAAATGGCCATGGAAAATATAAGGTTTATTCCTTTATAGACTGTTTCGATTTTGTTTTTTAGAAATATTTTGATCTGTTTTTTGCTCAGACAAGGCAAAATTGACGCGAATAGCCCTAGCTATTTAAGGAAATTTTGCAGCAGTATGAGTGAAAAAGACGCAAAATAGAATCAATGGATAAATTTAAAACAGTCTCTTATAAATATTTCTCCCAATAAAATCCCCTTACCAATTTGTCTGTAATTAAAAAATATTGTACCTTGCAGGAAATCATGTTAACCCATAATATTTTTTCTCAGACACCTGGTGAAAACAATAACCAAATACAACAACAATCAACATTTCTCTGAGTTACTGATATTTGTAACTTTATTCTTTTTGTCTTTTATTTCATCCTGCTTGCCTCCCTATGCGTTTTTGAAAAGCACAGCGCTGTCGTGTAATTTGATTGCAGATTGGGTGTCGGATGCCCATTACCTGTCAGGTTTTGATCAGGACTCAAAACCAGGTCACGCACGGATCATTTGGAGTATTCATGAAGGGATGATGAAATGCCCGGCAATCATAAGTACCCCCAAAAGGGCGGGTCCGCTGAAGGCAGAAACAGTGCTTCACCAAAATGAAAAAGATGCCCCAGCAACCTGCCAGGCAATTCAAACGGGCCCATGGAGCAAAAAGGAAACCTGGGGAGGACGCATTCCTCCTGCTTTTCCCGATGATGTCAGCATTCCTGCAGGAGTTACCGTAACTGTCGACATCCCTGCCAGCTGCCGTAATCTATCCATACAAAACGAAGGAATGCTCAATGTTGCAGGCAAGGATACACTGCAAGTGTATGGAAACTGGATCAATGATGGGATATTCGAAAGTGGCAAAAACGGAGTAGTTGAGTTTAAAGGCAATTCAGCGTCTTCGATTGAAGGTCAAACCACCTTCGAAGAGTTTATCGTTACAAAAGACAGCCTGATGATACCCCTTAATATAAAAGGGAAAGTTACTATCTCCAGCGGAGGAAGTCTGAACCTGAACAGTGGCCGGATGGTAGTCTGCCAGGAGGGTGTTTTGCTATGTGAATTCAACAAAAAAACGACCATTCCGAAAAATGCAGGACTGGAAGTTGACGGAGGAACACTCAGCACCGGAAGATTTTCAGTGACCAACAATGGTTTGATCAGAATACATTCCGGGAAAGCAAGCTTTGGTACCCATTCCGGAAATTCCATCCATAATCAGTTGAGCGGCGCTTTTATAGTTTCCGGTGGAAAAGTAAAAATTGCCGGCAGACTGGAAAATACAGCCAGAGGAACCATCGACCAGTTAAACCTGCCGTCAGGCATTCATATTTCAGGTGGAGAAATCACATTGAATACTGCAGGAAACGGACTGAGTCATGTGGGATCACTGAATGTTACATCAAACGGAACCTTCAACTTTTCAGGAGGAACAATCATCTTCCAAAACTCCAGTACTGCATCTACACCACTGGACATAAGCCTATCCGAAGGATATGGCTCTAAAACCACAGCAGGAGGCATTTTTCAGTTCGGGAATGACCTTACGCCCGCCAAAACAACATTCATCATTGCAGCGGAGGTTTACCTGAGCCATATTGCTGTATTATCAGATGTAACCCTTCAATTGGAAAAAAATTTAATGATAACCGAAAAAATAGACTTTACAAACCCCAGTTACCTGAAGTTGAACGGAAACGCACTAAGTTTTAATATTCAGGCTTTGGGAATATACATGCTGCCACTCATTGAAACTAGTGGAGAAGCGATACCGGTTACCATAGAAATAACAGAAGGCATTTTCTCAGCAGATGCCTCCTTAACCATACAAACATTCGGAGAGAAACATCCTGAAAACTTCAAACAAGAAAATTACCTGAACAGATACTGGAAGCTAGACTTTCAAGGAGTTACGCATCCTGTCTATACCATAAAAGCACAATTCACAGATACCGATATTATCGGCAATAATAATAATTTTTGCGTTTATCAGTATCGTGAAAACTCATGGATACCTGTTGCCTCAACCCGTCTTGAAGAGAACACATTTTCATTTCGTGGTACCGGGGAGCAGATGGAATTTTCAGCATTTGCAGAAACAGTTGTTACGCTCAGTGCCGACCCATCAGCACCAGTTTGTGCAGAATCACCGGTAGCGCTATCCTCCGAGGTATCGGAAGGGACGATTCAATCCTGTACATGGACATCTATTCCTCCCGGAACCTACCCGTCATCTTCCCGGATAACCGTATGGCCGGACACTTCAACAACCTATATCCTTTCCATCACGAATGAAAATGGAGTAACCCAGTGCGATTCTCTTTCCATTATAGTTCTTCCATCAATGGTACCATCAGTACACATCACAGGATACCCGGGTGATTCGATCTGTGAAGGGACAATGGTTACCTTTACAGCAAACAGTACAAATGCAGGGTTATCCCCTTCGTATCAATGGAATCTGAACGGAAAGGAAGTCGTTGGTGAAATAAACCCTGCATTCAAATGTGGTTCACTGAAAAACAAGGATAAAATAACAGTAAAAGTTACATCAGATGCTCCCTGTCCGGCAACCTCCAGCAGTAATCCCATAACCATGACCATCCTTCCTCTTCCAGTTGCTGCCCTTTCAGCTGAAAGCCCAATTTTCAGGGGAGCTGCTCCAATCATCAAATTCAGTGCAACACCTCAAACCCTGGTCACTTATCGGATAGATGAGGGACCAGAAAAGATAATAAAAATTGATGAATCGGGCTTAGCAACCCTACGCACAAAACCGATCTATTCCAACACAATCTTTAAGTTAATATGCGTAAAATATTCCCACATTCCCGGTTGTGAAGCCTTTTTGTCTGACTCGGTAATTATTGCAATATGTGATACAATACCTCTGTCGTTAGCATTCAGTCCCTTTGAGCCACTCTGCCGCAATACTATCCCCCCTTCTTTACCAAAGCACGACCTGAACGGTATTCCCGGCACCTGGTCGCCGGACACAATCTCTACAATTCTCCCGGTATCCAGTTTCTTTGTTTTTACACCGGATGATCCCATGTACATTGCCCTGAAGGACACATTCCCCATTGAGATCATCGAAAACATTCCACCACAGGCATTGAACGACAGCACTTCGACAATAGAAAACGAACCTGTTCATATCCATGTCCTGCAAAACGACTCCGATCAGGATGGGGAGATCGATGCTACCTCACTGGCTATTGTTGATGCTCCGGCAAACGGAAATGCAAGGACTGAAATTACAGGAAGTGTGATCACCTACATACCGGATAACGATTTCTTTGGAACGGATAGGTTTACCTACCGTATTTGTGACAACGGAATACCTTGTCAATCCTTATGTGATACAGCAGAAGTAATCCTTGTGGTAAACAGGGTCAATCATCCGCCTGTTGCCCAAAACGACAGTTTCAGCATCAGGTGTGATCCGCTTTTCGAATACCTGCTCCATAATGATTTTGATCCCGATGGGGATGAAATAAAAATCATCACACAGCCCATAAAAAATGTACAACACGGCGATCTCACCATCGCAGAGGATGGTTCATTCACCTACTTTCCTCATAACGGATTTGCCGGAACCGATAGCTTTATATACCGCATTTGCGACAATCAGTTACCGGCTTCCTGTGATGAAGCTGTTGTCTGGATTGATGTTTTACCCAATGGCGATTGTGATGATGTTTCAGCCGACGATGAATTACCCCTTCATACCATCCTGAAAATTCCTGAAGGATTTTCTCCAAACGGGGATGGAATCCATGACTTCTTCCAAATTTCAGGCATCGCGCAATATCCCGATGCAAAAATAAAAATCTTCGACCGCGCAGGGAACAAGTTATTCGAAAAACAACATTATGGGAATCTCTCTTATTGGGGAAACAGCCAAAACGCCTGGTGGTGGGGTTCAAGCAATCATCCATCAACAGCGGGAAGAGGAACATTACCTGCCGGCATCTATATTTACGTACTGGAAACAACTGATGGTGAAGTTTTTACCGGAGCAATAATGATCGCTTACTAATGCACAAAAAATAAAAAAACAACTGGTTAAAAATACCTTACCCTCGCATTTCGTTGGTTTCGGAAGTCCAGATCTATCCCCACAGCAACTTCATAAGTTCCATTCCAACCAGGAAATAACTCGTGGTAGTTCATATCTACAGCCAATCCCAGGCGAATTTTTCTTTCTATCAACCATTGTGTCAAAAAACTTACTGCTCTTCCCGACCGCAATAGAACTCCGAGCCATAATCTTTCGCGAAACAATCCATTTATCCCCAGGTCATACCTTAAAGGGAACATCCGGTTACAGGCGATCATTACAGTTGGTTTAAACATCAGGAAATTGCCGGGCAAAAAACGAAACAGATATCCGGCATCCAGATACACGGTTTGAGCTGACATCTCTACATTGAAGTTATTCATATTGTTTCCGGGGTCATACCTGAGCATTCCCGGAACGGACAGACTGAAATAATAATTCTCATGATACAGTATTCCACCTATACCAATATTGGGTAATAAGTTTAATTCTAAATCCTCACCAAAAGCCGGATCGTATGTATTGTCGTAAAGCTGAAGACTGGTCAGTGAATTTTTAAAGCTCATCATACTACATTTCATTCCCAGTCGCAGTTTTGTTTGAGGTGAAAGCGCAACTTCATAGGCATAATCACCGGATAATCCCCGTTTTTTTTCCTGGCCAAACCTGTCGACAGTAACATTCAGACCCACTCCTACCCTTTCGGTCCTTATTGGAGTATAAAAAGAAAAAACCTGAGTAACCGGTGTCTGGTTTATTCCTGCCCACTGTTTCCTCACCAGGGAGAAAAAGCCGGATTTTCCCCACATTCCCGCATAAGCAGGATTAATGGTTTGCTTGTTAAACATAAATTGAGTGAGAGCAGACTCCATCTGTCCGTAACTCTTTTCACTAAAAGAGTGAACCAACACAAAAAGCTGCAAAAGGATCAGGATTCTTTTTGTCATGTTTTTGGGGGAATAGGTTGAGGGAAAAATAAGAATTAATTGTGACATAGGCAACAAAAATTTAAAAAGTACTTTTTATTTCAGTTAAGAATATTAATTTTGCAGTTGCTACGTGGAAAGATTTGGGATTGATTGCAACCACAGGAAAAAATGCTAAAGCAATCGTGCATTTTTTACTCATTTCATCTCATTTATCCCGCAGTTAGTTGATCATTGTTGAATATACCGGAAGCATTCCGGTAAAAATTAATGAGTTATGAGTTATTTATTTACGAGTGAATCGGTATCGGAAGGCCATCCCGACAAAGTGGCCGATCAGATTTCAGATGCTCTTCTTGATGAGTTCCTGGCCTTTGACAGCGACTCAAAAGTTGCCATTGAAACCCTGGTAACCACAGGGCAGGTAGTAGTAGCCGGTGAAGTAAAATCTAAGACATATGTTGATGTACAGGAAGTCACCCGCGGGGTAATCAATAAAATAGGATATACCAAAGGTGCTTATCGTTTTGAAGGGGATTCATGCGGCGTACTGGTAGCCATTCACGAACAAAGCCCCGACATCAATCGCGGAGTTGACAGGTCAAACAAGGATGAGCAGGGTGCCGGGGACCAGGGGATGATGTTTGGGTATGCCTGTAAGGATACCGACAACTACATGCCCCTGCCACTGGAATTATCACATGAAATCCTGTTGGAATTAGCGGCGATCAGGCGTGAAGGCAAAGTAATGACCTATCTACGGCCCGACTCCAAGTCGCAGGTGACCATCCAGTATTCCGATGAGAATATTCCTCTGAAGGTTCATACCATCGTGGTTTCAACCCAACACGATGAGTTCGATGAGGATGAGCCCATGCTGAATAAAATCAGGGAAGATGTGATAAACATTCTCATTCCAAGGGTTAAAGTCAGGCTGCCGGAAAGAATACAAAAACTATTCGGTAATGATATCACGTTTCATGTGAATCCAACAGGGAAATTCGTAATTGGAGGACCACATGGCGATACCGGATTGACAGGTCGGAAGATCATTGTTGACACCTATGGAGGCCGGGGAGCACATGGAGGTGGTGCCTTTTCAGGAAAAGACCCTTCAAAAGTGGATCGTTCAGCCGCCTATGCTGCCAGACATATTGCCAAAAACCTGGTAGCAGCAGGAGTTGCTGATGAGATACTGGTACAACTTGCCTATGCTATTGGGGTAGCCAAGCCGGTAGGCGTTTATATCCATACATTTAACCGAAAAAATGTGAGCCTTACCGATGCAGAAATTGCTGAAAAAGTACAATCAATATTCGACTTGCGACCAGCAGCCATCGAACAGCGATTGAAACTGCGCAATCCTATTTACCTCGAAACAGCATCATACGGCCATATGGGGCGTAAACCAGTGAAAGTGACGAAAAAATTTGAATCTTTCAACGGAAATACTCCGGTTGACAGAGAAGTGGAACTGTTTACCTGGGAAAAACTGGATTATGTTGACCAGATTAAAAACAGCTTCAAAACCGGCAGCTAAAAATGAATTGTCATGATTTCAGATAAGAGGGCAATTGGAGAAATAGCCCTCTTTTTAATATTTTTAATCATCTTTTTGTAACCTCTTTCAGCTTCTTTCGAATAAATAAGCAGAAAGAATGTTTGACTAAAATCGGGAAATCATGGAAGAAAAATTAGTTACCATAGTGGTATTGCCTTACTCCAAGGCACAGTTACTAAAACTGCACCTGGGAGAAAAAAAGATTACCTGCGTACTGGAAGATATCAATCTAATGGAAGGTGCTGCAACATCTGTAAAAGTGAAAATTCTGGATACAGACATACAAAATGCTCTTCCTGTTGTAGAAAAATTTCTGGGGAAAAAAGATGGTTCAGACCAAAAACTCAATCCAAAAGATGACCATATTTTAGTTCCGGTCGATTTTTCTCCGGCATCCATCAAAACCTGTAAACTGGCTTTTAACATTGCCACCTACCTAAATGTGAAATTGGTTTTTATGCATTGTTATATCAATCCAATCGTTCATTCCGTGCCCTATGCCGATGTCTATGTCTATGACTCAGCCTTGTTGTCGAGAATGGATCATGCAGAAAAAAATGCCAATGAAAATTTCAGTAAGTTCATACAGCAATTATCATTGGAAGTTGGCAATGAGAAATGGAAATCAGTAAAAACAGAATTCATCATCAAGCCCGGGTATGCTGATGAAGATATTTTATCCTATGCCCATGAAAATCAATCCCTACTCATTGTAATGGGAACAGGAGGAGAATCGGCAGTTACCGTGGGAAGCGTTACAGCCGACGTCATATATAATGCACAACTGCCGGTGCTGGTAGTTCCGGAAGAGTCGCCCGAGAAAGAATTACCTGAATTTAAAAGAATACTCTATGCTACAAATTTCGACGAAAAAGACTTTCTAGCCATTGAAAAACTGATCAAAATAATTAAACCCTTACATGCTAAAGTATTTTGTATCCATGTTGGAAAAGAAAGTTATTCGGCATGGGATAAAGCCAGGTTGGAAGGGATGAAAAAAATACTAAAAAGCAAATACAGAAAAAAAGAATTCGAATGTCGCCTTGTTGTTGGGGAAGACCTGCCGGCAACACTTGACAAATTCATTGCCGAAGAAGAAATTGATATCATTTGTCTGACCACGCACCGGAGAAATATGTTTTCGCGATTATTCAACCCAAGCCTGGCAAAAAAGATGGTCTTCCATAGCCATACTCCTCTACTTGTATTCCATGCATAAGGGATACAAAATTCTCGTTTGTGGAACTATTCAGCATGATTGGGTAATGAACTGATTTTAAAAAACAGTTTCAACTATCGTGCTGTAATCAATCCTTTTTGGGATGAGTGCGTTGTTTCCGGTTTTAACCGGGGACAATTTTTCTGCTTTCCGTATCTATCCTGAAAGAAATATTTTATTTTTACAATCCAATAAAAAGGATGAAAGAATATGGAAGAATTATCAGTTGGCACACGTGTTGAACATCCACGTTATGGAGAAGGTATAATCAGCAGGAATAATTTAACCGCTTATGAAATTTTTTTCGAGAAAGGAGGAAAGATTGAAATCACAAAAAGAAACACTGACCTAAGTGTAATTAAAAAAAATGAAGAAGTACCTCCTCCCGGATGGGTTCCTGTTTCTGAAATAGAGAACATCATGAAATATATTCTGGATCAGTATGGTGCATTGAATGCTGTGGTTCCCATGGGTGAAAAATGGAATGGCGGAACGATGTTGCTGCAACCGGCAAATCCGGAATTAAAACCGAAAGAGATTCCCGTAGAAATATTTTTTCACAAAATTGTCATGTTGCGCGATCGTTTACGGGTGTTGGAACAGAATATCAACAGTCATAAAGTGTTAACAGACGAAGAGAAAATAAGTCTTCAGCAGTACATCACAAGAATTTATGGTTCACTTACTACATTTAATGTTTTATTTTCAGAAAAAGAACATTACTTTGTAGGATCAAAATCATAGAGATATGAAACGAATCCTTTATATTTATTTTTTATTCAGCACATTGACAGGTATAGCACAGGATAAAGTCATGAAGGTATGGCCTGAAGGGGCTCCCAATCATAACGGGATGGATAAACCGGAAGAGAAGTTCAATAGGGAGCATGTACGGAACGTTTCTGAAGCTGAAATGTATATTTATCTTCCGGAGAAGGAGAACAATACCGGAGCAGCTCTGGTGATTTGCCCCGGAGGTGGTTACTGGATTGAAGCGATGGACCATGAGGGATATGAACTGGCAAAGTGGCTGAGAAAAAAGGGAGTTGCCGGAATCGTTTTGAAGTACAGATTACCCTATGGCCACCATGAAATTCCTTCAGATGACGTCAGACAGGCTTTGCGCATTGTTCGGAAAAACGCGGTGGATTGGGGAATCGATCCGGGCAAAATTGGGTTAGCGGGTTCTTCTGCTGGAGGACACCTGGCTTCAACAGTTGGTACACGTTTCGATTATGGGGATGCCACCAGTAATGATCCGTTAAAAAAAGTGAGTTGCCGCCCCGATTATTTACTGTTGCTCTACCCGGTGATTACATTCCAGGAGGAATATGGTCATATGGGATCAAGGAAAAACCTGATCGGAGAAGGAAATGACTGGGAGCTGGTGAAAAAATATTCCAATGAGCTGCATGTTACTGCGGAAACACCTCCAACATTTTTAATTTTAACAGATGATGACAAGACGGTACCTCCCCGGAATTCAGTTGAATTTTATCTGGCCTTAAAGGAAAATAATGTACCTGCTGAAATGCATATTTTCAGGGAAGGAGCTCATGGTTTTGGTATGAATAAAAAAAATATGCCTGTAGATCAATGGCCAGAGCTTTTCTACAACTGGCTGAAGACCATAAAAATAGTCAAATAGATGCAACCAACCCATCCCCTGAAAGTCCTTAAATTTTGTCCCAAATGCGGATCTCCTGCATTTGTGGTTTCCGGTGAACGATCCATGAAATGCCTGGATTGCAGTTTTCACTTCTTTGTAAATGCAGCAGCAGCTGTGGCCGCTCTGGTTGCAAACCAGGAAGGGAAACTGTTGCTGACTACCCGGGGTATCGAACCCGGGTATGGGAAACTCGATCTCCCCGGAGGTTTTATTGATCCGGGTGAACCGGCAGAAAAAGCCATAGCAAGAGAGCTGCATGAAGAGCTGGGCATGAAAGTTCAATCAGTAGAGTATGTCTGTTCTGCACCCAATGAATATATTTTTTCTGCATTTAGTGTGTTCACTCTCGATATGGCTTTTCGTGTAATCCCTGAGTCAGTTACCGGATTAAAAGCGATGGATGATATCATAGACTTCAAATTTTATGCTGAAGACGAAATTGATTTCTCTCTGATTCCGGCGCCCTCCATCCGGCAATTTGTCAAAAACTTCTTTCATCCATGAATAAAATTCCAGATCGGTTAAATGCACTGCGCCAGGTGATGTTATCGTATGGACTGGATGCCTGGTTCATATCGGGGTCTGACCCGCATGCCAGTGAATATTTACCGGATAGTTGGAAAATCAGAGAGTTTATTTCAGGATTCACCGGATCTTATGGCACAGTGATCATAACTCACCAGGAAGCTTGTCTTTGGACCGATCCCCGTTATTTCATCCAGGCAGAAAACGAACTAAAAGGCACTGAGTTTAAAATGCTTAAGCTCCGGACATTATATGCGGTCACACCGGAATCCTGGCTGAAAGCATCACTAAAACCAGGAAGCAAAGTAGGCTTCGATCCACAAACTCTTACAGTTAACAGGTTTCATATGATGCAGAAATCCCTTCAAAACACAGGGATTGAACTGGTTGATGTCACTGATCCTTTTGGAAAAATATGGAAAAACCGACCGGAAAAATCGGGAGGGCCCATTTTTGAAGTACCAGAAACCCAAACAGGTATTTCCAGAAGCGAGAAGATGGAACGTATGGAGGAAATTCTGATAAACCAAAAAGCAGACTACCTGATAATAAACGCTCTGGACGAAACAGCATGGGCATTTAACCTGCGTGGATCCGATATTCCCTATAATCCTGTATTTCTGAGTTATGCAATCATTGGCAGGAACAGCAGGATACTTTTTTCCGATCTAAACAACATGCCATTGCCGTTAAAGCTCCAGCTTAAGGAAGAGAAGATTGAATGTATGGAGTACAATAGATTCTTCCCTTATCTGGAAACCATTCGGGATAAACATGTATTGATTGATCCTTCAACTGCCAGCTATGCCATGTTCAACACCCTGCAAAACAATAATGTTGTGCGAGAAAAAAAATCATTCGTTGCACAAATGAAAGCCATCAAAAACAGAACCGAGCAGGAAGGATTCAGGCAGGCGATGAAAAAAGACGGAGCAGCTCTGGTGGAATTTCTGTACTGGCTTCAACAGAACATTACAGATGGCAAAGTGAATGAATATGCTGCAGGTCGAAAACTGGCTGAACTTCGCTCCCGGCAAAAAGATTACATGGGAGAAAGCTTCCCCTCCATTTTTGGATATAAAGAACACGGCGCGATGATCCACCTGAGCGTTGAACCTGACAATGCCCTGCCACTCGAGCCGGAAGGCATTTTATTATTTGACTCAGGAGCACATTATTTGCAGGGAACAACCGATATTACCCGGACAGTGGCTTTGGGAAAGGTCAGTAACCAGCAAAAAACCGACTTTACGCTGGTTCTGAAGGGAATGATTGCCCTCACACAAGCCAGATTTCCCGAAGGAACCAAAGGCTGTAACCTGGACATCCTGGCCAGACAACCGTTATGGGAGAATGGGTTGAACTACGGGCACGGAACCGGGCACGGAGTAGGCCATATCCTCTTCGTTCATGAAGGTCCCGTATCCATCAGACAAGAGTATACCGATATGTCCCTGATGCCTGGCATGGTGCTCTCTAATGAGCCGGGAATTTACCGGGAAGGAGAATATGGCATACGCATCGAAAACATACTGCTTTGTGTGGAAAAGGAAAAAACACCCTTTGGTACGTTTCTCGGATTTGAAACACTCACCCTCTGCCCTATCGACACAAAACTAATTGATTTGTCATTAATGAACACCCGGGAGAAAAAATGGCTGAACGATTACCATGCACAGGTAAAAGAAGAGCTTACGCCATGGTTAAAACCCTCTCTAAACAAATATTTAGCTGAGTTGACAGAAAAAATCGATTAACCGCTGTACAATTTTTATCTTTGTATTTATGATTGACCGGTATACCATACAGCGGATTCTGGATAGTGCAGATATTGCCGATGTAATTTCTGATTTTGTATCGTTGAAGCGTCGGGGAGTTAACCTACTGGGATTATGTCCGTTTCATAACGAAAAAACGCCCTCATTTACTGTATCTCCCGCGAAGGGGATTTTCAAATGTTTTGGTTGCGGAAAGGGGGGGAATGTGGTCAATTTCATCATGGATCATGAAAGTTTAAGCTATCCGGAAGCCCTCAAATGGTTAGCCCGCAAGTATAACATCGATGTGGTTGAGGAAGAAGATACAGAAGAGCAGAAGCAACTGAAAGACGAACGTGAAAGCTTGATGATCGTCTCCGCATTTGCCTTGAAATTTTTCTCCAGGGCTTTATGGGAAGAAAATGAAGGCCGGCTTATTGGATTGAGTTACTTTCGTGAACGGGGATTTCAGGACAATATTCTGAAAAAATTTGAAGTGGGTTATTCCCCCAAAGGAAAGGCTCCTCTAACAGAAGCAGCCCTGAAACAGGGGTATAAGATTGAGTACCTTGAAAAATCAGGTCTCACGATCAAACGGGAGGATTGGATTCGTGACCGCTTTGCCGAACGCATCATATTTCCCATTCACAACCTGGCAGGTCGAATCATTGCCTTTGGCGGCCGGATAATGAAAGATGATCCGAAGGCTGCCAAATATATCAACTCTCCCGAATCAGAAATATACCACAAGAGCAGTGTTCTTTATGGAATCTTTCAGGCAAAAAGAGAAATAACCCGTACTGAAAAGTGCTATCTTGTTGAGGGATACACCGACGTTCTTTCCATGCACCAGGCAGGAATTACCAATGTGGTAGCTTCCTCCGGCACAGCATTAACACCTGAACAAATCAAGCTGATTAAACGGTTTACACCCAATATTACCATTATCTACGATGGGGATGAAGCCGGCATAAAAGCCTCCTTGCGTGGGATTGATCTGGTTTTGGAAGAAGGCATGAACGTTAAAGTATTACTACTTCCCGGGGGAGAAGATCCCGACTCGTTTGCCAAATCGCAGGGAGCTAACGGATTTCAGCAATATATCCACGACAATGAAACCGATTTTATTCAGTTCAAAACCCGGTTACTGTTAAACCAGACTGAAAATGACCCTATTGCCAGAGCCCGCCTCATATCTGATGTGGTACATTCAATAGCTGTAATTCCCAACACCATCACACGCTCGGTTTATATCCGCGAATGCAGTAAACTTCTTGATGTAAAGGAAGAAATTTTATACTCAGAAGTCAGAAAACAAAAATTCAAACAGAACGAAGGATTGCGAAGAAATGACCTGCGCCAACAGTTTCAACCCCCAGGAGTAAAATCGGTTCAGCAGGTTCAGGCAAAAAATCAACATCCATCGGAATTGCTGGTGGAAGAAGCCGAGTACTTACGATTTCTTTTAAAACATTGTAAAACGATACTTTTTGAAGAGGAAGGGCCTCACCCACACGAAGTTCACCAAATTAAAGTAGATGAATTTATGATTCATGAGCTGGAAAACGATGATCTCGTGTCGGAGAATGAATTGTTCAGACAAATTTTTAAAGATGTGAAAGAAAACCTGGAGAATGATCAGTTTGATCCATGGAAACATTTTATTTATCATGCTAATATTGAAATTAGCAAACTGGCCACCAATTTACTTTCCGAAAAATTTATTGAAAGTCGCCGCTGGACAAAAGCCGGAGCTTTCACCGAAAGTGAGGAAGAAATTCTTGATTACCTGGTACCCCGGATTATTTACGAATACAAACTCAGGAAGATAAAACAGATGATGACTGAAATTGAAGAGGCTATCACAAAAGCTTCGGAAAACAAGAATTTTGACCGGGTAATTGAAGAACAATCAAAATATATGAATCTGAAAAGAATTGAAAAATTTTTATCTGAAAAGCTTGGCAGCAGGGCGATTAACTGATGCAACGAGCATGTTTAAATAAAAAAAATGAGAACCAGAATTATTGACCAGAGAGAAGAGATCCACGCCATCATCAGATCGTGCAGAACCTGTTTTGTTTCCATGTCAATGCACGACCATCCTTATGTGCTTCCCATGAACTTTGCCCTGGATGAGGATGTCATTATTCTTCATTCGGCACAAACCGGCAGGATGTGGGAAACGTTGCAGCATAATCCCCGGGTATGTATTTCCTGGATGTCAGGAGAAGATATGGCCTGGCAGGACATCCAGGTTGGCTGCAGTTATCGCGTAAAATCAAAATCCGTTTTGGTTGAAGGTGTTGTTGAATTTATTGATGAGTACAGCGAAAAAGAGCGTTGTCTTCAATTACTCATGGCTCAATACAGCACGCGTCAGTTTAGGTTTAATGCACCGGCAGTGAAAAACGTTGGGATCATTAAGGTCCATATTGAAAAACTGACAGCCAAAGAATTTGGAGCGAAGGCAAGTCGCGAAAATCGATGAATCAAAAAAAGTCCTCAAAATCGGATGGAATATTTTGCTGGCTTTCCCCATCGCAATCGAGGTTAATATTAAAATGATCGGGTCGGATAAATTCCATCTCTTCGCTATATCCCAGTGTTGGATCGGCCAGTACTTTTTTATAGAAATACCCCCAAACAGGCAGAGCCATATTTGCTCCTTGTCCGGAAGCGATATTTCGAAAGTGGATACTTCTCAGTTCGGCACCGGTCCATGCACCGCCCGTTAACCTTGGTGTAATTCCGATGAACCATCCATCGGAGTGGTTTTGGGTAGTTCCGGTTTTTCCGGCAATTGGCATGGTAAACCTGCCGTAACCCTCCCGGAACCTCAGCCTGATGCCTGTACCCTCATCAATTACTCCGCGCAGCAGGTTGAGCATCAGGAAGGCGGTATTTTCGTCAAAGGCCTCATGCCGATGGGGTTGAAAGGATGCAATAACATTTCCATAACGGTCTTCGATACGGGAAACGAAGAATGGTCTGACAAACACACCTTGATTGGCATACGTGTTAAAAGCCCCTACCATTTCATAGAGGGTAATGTCAGAAGTACCCAGGAAAAGTGAAGGAACCGGATCGATCGGGCTGTAAACTCCCATACGTTTCATCACCTCGGTTACGGCCCGCGGGCTAAATTGTTTCATCACCCATGCCGATATTTTATTCCGGGAATTGGCCAGCCCCCACTTCAGTGTCACCAGTTTCCCTTCGTTTTCTGTATCAAGGTCTGCATCTTTTGGTTCCCAGATTGTTCCATCGGGCATTTGAAATTGCTGGCTTACATAGGGTACTTTTGTACAGGGTGTCAGTCCGTTCTGCATAGCCAGGGTATACAAAAATGGTTTAACAGTAGAGCCTACCTGGCGTTTTCCTCCTTTTACCATATCGTACATAAAGTACTTGTAATTAGGACCACCGACATAAGCTTTTACTTTCCCGGAGTGGGTTTCCATGGCCATAAAGGAGGTTCTGAAAAAGCGCAGATACCATTTGATCGAATCCATGGGAGTCAGGGTAGTGTCTATTTCTCCCTTCCATGAAAAAACGGTCATATCAACCGGCTGATTAAAATTTTCTTTAATTTCCTGGTAACTCTTTCCCTGGTTTTTTAGTACCCGGTATCGTTCACTTCGTCTGATCTCCCGATTGAGCAGGTCCTCCACCTGGTCAGGGGTCATATTATTAGCAAACGGCGGATTATTCAGGTATTTCATTCCACCGTCGAATTCCGGCTGAAGATTATTTTTCAGGTGGTATTCTACCGATTCAACAGCATACTGTTGCATCCGGGAATCGATTGTAGTAAAAATGCGTAATCCGTCGGTATACAAGTCATAATTTTGGCCGTCAGGTTTCCTGTTTTTATTACACCAGCCATATAAGGGATCTGTTTCCCAGTCGATGGAGTCTTCCCTGAATTTTTGAAGTGAAGCATAATTTTTCTTTACAGGTTTTTGGGCAGTTAGGGTAAGCCTTAAGTACTCACGCAGATAAGGAGCTGGCCCACTTTTATAATCGACTTTATTATAGTTCAGGTCCAGAGGTAGTTGCTTGATGGAATCTCGTTCAGCTTTTGAAAGATAACCATATTTAGCCATTTGATTCAACACGATATTTCGTCGTTGCAAAACCAGTTCCGGCCGACGAATTGGATTGTATAATGAGGAATTTTTTGCCATTCCAACCAGCATAGCTGCCTGGTGCAGATGAAGTGAATCAGGAGCCAAACTAAAATAAACCCCGGCAGCTGATTTTATTCCAACCGCCAGGTTCAGAAAATCGTACTTATTCAGGTACATTAAAATAATTTCTTCCTTTGTATAGCTTCGTTCCAGTTTTACAGCAATGACCCACTCCTTAAATTTACGTAGCACCAGGTCCAGTGGCCCCGACAGATCTTCTCTGGGGAAAAGCATTTTTGCCAGTTGCTGACTGATTGTACTTCCACCTCCGGAGCTGGTATTGCCGGTAAGGATGCCCTTAAAAACACGAGCCAAGCCACGCAGATCAATTCCTGAATGCTTAAAAAACCGTACATCTTCGGTTGCAATCAATGCATCAATCAGATGCGGAGGCAAATTGTTATAATGAACAAACGTACGATTCTCATATATAAAATATTTATCCAGCACCTTCCCATCGTCTGAGAAAATTTCGGAAGCCAGAATATTGGGAGGATTTTCCAACTCTTCAAAAGCAGGCATTACACCCAGGTATCCATTAGCAATTAAAATAAATAAAAGGGCAACAAATGTAATACCCAATAGGAATATAGACCAAAACCAAATAATGTATTTTCTCATCTCATTCAAATTGTATATTATCTAAGGTATTTTCGTCATTCATCATTCGTAATTGATTCTGTCCTGATCGTTTCACCTTATTCTTTTCATCTCTGGCCATGTAATGCACAATAAATTAGAACGACAAAGATACATGTTTATCCTGTCGTAACAATTAAGATTCAGGGAACTCCAAAATAAATTTGGACAATTTTATAAAACAATTTAATCATTTTCAAACGAGTAGAGAAATGTTAAGTAAAATAAATTTTGAAGTTAGCGGATGATTTTTGTTAATTTGCACAAAATTTTTCAATAAAGAAAGTATAGAATATGCAGGAAAACCTTGTAATAGTTGAGTCACCAGCAAAGGCAAAGACGATTGAGAAATTCCTCGGTAAGGATTTTGCCGTTACTTCATGTATGGGACACATACGGGATTTACAAAAAAAAGATTTTGGTATTGATGTGGAGAAAAATTATCAACCGAAATATGAAATTACCCCCGATAAGAAAAAGATTGTAGCTGAGTTGAAAAAGTGGGCGAAAGCAGCCAAAATGGTTTGGTTAGCCTCTGATGAGGACCGTGAAGGAGAGGCCATTGCCTGGCATTTGAAAGAAGTTTTGAAATTGGATGAGGAGAAGACAAAGCGCATTGTTTTTCATGAAATTACCAAGGAAGCAATACTGCATGCCATTCAAAATCCCAGGTCGATTGATGAAAATCTGGTCAATGCCCAGCAAGCCCGCAGGGTGCTTGACCGGATTGTAGGGTTTGAGATATCGCCGGTATTATGGAAAAAAGTAAAGCCTGCGCTATCGGCCGGACGAGTGCAATCGGTTGCTGTCCGTTTGATTGTGGAACGCGAACGAGAAATCATCAACTTCAAAACTGAAACCTGGTATCGTGTTACCGGAATTTTTCATACACCTGGGGAAAACGGTGTCACCGGACAGCTAAAAGCTGAGTTGAATCAGAAATTCTCCTCCCGGAAGGAAGCTTATGCATTTTTGGAGAAATGTCAACATGCTGATTTTTCTGTCGCCAGTGTAACCAAAAAACCAGCGAAACGTTCTCCGGCACAACCCTTCATAACATCAACCCTTCAACAGGAAGCCAGTCGGAAACTAGGATTCAGTGTTGCTCAAACGATGGCAGTTGCCCAGCGACTCTATGAACACGGGTTCATCACCTATATGCGTACCGATTCGGTTAACTTATCGGGGCTGGCTATAAATACAACCAAACAAAAAATTCTCGATCTTCATGGAGAAAAATACCTGAAGTTAAGAAAGTACAAAACAAAAACAAAGGGAGCACAGGAGGCTCATGAAGCCATCAGGCCCACCTATATGGATCAGGAAACAGTAGAAGGTTCGTCACAGGAACAAAGGCTGTACGAACTCATTTGGAAACGCACCATGGCATCTCAAATGGCCGATGCTAAACTGGAAAGAACAACAGTTACCATAGGTGTATCCACAGCTTCTGAACTATTCACAGCTTCAGGTGAAGTGATCATTTTTGACGGGTTTCTAAAGGTTTATATGGAATCAACCGACGAGGAGAACGGAAATACTACTTCAGGTCAGGAGATCATTCCTCCTCTTCATGTAAACGATCTCCTTCAGGCTGAATCCATTATGGCTACCCAACGTTTCTCACAAAGGCCTCCCCGGTATACTGAAGCATCACTTGTAAAAAAACTTGAAGAACTGGGCATTGGCAGGCCGTCAACCTATGCGCCCACGATCACAACCATCCAGAACAGAAATTATGTGATCAAAGAAGACAGGACAGGTACTGAACGACCATTTGATGTGATTACCCTGAAAAAAAATAAAATAACAGAACAGGCCAAAACAGAAATAACTGGTACTGAAAAATCAAAACTTTTCCCGTCAGATATTGGAATGGTTGTGAATGATTTTCTCATGGAAAACTTTGAGCAAATCATGGATTACAACTTTACAGCAAATGTTGAAAAAGAATTTGATGACATAGCCGGAGGAGAAAAAATATGGAATGAGATGATCGATCACTTTTACAAACCATTTCACAACCAGGTGGATAAAGTTTTAAAAAATTCTGAGCGTACAAAAGGGGAACGGATACTCGGTAATGATCCCAAAACGGGAAAACAGGTATCGGTTAAAATAGGTCGTTATGGTCCGGTGGCCCAGTTGGGAGAAGCCTCATCAGAAGAGAACGACAGCAAGCCTCAGTTTGCAAGCCTCAGGGCAGATCAACGACTCGAGACCATTTCATTGGAAGAAACGCTGGATCTGTTTAAACTGCCACGTAACCTGGGTGAATATGAAGAGAAAAAAGTAACAGCAAGCATCGGCCGGTTTGGACCCTATGTCAGGCACGACAATAAATTTGTCTCCCTCGGAAAAGAAGATGATCCTTACAGTATCAAAATAGACAGAGCCATTGAACTGATAGAGGCAAAAAGAGAAAAAGACCGAAAGGCAGTCATCAGATTATTTGAAGAAGACCCCGACATAAAAGTATTAAATGGCAGGTGGGGACCATACATTACCTTTCAAAAGAAAAATTACAAAATCCCTGGGAAAATGAATGCAGAAGAACTCACACTCGAGGATTGCAAAAAAATCATCAGCAGTACTCCCGATTCCAAATTAAAGCGTACCAGGAAAAAGAAATAAGCAGATAAAGGCAAATAATCCATTATTTGCCTTTATTTTTGCCATACTTGAATCCTAAGGATTAAGAATTTTTTACACAAATAACTACATCTTACACGATTTGACACTAATGGATCTATCTGAATATTTTGTGCCGGTTGATTTTTCCCGGTTAAAATCTGACCGGGATCTCTGGGGCAGATATTCATTCGGTTCCATGATAAAAAAGACAAGCGAAAAATTCAGCGGGAGCCAGCTAAAAAAACCTGATGTTGTAATTTTGGGTGTTCCGTATTCCAACGGTGAATATTTTAAAGATGAATACGCGATTCCCAACAAAATCAGATCGAGTTTATACTCCCTTGGCCTTATCGAAAAGAAGTTGAATATTTCGGATCTGGGAAACCTGAAACCGGCGACCACCCATAAAGGAACCTTTTTAGCGCTACGCGATGTTATTGAATACCTTCGTGAAGCAGATATTATTACTGTGGTTATTGGGGGAAGCCAGGAATTAACCATTGGGATTTGTGAAGCCTTTACGAATGATCGCTTTTTTTGGCTAACAGCCGTTGATGCGCGTTTGGATATAAAAAAAGGGGTTGAAAAAACAAATTCCACCAATTACCTGTCACAGGTTTTTAAAAACCATCCACACCTTTTTCAATTCAGTCTGGTTGGATACCAAAATCATTTGGTAGGAGAAGTTTTGATGGATAAAGTTGCAGGTTTTGGGGAACATATCCGGCTGGGCCAGCTACGGGAGAATTTTCAAAAAGCAGAATTAATCATGCGCTCCACCAGCTTTATCACTTTTGATATGGGTGCAATCAGAAACAGTGATGCTCCGGGAACGTGTCAAAACAATCCCAATGGGTTGTTCGGTGAAGATGCATGTTTACTTGCCCGATATGCAGGATTAAGTCAAAACCTTAGTGTTTTTGGGTTGTTTGGAGCGATCAGGGAACATCAGACAGATGGGCAAACACCCAGGCTGGCCGCTGAAATAATCTGGTATTTTCTGGAAGGAGTATCGCAAAGAAAACCATCTGGGAAGCGAATACTTTACAAGGTAGAAATTGACGGGTTGGAACAGGCTCTGGTATTTTTGCATGATCAGGAAACAAATCGTTGGTGGTTTGAAGTGAAATCTTTAAAGGGAGAATGTATTGAAATAGCTTGTTCTGAAGAGGAATACAGGCTGGCCGCCTCAGATGAGATCCCAGGTCGGTGGCTAAAATTTGTTCAAAAATTGGATCACTTATTAAAATAATAAAAAAATACTTACGTTTTTTGCATACCAGGTAAACAGAAGTTTGTAACAGATTGCAATTTTTTATTTCTTTATCCTGTATTGAAAAAGAATTTATGCTGCATCTATTAAGGAGTAATAATCGAATACGTCGAAACATGCAACAATGGGGAATGATTAAAATAACAAGAGTTTTCCCGATGAATATCGGGGATACCCATAAAAATTTACTATTTTAATCAGATGAAAAAAATTATTTCTTGTTTATATTTGCTCTTGTTTATAAATTTGGTTGCCTACAGCCAGCAAGATCCTCAGTTCACGAATAACATGTTTTACAAGTTAGGAGTGAATCCAGGTTTTGCCGGAGCTGAGAATGCGTTAAGCGGCATCATTTTAAACCGTTATCAATGGGCTGGATTTTCCGGTACGGCAAAAACCTTGGTTTTTAGCTTTGATGCTGCGGTTAATGTATTGGGGGCACCGGGTGGATTAGGTTTAAATATAGTGAGTGACCAGGTGGGATTTTATGAAGATATTACCATTAATGCCAATTATGCTTACAAAATACCTTTAGCCATTGGCAATTTAGGTATTGGCCTGTCACTTGGGGCATTAAACAAGGGGATAAACCTGGATGGAGAATCCTGGAGAGGATCGGATGATGTGTTGGAGGAGAGGGATTCAGATGGCTCGGGAGACGATCTGTTACCCCAGGGTGAAGTGAGTCAGTTAGCATTGGATTTAGGTCTTGGAGCTTACCTCTCTTCAAACCAATATTATGCAGGAATATCGGTAACTCATCTAAATCAGGCTTTTATCCGCTTTGATGAGATGGCAACTACCTATATGGTAAGGCATTATTATTTCATGGGAGGATACAATATTAAACTGGCCGATCCGTTATTTGAGTTGCGACCATCGTTCTTATATAAATCTGATCTTGCCGGATGGCAGTTGGATTTGAACACAAATCTGGTATATGACGGAAAATTCTGGGGAGGATTATCCTACCGGATAAACGATGCAATTGCTTTGCTTATGGGCCTTGAATTGGCAAATGGATTACGGGTTGGATACTCGTTTGATTTAGTCACCTCAGCCATTGGGTATTACAGTTTTGCGTCGCATGAAATTTTTGTAAGTTATTCAGTAAATCTGGAGCGAAACCGCAACCAGAAATATAAAAGTATAAGATTTTTATAAAGAAAGCCATATATTTGAGCTATGAAAAAACTGCTTTTAATAGGATTAATACTCGCTACACTATTCAGTCTAACAGGCTGTAATCCTTCAGGGAATGGAGAATTGACCGGGGTACAGAACAGGCCAAAATGGCGTGAAAGGCAACCCTATGGGATGGTTTATGTAAGAAGGGGAAGTTTTAATATTGGTCCCAGCGACCAGGATCCGGCCATGGCAGGTATCCCGTCAAAAACCGTTTCACAGGATGCATTTTGGATCGATGACACCGAAATCACCAACAATGAATACCGGCAGTTTGTTGATTGGGTAAAAGATTCCATTGCCCGAAAAATGCTTGGAATGCAATACCCTGAATTCCTGATCACAGAAGACAGAAACGGCACCCCTATTGACCCTCCTGTTATCAACTGGCGCGAAAAAATTGACTGGAATGATCCAGATTATCAAATGGCATTACAGGACATGTATATCCCTGAAAATGAACGATTTTTTAGCAAAAAGGAAATCGATCCGAGAAAACTGATTTTTGAATACTGGTGGATTGATCTGCATCAGGCTGCCCGGAGAGCCAACAGATATAATTTCGAAACCCAGCGTTACGAAGGAAATGTGTACGACATAAGTGGTGAGCTTAGACCAATAGAAAACCGTTCCGACTTTATTATGAGTGATCAGGTATATGTTTACCCGGATACTCTCGTTTGGATCCGCGATTTCACTTATTCATATAACGAACCATGGACTACCAGGTATTTCTGGCATCCCGGGTTTGATGAGTATCCGGTGGTAGGTGTCACCTGGAAACAAGCTTTAGCTTTTTGTCATTGGAGAACAAAAATTCAGACGGATTTTCTCAACTCAAAACAACAACCTGCCATGCAGGCCTACCGGCTTCCTACAGAAGTGGAATGGGAGTATGCTGCCCGGGGAGGGAAAGATTTTTCGATGTATCCATGGGGTGGCTACTATGCTCGTGATGAAAATGGTGTATTCCTCGCTAATTTCAAACCTTTGCGGGGAAATTATGTGGATGACGGAGGGATAGCCACCATGAAGGTGGGCAGCTATGATCCCAATGAACATGGCATTTATGATATGGCAGGTAATGTTGCCGAATGGACTGAAACGGCATACGATGAAGCCGGATACAGCTATTTCAGCGACCTGAACCCAACTTTTACCTACAATGCAAAACCCGATGATCCTCCCGTCATGAAAAGAAAAGTAATTCGTGGCGGTTCTTGGAAAGATATAAACTATTTCATCCAGGTATCAACACGAAGCTTTGAATATCAGGACACAACCAAGTCATATATCGGATTTCGGTGCGTCCGGTCAACTTTTGGTGATGAATTTAATTAATAGGATTAACAAATCTTTAACGGCAATATAATGAGTATCGGTGAAGTGTTTAATACAAAAAGGTGGAAAATCATAATGGGTTTTGTTTATGGCTGGGGAGCCTCAATTGTCATGCTCGGAGCACTGTTTAAACTCCAGCATTGGCAATATGGAGGCTTGTTACTGACCGTAGGATTGGTAACCGAAGCCATCATATTTTTTCTTTCTGCCTTTGAACCTCCAATGGAGTCATACGAATGGTCAAAAGTGTACCCGGAATTGCGTGATGACGCCATGCTGGATACAGATATATCCCTCCCAGAGAAAGAGGGAGGACTCCAGCAATTGCTTTCTGCGGCAAACCTCTCTCCCGATTTATTAGATAAAGTAGGCAAAAGTCTTAGCGATTTAACGGTTGCTGCACGGGGAATCAGTGATATATCATCGGCTACAGTGGCTACCGACAGTTTCATCCGAAATATGAATTCGGCTTCAGAATCGATGAACAAACTGGCAAATATCAATCAACAGGTAAATGAAACGGTCCATGCTTCAGTTGATAAAATGGTAAAATCTTATGCATTTTCTTCCGACCAATTTTCGGAAGTAGGAAAAAATGCAGTAGATAAATTGCATAAAAGCAGTGAAGAGTTTTCATCCAGACTTTCCGAATCGGGGAAGAAACTTGCTGAATCAGTGAACAGCATAACTTTTTCCATGACATCGGAATTCAAAAATATAGGTGAAAACTCGAAGATGTATTCCGGGAATCTTGAAAAGTTAAATCAAAACATTCAGGCACTGAATCAAAATTTTGAATCGCAGTTGAAATATGCCATGGCTCAGTTTGAGGCCAACCAGAAATTCAACAGGGATATGGCCCAGATGAATGAAACCCTGGCATCATCGGCTTCCGAATTGAAAAAATACAAGGATAATGCCGAGCAGCTCAATCAACACTTGGAATCACTCAATACCATTTACGGGAATATGTTGGGTGCTATGAGTTACAAAAAATAATACAAAAGAAGTAACTGAATTATGGGTGCAAAAAATTGTCCGGAAACTCCGCGACAAAAAATGATAAACATGATGTACATTGTACTCACTGCCATGTTAGCTTTAAATGTGGCAGCTGAGGTACTTGAGTCATTTAAGGTTGTGGACTACAGCCTTCTGGAAACACTTAAGGCAGTGGACATGAAAAATGCACAGGTCTATGCAAGGTTTGATCAGGCATATGCTGAAAATGAGATAAAGGTTAAAGAATGGAAGGGAAAGGCCGACCAGGTAAAAATAAAAACGGACACCCTGCTTCGTTACATCTCAGGCATTAAAGAAGAATTGGTCAGAAGATCCGGATTCAAACTCGCAGACATCAATAATCCTCTATTATCGAGCGACTTCTATTTAGTTACTGAAAAAGGAGATACCCTGATTCTGACCCGGGCAGATGAATTAAACATTCCTTCGGAATATATGATTACTCAAAAAGAGGGGACAGAATTAAAAGAGAGGATTATTTCTTTCAGGGAAACTTTACTAAGTCTGGTAGATGAAAACGATAAAAGCCTGAAGCAAACCATTATCAGTTCTCTTGACACATCAGATCCCCGGGTAAGCCTGCGTGAAGGAGGTGAAAATAAATCGTGGGAAGCAGAGCGGTTTCTCGATAAACCACTGGCAGCGGTACTAACATTGCTTTCGAAAATTCAAATTGATGTGAAAAATGCTGAAACCAATATCATCAATTACCTTTTTGGTCAGATTGATGCCGGAGCATTCCTTTTCAATAAACTTGGAGCACGCGTTATACCCAATTCCAATGTTGTATTACAGGGCGATGAATACTTTGCACAGGTATTTCTTGCTGCTGAAGATACAACCCAGCAACCGGAAATCATTATTAATAATCGTCCGGTCGCTGTCCAGGACGGGATTGCAACTTACAGGATAAAAACTTCAGAGCCCGGCATTTTTAGTTGGAGCGGTCTTATAAAATACAAAACTCCGGCAGGAATAATCAAAGAATATCCATTCCGGCAGGAATACCAGGTTACCCAACCCAACGTTACCATGTCGGCTACCCGGATGAACCTGTTTTACCGGGGACTTGATAATCCTTTTGATGTGGGTGCCGGAGGGATTCCCAAAGAAAACCTTGAGGTTACCATGACAAATGGTACAGTAATAAAAAGGGGGGATTCATTTATTATCAACCCCAGTGAACTGGACGAACAGGGGCGTCGTACCACAGTATCAGTACATGCGAATATTGGAGGAGAAAAACGGTTGTTAGGCACAACCAAGTGGCGTGTTAAGAGGGTTCCCGATCCGGTGGCACAGGTAGCAGGAATGTCAGGAGGGAGTATTCGAAAGGAACGCCTGCTGGCTGAAGAAGGAGTGTTGGCTGTACTTGAGGATTTTGATTTTGACTTTAAGTATACCGTGACTCAATTCAACATTCAGGTTTTGGGCCCCGGAGGATATACCAACATCTGGCCCAGTGAATCCAATCGTTTTACAAATGACCAAAAAGAGCAATTCAGAATACTCAATCCAAATAGTATAATATACATAGCAAATATTAAAGCAACAGGAGACGATGGTTCAACCCGCGATCTCGATCCAATTTCTTTAAAAATTCAATAAATTATGAGAAAGATAGTGTTTTATTTGGGCATCATGATAGCTTTTCTAATCCTGACATGGCAGAAAGCAGAATCACAAATTATCAACGGAGCATTTCCAACAACCGACATGTCTCAGAAAAAGCCCATGCCTTTGCCAACGGTAAGGGAATCAGACGTTTTCTGGTCGAAAAAAATTTGGCGTATTGTTGATCTGCGGGAGAAGATGAATCTGCCTTTGTATTATCCAACAACTTCAGTCGATGGCAGAAAAAGTCTGATCAACCTGCTTCTTGAAGGGATAAAAAACCAGGAAATTACGCCCTATGATGCGCGGCTGGATGATGACTTTAAAGTACACATGACTTATGAGCAGGTGCAGGAAGCGTTTGGAGCAGAAGAAACTACACAGGAAACAGTTGACTTTGATACCGGCGAAACAAAAATGGTTACCATACAGGGTGAAATCCGGCCTGGCGAGATTAAACAATACATGCTAAAAGAAGAATGGTATTTCGACAAACAATCATCCACCCTGAATGTAAGAATCATTGGCATATGCCCTATTCGTGAGTTTGTGCGCGAAAATGACCCCACAAATCAAGTTCAGCGTCAAAAAGTATTTTGGGTATATTATCCACATGTACGCGGACTTTTAGCAACAAACAAAGCAATAAATCCATACAACGAAGCGCAATCCATGTCGTTCGACGATCTGTTCATCAAAAGATTCTTCAACAGTTATATTGTGAGTGAATCAAATGTTTACAACAACAGGCAGATCAGTTCATATTTAAGTGGAAAAGAAGCGATGCTCGAGTCCAAACGGATTGAAGATCAAATTTTCGATTTTGAACAAGACCTTTGGGAATATTAAAAAATGAATGAGAAAAGCATTCATATATATCGCCCTTTCTGCTGCATTGCTTTTCCATTCATGCAAAAACGAAATAGCACGCTATCTTCCAGGTGGTGAACGAAAGTCGAAAGACTGGTTCGAACCGACCCCTTTTGGAATGACTATTATTCCACGAGGGTCTTATGTAATAGGTCCATCAGACGATGAAGCAAAGATCATTGGGACGAAATCAAAAAGAGTGTCTGTTGAATCGTTCTGGATGGATGACACAGAAATAACAAATAATGAATACCGTCAGTTTGTATACTGGGTACGCGACTCTATCGCACGAAGAATGCTGGGGCAGACTTACTCGGATTTTGTAATCACAGAAAATGCCCAGGGTGTTCCCCTGGATAATCCAACATTAGACTGGAAAGAAGAAATTGAATGGGGAAACCCTGATTTCAGGCTGGCCCTGCAAGACTTATACCTTCCTGATCAGGAAAGATTTGCCTTCAAAGATGAAATAGATACCCGGAAACTGATCTATGAGTACTACTGGGTCGATTACAAACAAGCTGCACGACGCAAGAACAGCTATAATTTTGAAACCAGTCAGTACGAAGGTACAGTTGTTAACCAGCTGGGGGAAACATTGCCTATTGCCAACAGAAGTTCATTCATGATGCATGAGATGATACCTGTTTACCCGGATACCCTCTGCTGGGTGCGCGATTTTACTTACAATTACAATGATCCCTATACCTTAAAATATTTTTCTCACGTAGCATTTGACGACTACCCTGTTGTTGGTGTAACCTGGAAACAAGCCCGGGCTTTCTGCAACTGGAGAAGTAATCAAAAAAGAGATTACAGTAAACGACTCAATGAGACACCTGCTCATGATTACCGGCTTCCCACCGAAACTGAGTGGGAACTGGCAGCAAAAGGTGGTCAGGACAACACGATGTACCCCTGGGGAAATTATTACACAAGAAATTCAGCAGGTTGTTTTGTTGCCAACTTTAAGCCACTTCGCGGCAATTATGTTGCCGACAGCCCCACCAACGCCACCACCATGAAAGTCGGACAGTTCGATGCCAATAATTTTGGATTGTTCGATATGGCTGGAAATGTGGCTGAATGGACCAGCAGCGCATTTTACGAAGGAGCCTATGATATCATGAACGATCTGAACCCGGAACTGGAATATGATGCACGGCCGGATGATCCTCCTGTAATGAAAAGGAAAGTCATACGGGGAGGCTCATGGAAGGATATGGCATACTTCATCCGTACTTCAACCCGGTCATTCGAATACCAGGACACAGCTAAATCTTATGTTGGCTTTCGCTGCGTCAGAACCTCCTTCCGCAATGAACTCGAAAACAGGTAACCGTTGAGCATAAAACGGAGCAAGAAAACCTGAACCTCCTGTTTTCCACCTGCAAAACCTGCCTGGTTCCCATCCCCGTCCATGAGCAACACATGAATACTTTTTAAAATCCTATCTGAATACCAGTAAAAACAGTTGTTCCCGGCATGGAATAATACCGGTTTACCTGATACTCCTCATTCAACAGGTTTTCTCCGCTCACAAACAACTTGACGTTCTTGTTTACAGGATAGGCAAACCGAAGTTTTACTATCGTATAATCTTCACTGGTAACAGCAGGTAAGGGATCATTATCCAAATTGGATATCTGCTGCAGACTCCCGGTCATCTGAAGCTTTTTCCAACGGTATGCTGCACTAAAATAGAGATGATGCTCAGGTGTGGCATATACCGGATATTTCATGTTGATATAACTGTAAGTCCCCTCAAGCTTTAAGTTGGAAAACGGCTGAGCATGGATCAAAAATTCAATGCCTTTATTATTGAATTCCCCTGCATTCCTTAATCCCTGCAGAGGTACATTGATAATCATATTATCTCCCTGCACGGAAAAAAAGGTTAATTCTGTATTCATTTTCCCCTTCAAAAATGTGTTGGATATTCCCGTTTCATAATTAACCATGGTTTCGGGAGAAAGAACCGGATTGTGGTTCCAGATAAAGAGTTCTCTGATCGTCGGACTACGAAATCCTTTGGAAACAGTTCCTTTCCAGGTAATGCCGGGTTTGACCTGCCACGAAAAACCTGCAGATGGAATCCATTGGTCACCATAAACACTGTGGTTCTGATATCGGATACCTGCATTAACCATAAAGTTTCCGACAATATTCTGCTGCATAAAACCATATATTCCGGTTTCATATACGGTTGTATCAGCAAAAACAACTCCCCGACCGTTCATAGCCAAAAGGTTCTCAGCCAATCCTCCATATTTCAGATAATCGAAACCAGCAGTCAGGCTATTACCACCAAACAGCTTCAATGATTCATAAAAATTTATACCGTAATTGTGGTCGTTAGAATGAAAACCATCAGTAATATCATGTTCTCCAAAGTTATAGAACAACTTGAGTGTTCCAGACATTTTTGCGTATTCATTCTGAAGAGTCATTGCCCAATATCCCCTTAAAATATCTATACTTTCTCCCGGTTTGGCATTCAGGGTATCCGGACCAGGATCAGCTGCTTCAAATGCTGCCAGACTTACATCAGAGTGGACATAAAAATTTTCATTGATATGATATCCCAATTTTAGGTAACCATTGTTGATCTTAAAGTCTGAATTTGCCCTGTGTCCATCTGTATTATCATGATTTACTGACGCAAAAACACTAAATTTTTCTTTTTTATATCCGGCAGAGGCCATATACTTCTGTGTATTATAGGAGCCATATGAGATCCGTGCATTCCCTTTTAATCCTTCAGTCGATTGCTTTCTGGTTATGATGTTGATGACCCCTCCCATCGCATTGGAGCCATACAATATAGAAGCCGGGCCCCGAATAACCTCCACACGTTCAGCATCAGAAGCCACATAGGAATCAGGTAACGGATGCCCCATAATTCCCATAAACTGTGGGTGCCCGTCAATTAACATTAACACCCCAGTGGTTGGTGATCCTCCAACACCACGAATCGAAATCTGCCCGGCAGATCCCGTTGCAACTCCAAAACCGGTGATCCCACGCTCAGTAACAAACAATCCCGGAACTTTCCCGTTTAAAACCGGTAAAAGTGCCGACTCATTACTTTCTTCAATCTGAGCCCTGTCAACTACCGAAACAGCCATCGGAATATTATTGCGATTGACCTTCACCGGAGTACCGGTAACAATAACCTCTTCAATTTTTACCGTATCAGTTAATCCATA
>Ga0172382_10001049_pt1 | contig 50646 bp, 61 predicted proteins | sample Leawel138RmetaG_FD_122245 | JGI IMG/M metagenome (GOLD analysis project Ga0172382, IMG submission 122245) | Leachate microbial communities from a municipal landfill in Southern Ontario, Canada - Leachate well 138R metaG | ecosystem: Engineered > Solid waste > Landfill > Unclassified | place... | reverse complement strand
GGTGGAGTGGTCCCAGACCTTGTCTTCGATGTTCAGGCCCACGAACCAGCGGTACAGCAGGTTGTAGTCGATCGCCTCGACCAACTGGCGCTCGCTGCGGATGGAGAACAGGATCTGCAGCAGCAGGGCCTTGAGCAGCATCTCCGGCGGCACCGAGGGGCGGCCACGGCGGGCATACACCGCATCGAACTCATGGTTCATCGTCGCCAGCAACGCATCGACCACGGCCCGCAGCTTGCGTAGCGGGTGCGACTGCGGCACGCGCTCTTCAAGGCTGATGTAGCTGAACATCGCCCCCTGAAATATATAATACAAATACAATATATTTAATATTATTATTTATATTATATAATTTATTATAAAACTTAATTTACATTCATTATTTCATATTTAATATATTGGTGTTTGTTGAATAACGTTGTAAAAGTGCTTGTTTTCGAGGTTTTCGATGGCACTTTGCTCTTGAGAATGGCCCTGTCATACCTGTGTTTCTGAATTTTTAGGAGTCATTCTTATGTCCCAGAGCGATGAAGGCGTACTCTCAACCGCACAAACCGAAGAGGAACGCGAAGAGCTTTCCGCCCAGGCGGCCATCGATGAGGCCGTGAAATTTGCCAATGAAACCGTGCAAGCCGGCGATGTGGAAGGGGGTGGCGAGATTCTGAACAAGCCCAGCTTGTCACGCGAGGAACGGCGTGCACGCAACACCGAAAGGGCCCGTGTTCAGCGCGAGTTGGGCCTTCGTGAGCTGGAGCGGACCTATCCGAACACGATCGTCGTGCCCGCCGACATCTCCATCGGTGACGTGCACATCGCATCGTCAGCCAAACGGTTCCTCGGCCTGGCTGATCGCACGATCTTTCTTCTGAACCGCTATGGCCAACGCTATCTCGGGGCGGCCGAGTTCGACCACATCCGCTCCGTGCTGGACGGCCTGGTGGAAAACTACATCACCGAGGCACGCCAAAGCCTGGAGCAGGGCCGCTCGCTGGTGGGCAACGCACGCGCACACATCGAGGCGGATGGTCAGCCGTGGTTCGACCCGGAATACACCACGATGAACATGAGCATGAGCTTCGGCGTGAAGACCCGCCCAGGACTGGCCCTCGTTCGAGCACTGCTGCAGTGGGACAAGGCCATCGTCGAGTTTGCTGCGCTGGACTTCAATGGCGTGGGCGAGGTCGATCAGATTGCCACGCTACGTCGGCGTGAGCGGGCGCTGTTCAACGACGTCAACCGCATGTGTTTGCGGATCATCGGATCAGTGAGCAGGCGGCGCCTGCAGGCCGAAAGTTCAAAGCAAGCCGAAAAGGAAGACGCCCCCAGCGCTCAAGCCGAGGAAGCGGCTGCCTGATCGCCTGAGGTCCTTTGAACCCTTGCCTGTGCCTCTGAGTACAGCCCACAGCCCGGCATCCACCGGGCTTTTTTTTCAGCACTTGCGTCATGTCCGAACAATCCTCGATCCAGTCCCAGATTGATTCACTCAACAGTGACCAGCGGGAGGTGGCCCTGTGCATGGGGCACTGCCTGACAATTGCTGCCCCTGGCTCGGGCAAGACCAAAACCCTGGCGGTCAAGGCCGCCTATCTGCTGAACAAGGGTTACACCGTCTCCGCGGTCACTTTCACGCGGGATGCGGCCCTGGAGCTGCGTGAGCGGATCCTACTCATCGCCGGCAGTGAGTCGTTGCCGAGGCTCTTGGTCGGCACGTTTCACAGCATCGACTTGCTCATGGCCTTCCCCTTCAAGTCAAGGTCTGGCATGGGCACGGAGATACTGAGGGCAGGGCACTCGAAGTTGCGCCGGCAGTGGGAGATCGTCAAGGAGAGTACGCGGCGCAGTATCGTTGACAGAGCCATCGCGCAGGCCGGGATCGAAATCGAGCGCGATGAAGGCACACGCCTGATTGAGGCCATCAAGTCCGGACACAAGAAGCCGGCAACCAGTCAGGAAGCTGATCTGGTCAAGGGCTACCGGGATCTGCTACGACGGCATGGGGTCATTGACTTTCAGGACATCCTGCTGGAGACAAACAAAGCCATCGCCAACGGCGATATCAGCCCTCTGCGCACGGACCACCTGATGATCGACGAATTCCAGGACACGGATTCGGTCCAGTTTGAGTGGGCGATGCAGCATTCACCGCAGAGCACGATCACAGCCGTTGGTGATGATGATCAGTCCATCTATGGGTTTCGACGTGCCCTGGGCTACAAGGGCATGACCGAGTTTCATGACAGGCTTCAGGCCACCCGCATTGTGCTGGGACTGAACTACCGCTCTCATGAGGAAATCCTGGTCCCCTCAGCGGCCCTCATTGGCAAGAACCAAGACCGCATGGACAAGGCTCTCGTCTCATTCAAGGGCCCTGGTGGTGATGCGTACTGGGACCGCTTTGGCACCAGAGTGGAAGAGGCGCGGGCCTGTCATGATTGGGTACGCCAGGCGCTCGAGGCAGGCAGCTCAGCAGGGGTCCTGGCCAGAACCAACAAACGTCTTGACGAGATCGAGGCGCAGTGCGTGCGCAACGGGACGCCTTATGTCAGGGCTGAGGGCGGATCTATCCTGCAGTCACGGGAGATGGCCGTATTCGTCGCAGCCATTGGATTGCTGACCAGGGACAACATGCTGGATGCCGATGAAGTGCTCGCATGGCTCAAGGTTTCGGAAGACGAGATCCAGAGCATCCATCGCGTGCAAGGCAGCAAAGGTATCGCCAGCATCGACAAGGCGGCGCTACAGAAGATGACCTTGAGCGCACCATCCAGGGCGGCCCTGTCTGGGCTGATGCGCCGCTGTGCTCATTGGAGAGCCATCATGGATACCGGTGGGGTCAACTTGGTGATCGGCTGGATCTACAAACTGCTTGCCGAAAACGTGGCGGGTGACAACAGGTCCGCTCGGGTGCTGGAAACCATCAAGGAAATCTTCCTCAAGCCCGTGGGCGCCTCACAATCCGGGCTCAAGCAGATGTCCGATCGCCTTGATCGCATCAGGAAAAAAATGGAAGGGCGTGACGCCAAGAAGGACGGAGACTCAAGCGCTGTCTCGCTGATGACCGCGCATGGCTCAAAGGGCCTTGAGTGGGACTTTGTTTGGATTGTGGGGGCAGAGCAGGGCGTTTTCCCGGATGAGTCTGCATCCATCCAGGAAGAGCGGCGCCTGATGTTCGTGGCAATGACACGCGCACGAAAGCACCTGAGGGTCAGCGCATCGGGGGCAAAGCCACTTTCGCTGTTCGTCGATGAGGCGGGGCTGATGCGAACGCCCGAGTGAGAGCCCCATCGGGCAGTGCATCAGGAAGGGTCCAGCACTGAGAACTGTGTGGAAGCGATCAGGCGCTTGCCGTAGCGCTTGCTTAGCAGCCGGCGATCGAGAACCATGATCTCACCATGGTCCCCATCGCGCCGCATGAGCCGGCCACACGTCTGCGCGAACTTTCGGCCAGCCAATGGCAGGATCAACATCGTGAAGGGATCCTTGCCACGTTCCTTCAGGAACTCGCCGTGTGTGCTCAACACCGGATCATCCTGCGTGGGAAATGGCAATTTGGTCACGATGACTTGCGTGCAGTAGGCGCCCGGCAGGTCAACCCCTTCGCCAATACTGTCCAGCCCGAAGATGATGGAGCGCTGACCCGCGTCGATACGCCTGCGGTGTTCGGCCAGCATGCTCGATGGCTGCCATTGGCCCTGCAAGAGCACAGCGGCTTTGTCATGCGCTGAAAGTGCCTCATAGCATGTCTGCATCAACTGGCGACTGGTGAAGTAGACCAACACGCCCTGGTGAAGTTTGGGAAGATCTTTCAGGTACGCGGCCACTCGGCGTGCGTGGCCCGCATCATTGCCGTCCAGAGCCTGGCTTGGGACGTACATGCGTGCGCGGGAATAGTCAAAGGGTGAGTCCAGCTTGAGCGTGGGCGTGGCAGCGGGCAGGCCCAGGGCAAACAGGGTTGGCTCAAAGACGCCCAGCGTGGCGATGGTGGCGCTGGTGATCAGCCCCGTCTTGACTACAGGCCAAAGATGGCGTCTTGCCTTCTCGGCCGGGTCAAAGGGTGAGCAGCAAATCTCCATGGTGTGCCGGCCACGCTCCAGCCAGCGGGCCAGCTCGGCTTCACTGATGAATTCTTCGATACATGCACCGGCCTCATCGAGATCACCGATGAGCTTGCCGTACCGGATATCCGCGATCGAGGTAACACCGGGCAATCGGGTGCCAGCCTCTTTCTGTCGAATGCGATCCCGCGTCTTGGACAGCAAATCCTTGAACTGGGACAGGTCACCCTTGAGGGTCGAGAGCAGATCGAGGAACTGGGTCGGGGCCTCACCGAGGCTGAATCGATGAACCCGGCCATCGCCTATCATGGTCGCCACAGACTGTGAGCACGCATTCCACGTGCCTTTCACACGCTCGAAGGTCAGGTCAATGATGTCGGAGTCGGCGCCAGCAAATGCCATAGCAGCGGCCACATCCTCGTCCAGCGATCGACCAAAGTCCAGGCGTCGCGCAAAGGCGCTGATCAGCTTGTCGCCAAGATGGTGCCCTTCGTCAAAGATGTAGATACCCTTCGGATCTGACAGCGGACTGTTCGGAATTCGGGATAGGCATGTCAGCAGATAGTCGTGGTTCGTCACGATGATCCGTGCTGTTTTGACGGCCTCCTGAACCTTGTAGTAGGGGCAGTTCTCGAACTGAGGGCACTGGCGGCCGGCGCATGTCAGCGCGGTATTGGATATGGAGCGCCACATCTGATACGGAATCGCATCGTCAATGGAGTCTCTCACCCCGTCCCACTGCCCGGCATCGAGCCTTCTGTGCAGCCGGATGATCTGTTCGTTGGACTGGGCCGCGGGCGCTTCCTGGAACATGTCGCTCGTGGCGTGCGCTGCATCGTCGAGCTTGACCGGGCAGACGTAGCGCTCACGCCCCTTGGCCACGACCACAGTCACGCCCTTGATGTGCACGCCCTCATGAACGACCGACTGGATGGCCTCGACGGCGGCCGGGATATCGTGCGCGGCCAGTTGGTCCTGCAAGCTTGCGGTGGCGGTCGAGATGATGATTCGTCTGTCCTGAAGGGCCGCTGTGACGATCCCGGGGATCAGGTACCCCATGCTTTTGCCCGTCCCAGTGGGCGCCTCAATGATCCCTACCGCTTCCCGCGAAAAGAGGGCCGAGGCACGCTTGATGAACATCTTCTGCTGATGACGCGGCGAGAACCCGGGCCTGACCACAGACAATGCGGCATATGCCTTGGCAATGAAGCCAGGGATGAGTGAGTCCGTCATGGGGAGTGTGCTCCTGGTGTTGAGCACCCATGGTCACATCCAAACGCCTCAGATCAAGTTGGAGTGAGTGAGCGTTTTGCCGATCAATCGAGCACATGCGCCGGCCGTTTGGAGAGCGTGCGCCGAACACCAGCCGCAAAAAGCGTCCAAATTTGGACGCTCGAAAAGTCACGAATTTCTGGCGGCATTTGGCTCACGCAGCGACAGTGATGAGGCTCAAAATCTCAGACATCCCTTGGCATCATGCCGCCTCTTGTGGAAAGCCAAGGCAGATATCCAAATCCATGTGCACGGGTGCTGATGTGAGCTGTCGAGCTGACATCAGCCTCTGATGCTGCCTCCATTCGTCACCCGCCTGCTGCGGAAATGGAGATTCATCATGGAAATCAATGTCGTGAAAGCGCTCGAAAAGAGCATCCTTGTCGAATTCAAGAAGGCCTCTGCCCATCTTCGGGATGAGCCTGCAACACCTGCGATGCAGGAGCAACTTCGCATAGTCGCCTCCCCCTACCACGAAAAGCTCAAGGAGCTGGGGTACACCTGGGACGAAAGCTGCGCCATGTTGCGAGAAGCATTCGATCATCAGCCTCCGAGCTTGGCACTTGGGCATGGCGCTCGTCGAAAGCGCCTGCGACTGACGGTTCTCGCCGAGTAACCAGAACAACCAAACCCGCTTCGGCGGGTTTTCTCATGCGATGTCCAGCACTGCGCATGAGAAACGCCTACCGCGTAGACCCTCTTAGTTCAACCATAAATATGGAAAGGAGGGAAAACTATGAATATTGCAATTTACCTATTTATCTTTCTGTCGGCGTTCGTGCTGGCAGTTGGATTGAATGTGTACTGGATCATCAAACTGCACCGTGCCATGAGCGACTCGGTGTTCGTCAATTTGGTCGCTGATGTGGCGATCAACATGGCGATTGCCGGCTTCGGTCTTGGCGCGTACTTCGGCGTCACTGACAAGGCGGAAGGCATCGTGGCTGGAGCAGTCTGGTTCATCGTGTGCTTGAAGACTGCACTGATTTTTCGAAGGCGAGGGCTAGACCTTGACCGTAGAGAAAAATGAGAATAACCTGAAAGGATGAAAATCATGCAAACCATTGCTGACTTCTTCACCATGAACACCGCTGGTGGTCAAGCCTTCATGCTTGCCACCCTGATCGTGGTCCCGGCAATGCTCTTGCTAGGCCAGTATGCAAAGCATCTGACCAAGCAAGAAAAGAAAGGTGAGTGAATCACCCTTCTCAACACGAAACCCGCTTCGGCGGGTTTTTTCATGCCTTTTCCGAATGCATGAGAAAGCCTACCGGCAGCTCCTTTCAACAACACCCAGGTCTCTGGGAGAAAGGATAAACATGATCGAAGCGACCATACCCGGCACCATCAGAGCGAGCCATGAGACCGACGAGGTGATCGGAGCTTTGATTGCGTCGATGCTCAAAACATCGACGTTCACGATCGAGCGACTGGGAAGCCAGTTCACGTTCAGGGGAGCGCGTAGCGACATCGACGGCGTTCTTGAACACCACGGGATCAAGCCACCGGCCACCTACCAGATTCACTGCTGTCGGTGTTGCGGCAGCCCCCGTATCGTCCAGGACGGAAACTGCTGCATGAACTTCGGCTTTGAAGTCGAGAACTTCTACGACGACATCTACTGTTCCGACTGCGAAAAATCGGTCAAGACGGAAGAGGTCGATGTCCCCTGGGAGTTCGACATTGAGAGCGACTTCGTTCCCGGATATGAGAAGGAGGATTGATTCATGCCTCTGATGATCGAAGCGCTGGCAAAGAACGTCGTTGAAGCGAGGCGCAATCGAGCGAACCTCACTCAAGCCATCGACGCCCTTTCCGCGTACTTGGCTGAATCGGCCCAAGAACGGCTTGACCACGAAGAGACGATTGCAGCAGCCCGTAACAACTACTGCACCGAAGACATCGAAATCGACGATGAACCCATGGTCTCCATCGGCGATGAGGGCGTCTGGGTTGCGGCCTGGGTCTGGGTTCCTATCGAGTCCGAAGAGGGCGAGTCGGACGCAGACGACGACTGACTGACATCTCCTTTACCAAACTTCGCCCCATCCTTGATGGTGGCGAACCAAAGTGCATTGCACGTGCAGTGCCCTTCGGTTCGCTACGGGCGAATCCTTTCTCATCACCGCAACTGCGGGCAATTCGAAAGGAAAACCAACCATGAAATCCATCATCACCATGTTCGCCCTGGCCGCAGCTGCATTTTTGACGGGGTGTGCAAGCAACCCGTCATTTGTGACCAGCCCGGCCGGCACCAGCACCGCATACCGGCAGGCGCAGCGTGCCGAGCAGGTCCAGATCGGCAAGGTCATCTCCGTCAGGACGATCGAGATGATCGATCAGCCTGCTGCCATGGGGCAAAAGATCGGCGGCACCATCGGCGCCGTCGTCGGTCTTTTGCTGGGCAAGGAGCTGTCTGAGAAGGTGGCCTTGCAGGCAACCACAGCAGGGCTTGGCGGCATGCTGGGCGCCGAGTACGGCAAGCAAAAAACTGGCCGGATTCTTGGTCAGGAAATTGTCATTCAACTGGAGTCCACCAGTCGGTGGCAGAACAACGGCAAGACGATCGCGGTCGCGCAATCGAGCGCAGATGGCACCATCTTCCGAAGGGGCCAAAAGGTCATGCTCATCGGCAACGGCCGAGTGGCACCCTTGCAGTGATCCAACCCACCCAAAGCCCCTTCGGGGGCTTTCTTCTGCCGATCTCAGAAGAAAGCCTCTGAGAGGCCCCCTTTCTCATCACTCGATTTCGAGAAAGGACACACACATGAAGGTCACGAAAAAGTCGCTTCTGCAAACGCTGCAGACGGGCGAGGTAAAGGCCACGATGGTTGGTGGCAACGCCATTGAAGACTGGCCCGATATCGTCGAGAAGGTCAAAAGGACCTATCCGGATGCGGTGGAGGAAGACACCGGGATCTACTTCGGCAATGAACCAGGCACCAGCAAGTACATCATGAAGCCTCGTATCCACCGGGTTCGACAAGGGCGCATTTCGGTCAAGGGAAGCAAGTATTCCTTCGTCTGGAATGGCCAGGAAAGCTCGGGCAATGTCGCTGATCTCAAGCTCCTGCCTGATGGAAGCGGCCTGGAGTTGACGATGTTCAACGGCGCTCTTCTCCAGTATCAGCCCGCCGCCTGATCCCACTCCCAAAAAGCCAGCTACCCCACCGGGAGCTGGCTTTCACATGCGCCAAGGTATGTGAAAGCCAGGCTGCTTGTTCCTTTATCAAAACCCCGTTTGGGGAACAGGAAAGGAAGTCTCATGCCAACCATCAACTACAAGCGTGACTGCATTCTCCTGAAGGAGGCTGTTGTGACGAACTCCGTTCAGGTGGAGTTCGACATCGATGTGGAATTGGAAGTCCACCTCATGAAAATGGCCGAGATCGCCCAAGAGATGAATCTGGCCAAGCTCACCATGCCCGTGAACACGGGTGTCAAGTTCTACAGCACCGACGACTGGAATGAGATCGATGTCAGCGACATTGCCTTTGAGGTCACGCCTCACACCGTGACGCTGAGCGCACGGCGCGGCATTCATTGGATTCGCTCCGAAGCGATCGAGCTGCAGAGCATCTTCAGTGACCTGCACCCGCTGGACCAGTATGTGGCCATCACCGCACTGGGCGATCTCGTCGATCTGGGCCCGCACCGTTCGTACGATTCTGCCGTGTCCTCGCTTGGCGATCGTGATGCCGTCTTGATCGCCGACAAGCACAAGGCCGCTGAATGGGCAAATGCCCTGGCTCAAATGCTGGGCGCAAAGCTCTCTTTCTGATCACCACGCCCTCTGCCCCCTTTCGAGGGGGCTTCCTTGTGCTTGTACTGAAGATCGCACAGCACAGGAAAGCCCCTTTCATACAACACCGCGTCTGCGGAGAAAGGACAGCATGGAGCTTGAAATCACCCCCGAGGCCTTCAACGAACTGACGAAGGTTATCCAAGACCAAACTGGCCGGCCCATCGTCTGGCAAGAAACCAACAACAGCGCGCACATCCTCGTGGCCGAATGTCCTGGCTGGACTGGGCTCGTGCCAGTCAGCAAGACCTCGTACGGTCCTGATTTTGTTGTCAGGTTCTACGCTCGTGAGAGCGTGGATGCCAAGACAACCGGGATCGTGGGCGAGCTGTCCACCGGCCACATCAAGGCCGAGACCGCTGAAGCCCTTCAAGAGCACTTCAAGGGTGAACGCCACATTCCAGTTTTGGATGGCGCTTACTACACGTGCTGGTCCGACTACGGTTGGATCTTCAGGCCTCTGGCGATCGAGGATGAAACAATGGAAGGCCTTCGTGCAGAGTTCCCCGATCTGTTCGATGTTCTGACCTATGCTCGCGACCTTGGCTGGCTTCACCTCCAACTGGACAGTGATGCCTTGGCGCTTGTTGAAAAGCTGCCCTACTACGAGTGGTGAGCGCGATGCGAAAGAAGCAGCCCGTTCCCCCTCATGAACCCGGCTACTGGCTGGTTCGAGCAAGCGACAAAAGCAGGTTCTACATCAGCAAGGAAGTCGATTCTGAAGCCCTTGATCACGTTGCCGATCGCGTCTTGTCTGACAAGAACGGCTGGGACTACTGGATCGACTACAGCCACGGCCTCGACGTAACCGGGCGCATTGCTTGGTCCAACCTGGACCATTCGGACGCCTTCTACGAGGTTTCCATGGCCGGCTACATCTAAAACCAACCAAGCCCCTTCGGGGGTTTTCTACTGACGCCCATCTACAGGCGTTCAGCAGAAAGCCTCTGGCTTACCCCTTTCATCAACAACCGGTTCCATTCCGGGACGAAAGGACAATCTATGAAAATTAAAGTTGCGCACTTCAGCGACCTTCACTACAGCGCGGAAAACCTGCTTGAGGCCGACAAATGCTTCGAGGCCGCAGTGACAGGCGCGATTCTCAACTCGGTTGATTGCGCCATCGTGACCGGTGACAGCACTGACCACGCCATGGATGCTCATTCGCCGGCTGTGCACGCTCTGGCAGTTCAGCTGCGACGACTGAGCAATCACTGCCCAGTCCTGATGCTCCAAGGGACATTCAGCCATGAGCCCCCCGGGTTCTTGCGTACCTTGGCGATGGTAGGGGGCAAGTATGGGATCGCAGTCGCCGATGGCATCAGTCGCTGGATGCTCGAAGGCAACCAGTTCGTTCCGTTCCATGACCATGGAATTGCACGTCTGGTCATCAGTGCGCTGCCGACGATCAACAAGGCCCATGTGGCTGCGCTGGTTGAAGATGCCCCTGACGAAACGGCAGTGGAAGTGCGTGCAATCATCAAAAACCTCCTGCTTTCCTGGGACCAGTTCCATCAGGCTCTGCGTGTGAAGGGGATCCCCACCATGATCCTGTCGCACGGGACGGTGTTCAACTGCATCAACGAGCACGGCGTGCCGATGGCCGGCGCTGATCACGAGCTTGGCATCGACACCCTGTTCGGCGCTGGCGCTGATGTGGTCGCCCTTGGGCACATCCACAAGCACCAGCACTGGGAGCAGTCCGTGATGCTGTCAATGAAGGAAGTCCGCCAGGTTATCGCTTATGCGGGGTCCATCGGACGGTTCCATCATGGTGAGCAAGGTGACAAGGGCTGGCTGAGCTGGACCTTGGGCGCACCTGAGGGCACGCTCATGGAGTTGATGGTGACCCCGTCTCGTCGCAACGTGGATTTTGTCTTCGAAGGGCCTCCGGACCTGGACGAGATCAGATCACGACTGCACGAGTGCGAGGGCGCTCATGTGCGCATTCAATACTCCATCGACGAGGAGCACCGGCATCATGTGAACCGTGCCGCTATCAGAAAACTTCTGGAAAACGCGGCAGACGTTCAGATCGAAGGCCGCACATGCATCGTTCAGCGCCAGCGGGCCGAAGGCATCTCCAAGGTGTCGCTGAGCGAAAAGCTCGCAATGTGGGCAACGGTAACGGCAACACCGAACGTCGAAGAGCTGCAAGAGCGGCTTCAGATGATCTCGGCCAATCCGGTTGACCAGGTTGTCGAAGAATCAGTCGCACGTGTTCAGGCCTCTTGCGCCTGACGCTGCTGATCACCACCAAAGCCACTCCCGAAAGGGGTGGCTTTCTCATGGCCCAAGCACCCATGAGAAAGCTGTTTGGCCGCCATTTTCTCAACCACCGCTGATGCGGAAAGAAAGGCAAACAATGAACATGAATATCCTGGACAAGCACGAGGCCGTCATGCGCAGCGAAGCTGCGCTGGCCAGCGACGTGAAAAACATCCGGGTGATCACGATCGACGGCGTGCGTGTTGCATCGGTGCGGGCAACCAAGGACCAGACACGCGATCTGGCGGTTGCCAAGCTCCTGTCCTCGTCTGCACGACTCAAGCGTGCCCTCGAAGCACTGGCTGCGAAGGTCGATCAGATGGCGCCCAACGTCAAAGGCACCATGGAGTACCAACTGGCCACCAGCTTGCTGGACTCCCTGAACTCCACGCAGCCGGGCATGCGCGATCTGTGCTGATCCGGCAGATCCAAGCCAACACGAAACCCGCTTCGGCGGGTTTTCTCAAGTTCTTGCGACATTGAGCCTAAAGAGCGAAAGGCATGTCTATCGGTGCTGCAATCGAGTGCCTGAAATGCTGCTTTGAGCGCACCATAAATCCTGTCACCGCGCCCACCACAGCGCACCTCGCACAAGACCGCAACTGCGGAAGCGAGACCACTCACACCACATCGCCCCTCGGGGGTCTTCCTGTGTGCATGCCCATGCCCATTGGAAAGCCTCTGGCTCATCCTTTCTTAAACGCCATGCATTTGGCACATCTGAAAGGAAACTCAAAATGGCACACAACCTCAGCATCTTCGGCGGCGTGGCAGAAATGGCCTACTGCGGTGCGAAACCCTGGCATGGCCTGGGCCAAGAAGTCGCCGCTGGCGCATCGCTGGAGGAATGGATGGCTCAGGCCCGCATGGACTGGTCCTACAAGGAAAGTGTGGCGCAGTTCACCAATGGTGAGCTGCACGACTTCCCGGACTTCAAGGTGCTCTACCGCAGCGACAACAACATGCCGCTGTCGGTGGTCAGCAACCGCTACAAGGTGGTGCAACCCCGCGAGATCATCGAATTCTTCCGATCCCTTGTGGACCGCGAGGGCTTCGAGATCGAAACGATGGGCGCTCTCAAGGAGGGACGCCGCATCTGGGCGCTGGCACGCACCAACATCGAGAACGACGTTCTCGGCAGTGACCGCCTGAAGGCCTACTTGCTGCTCATCACGAGCTGCGACGGGTCCCTGGCAACAACGGCCAAGTTCGTCTCCGTGCGCGTGGTCTGCTGGAACACCCAGTCGATTGCTCTGCATTCGACCAGCGAGGATGGCCGGGCCGTCAAAGTCCGACACAACACCATCTTCAACCCCGACGTGGTCAAGAATGAAATGGGCCTGATTGGCTCCAAGGCGTTCGACCAATTCCTGGGCAACATGCGTTCCCTGACCAAGGTGAAGATGTCCGATATGGACAGCCAGAACTTTATAGCCTCGATCTTGCCGCCCAAGCAGGGTGGCTTCGATGAGGTCAAGCAAACCAAGGCTTTCCAGAAAATCATGTCCCTGTTCAACGGGCAGGCGATGGGCTCCCATCTGCCTGGCGTGTCTGGCACCGCGTACGGCCTGCTCAACGCAGTGACCGAGTACACGGACCATCACATCCGTGCACGGTCGAGCGAAAACCGACTCGACAGCGCCTGGTTCGGTGTTGGCGCCAATCTGAAGGCAACTGCCGAGGAAGCGCTGCTCGATCTGGTCTGATACCAAGCAACTGGCCCGCAAGGGCTTTCATCTTTAACCCGCCGTGCGGAAGTCCTCCGCACTGGCGGGCATCCCATGGCATTTCCCTCAAGGAATACGCCTATGCATATTGAACACCTCGTTGTTCTCTCGTCTGCGATCTTGATTGCTTGTGGTCTGTTCGTAGGACTCGCATGGCAGTTTGCCCGGTACGCGGTGTCCAACTTACCGTTGCTTCGCGTCCTGCAGGACAGTTTTGTGGGCGCATCCTGGATGGGGCCACATTCGGCGCATTCTTTGGTCTGAAGAACTCCGCCTTCTACATGTACTACATCGTGGCAGATGATCCTGCTGGCCGAACGATGCAACTATTCGCCCTTGTGATTGCGCCGCTGTGCGCTCTTTTCGCATGGATGGTAAGCAAAGCGGCCAAGCCTGAAGATCAGAAGAAAAAATAAAACCGAGATATCCCCACCTATCGCCTTTTGGCGAAGGTGGAGGAATCAAAGGTCTTGCGCTTTTCTGCGGCGAGGCTTGGAAGCAGACGAAATCATGTCGTTATTCGTGCGACACGATCCGGCCATTCTTGGCGATCATCAACACATCGCCTCACAGCGACCACCGCCCTGACATATCGCCTCTGCGGAACAGGGCCAGCACCTCAAACGACTTTCACCCGTCCGGGGATTTTCTCCTGAGCGTCCAAATTTGGACGCCCCAGAAGAAAGCCTCTGGCTTGAGCTTTTCGAAAAACCCCACTTGGGGAGAAAGGAAAGCACTATGAAACCCATCAAGCTCGCGCTCAAGGGCTTCGCCGGAATCGCTTCTGGCATGGGTAAATCCGAAGTCACCCTCGACCTCGATACCCTGGTTCCTGCGCAAGCTCAGATCGTGGCTCTGTCCGGTCATAACGGCGCGGGCAAGACCACCATCATGGACAACCTCCACCCCTATCGGGTCATGCCTTCACGGGCAACCAACCCAACCCCTGGCGGCTTCTCCTACTACGAGGAAATCGTTGGCGGCGAGGGCTCCAAGGAGCTGGTATGGGAGTTCATGGGAGTGCGCTACCAAAGCATTCTGCGTTTTAGGGCAACGGCCAAGACGCAGAAGACGGAGGCCTATCTGTTCGTGATCAATCCCGATGGCTCCAGCCAGCCGTGGAAAGATCCCAGGACGGGGGCTGAGTCCGATGGCAAGGCCAGCACCTATGACAAGGCCATCGAGTCCATCCTCGGCAAGCCTGAGGTGTTCTTCCAGGCCCAGTTCAGCTACCAGAATCGGGCACCCATCGGCACCATGACGGCCGGCGACGTCAAGCGGCTTATTGCCGACATGATCGGCACCAGCAAGTCAGCCGAGCTGGCCGCCAAAGCCTCTGATGTGCTCAAGGCACTCAAGCCACGGCAGAGCATGGCCCAGGACGCACTTGATCGCCTGCGCGATCAGATGCCCCAGAGGGAGCAACTCCAAGCCGAGCTGGACAAGCACCAGGCTGATCTTGCCTGTGCAGGCGATGAGCTCAAATCGTTGCACCAGCAAGTGGCGCAAGTCACAGCCAAGATTGCCGGTGCTGAAGGGTCCGCCCAACAGCGCAAGGTGATCGAGCAGCAGCACAAGGCCTGGCGTCAGGAGGTCGATGAGTTCGCGGCAGAGAGTCAGTCGATGATGGAAAAATTGGCTTGCGAAAAGGCCAACGAACTGTCCACCATCACTGAACAGGAGCAGTCTGCGCAGCGCAGCATTGCCGCATCCGAGGCGATGCTTCAGGCCGCTCAGCGAGAAGTAGGGCGCCTGGAGTCGGTTCTTGCATCCGAGAAGGAGATCAACAGCGCCAAGCAATTGGTACTGGACATCCATCGGCAACTGCAAGAGCAGCAAAAAATTGTCGATGATGCGATCCCCCAGGTGATGCTGCTGGAGAAGGTGCAGGCCCAGATCGAGGAAATTGCCGGCAAGCTGGCAACGACCAAGAGCGATGGCGTGCATATGGCGCAAGCTCTGGCACAGGCCAAGGAAACGGCTGGTCTGCTGACGCAAGTGCCCTGCCAGGGCACAGACATCAGTGGCCAGTGCAAGCTCCTGTCCAATGCCAACGACGCTGCCGCCAAGATCCCGCAAACCGAGACCAAGGTGCTGGGGCTGCGTCAGGGCTACGTGCATCTCAAAGGCGAAAGCGAGGCGCTGGCTGCAAAGCTGGTTGAACTGCGACAAGCCAAGAGCTGCCACGATGCGGCAGTAGCCGACATCTCGTCACTCAAGCTCAGGCTTCAAAGGGCTCAGTCGGTCATCGAGACCGAGGCAAAGCTCGACGAGGCGCGTGCGCAACTGCCACAGTCCAAGGCCCATTTGCAAGAAGCGGTCAACCGACTTGCTGACACAAAGGCCGAGCACGCTGCGGTGGTCCAGAAGCGAAGTTCCTTCCAGGCATCCTTTGCCCAGAAGGAAGAAGCGCTCAATGCCACTTTGGCGCAGAAGAAGCAACGCCTCGATGCCCTGGGAAAAAGCCTGCCGCCACTGCAAGTCGGGGACGACGTGGCCACGCTCATGCAGCAACAGGCGCAGCTCCAAGAGAAGGTCAAGGGCTGTGAAGCTCAAATGGTCCGACTCCAAGAGGCCATCGCATCCGTCAAGGCCAAGTTCGAAGTGCTGCAACAGCAGCAAGTCGAGCAAGCCAAGATCGAAAAGACCATCCAGGCCTACGCCCGGGAAATCAGCCACTGGGTACTTCTGACGAAAGCTCTTGGAACGGACGGAATCATCGCCATGACGATCGATGACGCCGGTCCCGAGATCTCAAGGAAGGCCAACGAGTTGCTGGAGGACTGCTACGGCGGTCGCTTTGCCCTCAGTTTGCTTACCCAGAAGGAAACACAGGCCGGTATCGCCAAGGAAACGTTCTTGATTCAGGTCGAGGACAACCACCGAGGCGAGAACAAGCTGCTGGACAAGATGTCGGGTGGCGAGAAGGTCTGGATCAACGAGTGCCTGGTGCGGGGGATTTCCCTGTACATGGCCGAAGTGGCTGACGTGCGAAGCCAAACCCTGTTCAGCGATGAATCGGATGGACCGCTCGATCCGCAACGCAAGCGCCAGTACATGTCCATGAAACGGGCTGTGCTGCAGCGAGGTGGCTACGAACGCGAATACGTCATCACCCAGACGCCGGAGCTGCTGGCAATGTGCGATGCCGTCATCGACGTGACGAAGCTTTAACTTCAACACAAATAGGGCTGCTTGCAGCCCTTCCAGCAGATCTTCTCTCGGGTCTTCTGGAAGGGTTGTCACCCACCTCCGACTTCTAAACGCCGCATTTGTGGCACGTTTACCAGGAGGTAATCACCATGCTTGACCTGTTTGGTCACGAGGTCTCCGTTTACCGGGGACAGCCCACGGAGTCGGTGACATTCACCGACGATGAAATCGATGTCATCGAGTCGGACACCCTTTACTCGGGTCTGCTCATCGTCCAGCTCAGCGCCGATCTGAAGAAGATCGCCCGCATCGGCGAGAAGCCCAGCACCATCATCACCAAAGGCAGGCGTGAAGCCTGGAGCGGGCTGATGTGGTGCTTCGACCTGTGGACGGAGCCGGCAAAGGTCCCGTTCGATCTGGCCTGCGATCTGATCGGCATCGACTCGGAGCAAATCCGATGCGACATCAGCGCCAAGTACGGCGATGAGATCCGCACCATGGTCAAGGTGCTCAACTCCCATTTCCCCGAGGAAAGCGAACGCTTCAAGCAGAGGCTGCGTCGCTATGTGGATTTGAGCATTCACTGATCCAGTTTCTCCCCCGGGCACGAAAGTGCCTTTCATCTCACCCTCAAAGGAGCAATCCATGATTTTTCTGGACGCAATCATCTACCCCATCGAAATGCTGTTCCGGTTCCTCTTCAGGATTATGGGATTCGTTTTCATCACAGCCCCGATTGCAGCATCGCTCTTCCTGACCCTTTGGGCCTGGGATTTGATGAAGGAAGGGGCCAGCAACATCTGGAATTCCTTCCACAAGAAGGACTCCACTCCCAAGGACGTCAAACCACTTGACTAATCCACCAAAGCGGCTCTTGCCGCTTTTCCTGACAACGCCGCATCACGCTGTCAGGAAAGGCGGCCATCGCCCCGGGGCTCTCAACGAAACCCTGATTTCAGGGACAGATTTAGGAGCCAGTTATGAAAAAAGCCCATAGCGTTCAAAACGCTGAGTGCAACCCTCCCAAGAAGCACTCCATTCGCATTGCCGTTTTTCTCGGCTACGTATTCACTGGTGTGCTTGGCTTGCCCGTCTACTTGATGGGGATGCTTTTCAACAGTCAGAAAATGTTGGGAAGCTGGAAGTCTATGAGCTGGTCATTCGCCAGCGATGTGCTCAATTACCATCTTGCCCCCCCGGAGAAGATCGATAAGCAAGGCGTCAAGGAAGAGGTCCCCAAGGTCGGCAATCGAAGCTTCTGGCGACAGGTGCAACTCGACGACGGCATCTTGTTGTCTATCGTCCCATTTGGCGAAAACATGTTTCGCCGCTTCACGTTGACCACGGTCCCAGGAAGTTTTGCCACAAAGAGAACGAACCTGACCTATGTGCTTGGTGAAGAGCTGGTGGCTTTCGGATTTCCTGTCACCAGCGATGGCGCATTGGAATACACCCTCAGCCAGATCAAGCAAGGCGTTCTTGCCGGCGTTGCCCAGCACAGGTCCATGACCCCTGCGACGGCCCCGACGAGTACCACCGACGCTGCGAAACCTGAGTCCGTGAATCCTCACGTGTCCAGGGACGAAAGGCCGCTCGAGCGTAACGCAGTCAGCAACAAGCCCAAAGCCGAAAAACCGCAGATGAATCAGGCCACCGGTCGCGTCATCTCGATCGGCAAGCGGCGTGTCACTCCCGAGGGCAGAGCCCCCTACGAGTCCTTCTCTGTCGTGTTGAGCACCAAGGACGGCGAAGCCGTCTTCAGCGGTGTCGATCTTCAGGAGAAGTTCGTCAAGGGTGATTTTGACGAGGGCGATGTCGTCTCGATCGCGAAGAACACCGTGAACTACACCGTTGAAATCAACGGCAAGGAAGTCAAGCGCCGCAAAAACGAGTTCAAGGTCGAGCGTGTCAGCGCCTGATCCTGGACATTCCTCAAAACCCCGCGGCAACCCTGCCGCATTCAACCCAGCCGGGGCGCTTCGCCGCTCCATCATCAAACTGATTTTTCAATTAAAGGAATCAACACATGGCATCCGTCAACAAAGTCATCCTCGTCGGCAACTGCGGCCGTGACCCCGAAGTGCGTTACCTGCCCTCGGGCCAGGCCGTGGCCAACGTCAGTGTGGCCACGACCAGTCGCCGCAAGGACCGCAACTCCGGCGAAATGGTCGATGACACCCAGTGGCACCGCGTCACGTTCTACGACAAGCTGGCCGAGATCGCCGGGCAGTACGTCAAGAAGGGCCGGCCGATCTACGTCGAGGGCCGGCTGAAGTACGGCAAGTACACCGATCAGTCCGGCGTCGAAAAGAACACCGTGGACATCGTTGCAACCGAGCTTCAACTGCTTGGCAGCCGCGACGATGGCCATGGCCAAAGCTCTGGCAACGCCTCTGGCGCAGGTCGGCAGCAGCCCCAGCAGCAACATCGACCAGAACAGCGTGCCGCACCGGCGCCGGCCCCTTCGGTGGCTTCTCCGGGTGGCTTCGACGACATGGACGATGACATCCCGTTCTTCGACCCCCTCAAGCGCCGAGGCGTCCACCTCGCCATCTGAGCACCAACCACTCAAGCCCCTCAGGGGGCTTGTTACTGGAGTCCTCTCGGATCCCAGCAACAAGCTTCTTGCTTAGTGGTTTTTCTGTCGCTTTATGCGGAAAGGGAACCATATGAATCACATCAAAATTGAGTTTGACCGGCTGGATTGGTACGCGCTTTTGCCTCGTCTTGGCGTTGAGCCGGAGCTGATCGCCAACCCGAAAAAGATGGGGCCTTGCCCCATCGAGGGAGATGGCAAGACCCGGTTTCGCTTCGACAACAAGGGAGGGCGCGGCACCTGGATCTGCAACCACTGCGGAGCCGGCGATGGTGTCCGTCTGGTCGCGTTGGTCAATGCAACGGACGATGCAGGAGCGGTTCGGCTGATCCGGGAACAGATCCAGGGTGTTGTGCAAAGCCATGGCACAGCGTTTCGAACGAAGGCTGCACCTTCTGAGAAGCGTACGCCTCAAGCAATCGAAAAGGCCCGGCGCCTGCTGGAAAAGACCCTTGGTGAGTCCAAACCCATTGAGGGAACACCAGCGCTCAAGTACCTGCAAAACCGCATCCCAGGGCTTGACCTGCGGTGGCTCAACACCGAGTCGTTCCGGTTCCATCCGAGCCTGTACCACTTCGATGAAGAGAACTCCAGAAAGAGCTTCCTGCCGGCACTGCTGGCCAAGGTCAAGAACGCCGCCACCGCTGGCGATGCAGTCAGCCTTCACCGCTACTACATCACCAAGGATGGCTTCAAGGCCAAGGTCAGCCCCAGTCAGGTCAAGAAGATGATGAGCGCCACCGTCGAGAAAATCCACGGCGAGTCCATCCTGATCAATACAGCGCCCGCCTGCGAGGTGGTGATTGTCTCTGAAGGTCTTGAAAACGGCCTTGCATGGGTCATGGCCACACAAAACCGCATTCCGGTTTACTCGGCAATGAACTGTGGCAACTTGGAGCACTTCAACTGGCCAGCGGGAACAAAGGCAATCCTGATAGCGGCAGACCATGACCAGGTGAATCCCAAGACCGGGCTTCGCCCTGGGACTCATCATGCAATGCTGCTCAAGAAAAGGGCCGTAGATGCGGGGTTGATGGCAGTCGTAAAGGTGCCCCCCACTCAAGGCATCGACTGGGACGATATGTGGAATTCTGGCGAATTTCCATCTGTTGACTGGTTGTTCAGACCAGCGACGGATGCCGTCCCGGCCTGAGACATCCATGCCCAACTTTTAAGCCCCTTCGGGGGCTTTCTACTGGCTGCAAATGGCATCCATTAGAAAGCCTCTGGCTCATCCTTTCTCAACCAACCTCCATGCATGGAGAATCGAAAGGAAGCCATCAATGGCAAATACCACCACCACCTTTGGCGCACTCAAGAACGCCATCAAACGCATCATCGCCGCCGCATCCTGCGACCAGGTGTTCATCACCATCGACAAGGAAGGCTGCACCATCGAGGGCAAAGACCCCAAGGGGATCAGCGGCTACGCCAAGGCCCAAGTGACCACCAATTCACTGGGTGGTTCCGGCACCGGTTGCATCACCGCGGATCACGTCAACGCCATCCTCGGCAACGAGAGCGCTGACGCTGAAATCACCATCGTGCCCAGTGATGATGGCTTGATCATGCGCTTCGCTGGCTCACGGCTGAAGATCAAGCGCCCCGAGACGAGCAACACGGCGCTGTTCAACGATGTGCGGGAAAAGCACACCGTGTCCCACCTGTTCACGACCAGTGGCGCAGATCTAAAGGACGCCTTCTACTCGGCCACCAAGTTCGCGGCCAAGCGGGAGATCCGCCCGTTCATGTGTGGCATTCACCTGGACAACTCCAGCGACAAGCTGGTGGTGACCGGCACTGACGGCTACATGATGCACCTCCTGAACTCCAACATCGACCTGACGCCCGGCGCCAAGTTGGACATCATCTTGCCCAACGACGCCGCTAAGGCCGCCGCTGGCAATGTCTTCGCTGCGAACGAACTGGTGAGCGTGAGCCTGCTTGGCCGCAACCTGGTCGAGTTCAAGACCGAGGACATGACCTGGGTGTGCAACCTCATCGCTGACAAGTTCCCATCTGAATCCATCGCCATGCTCTTGAAGGGTGAGGCGAACTCAGCGGATTCGGTGGTGATCAAGCAAAGCGAGGTCCTTGTGGCCTTGAACCGCGTCCATGCCATCAGCGAAGACAAGTATCTGGACGTCGAATTCAACGACGGCAAGTTCTTTGTCCGATCCAAGGACGGCGAACAGGTCGGATCGTTTGCCTGCGAAACCACCGGCACTGCATCGACCTTCAGCCTGATGTCCACCCTGGCCATCAATACCTTCGGTGCCATGCCCTCATCCGAGTTCGTTCTGATGAAGGACGGGGCCGATCCGCAGTCCAAGATCTATCTGCGCCCGATCAAGGACGCAGAGAAGGACATGAGCTGGATTGCCCTGCTGATGCCGGCACGCGCCTGAACATTCTCCCCCCTTCCACCTTGCCCGCGAGGGCAGGGTGGTGAAGTGCCAATGGCACACCTCTTTCGCCCGGCCTTGTGCCGGGCTTTTTTTTGGCTGATCGAAACTGAGATGGACTCTTGGCGAACGAGAAGTTTGTTTAATGCGATGGCTTTTGACCGTCATCGATGTTGTTTAGCAGCGATCCTTCGGCAATGATCACCAAACTCACAAACTTCCTCGGCATGCTGAGTCGTCGCAAGTATGCTCAGCCACCAGTACCTGCTGCTACCATTAAAAGGGTGCTCATCATCTGCGCACTGTCGTACATCGCCATTCTCGTGTTCTCTGTCCACATCGGGAACCTGGCACTTTGGTTCCTTGCCGTCATCCCGCTTGGCCCATGTCTCGGGCTGTACACTTCGATCAGCGTTACAGGTGTAGCAGCCGACACCGGCAAGCGGCCTGGCGATGGACCCAAATATTCCATTGGAAATGAGTGAGCGCTTGAGATTGAGCGCGTCGATTGCAGTCCTTATCGGCGGACTTGCATTTTCTATCTGGTATGGTATTGAGCAATTATCGTGGTGCCACGGTGTCGCCGCTGCAGCGTCATCCGTCTATGTTGCGGCCTGGATGATTTTTGGGTGTGCAAATATTCGTGATCCAGTATTTGCTTTAATTGGTTTGGCAATTGGTGTTTTTGGTGCAACTTGCTTGTTCATCACGGCAAGTGCCACGGATGCAACCCTGATATCCGCACGATTTACTGTCGCCAGCAGACTCGCAAAAACGGAAATTAGATGCAAAGGGGCTATGAATCCTGAGCTTCTTTATTATTCCGAAGTCGGTCCCATGGTCTGCATGAGCAGCCATATCGATGATCAGTTTTCGCTGTTAAATGACTTGGCAAAATCCGCGCACCTTGGTGTGACCGGCTCACTCATCGACTCGATAATCCAAGCAACCATCGACAAGGATTCCGATTTTTGCGCGGAGATATTTGTGAGAGCCAATGCCATTTGCCCTGCTCTGTTTTGGAAAATGCCAGACGCGGAAATCCGTGCCCTCCAGTCCAGAGGCATGTTGGCGCAATAGTGTCTTTCGCAAGGCTGGCACACGCCTTGTTGATCGCTGATCGCGGCCAGTCGCGTCCGAGTCTCATCCGAAAGCCATGACAAACATTGCTGCATTCGATCGCACGCGGGCAAACCACCAGCGCATGATGCACATGAGACTCGGAGTACACCATGCGCACCAAATTGAGAAACTTCTTTCTTTTCGCCAGCATCGCAGCCCTCGCCATGGGTGCGTCTGCGCAAGACCGGCCAGTTGGTGGCAATGAGGCCGGTAATGGGGCTGGTAATGGGGGGAACACCGGCTGGTCATACAACCCAGCAAAAGAGGGGATGAAGGACCTCTTTCAAATGCGCCCCATCGAGGGGTGCAATGTGGCTGGCGGCCTGCAGCCCATTACCTCATCTGATGAGGGTGACTCGGCCATGTTCTGGTGCGGCACGCCGCCATACTGCCTGACGCAACCAGCCATCGCGGCCGGTGAGCAATGCACCATCTTGCAGTACGCCCGCCGCAACCCGCGCTACGACCCCAACGGCACGCCTGGGGCCAATGGTGTGCGCGACCCGGATGACCTGCGCTGCTCAAACACGGGCCTGCCGCCGATCAACGGCCGTTGCCCGACGCAGCCGGGTGCCGGCATCACGCTCAACAACTCCACCAACCTCACCGTCAACAAAGGTGGATCGGTGACGTTGCGCGTGACAACCAGCGGATCCCAAGCAGAGTGGGGTGGCTCCACATCTTTGAGCTGCACGGGGACGAACTCGAATCGCTCGCCCTTCAACCGTACCAACGTCAACGACTTCCTGAATCGATCGAATGCCTCCGTGGGCTCCAATACGATGCCATCGAACGGCACGATGACCTGCACGTTGACGGTGACCAATGCCCGAGGAAGCCGTACTGCGACAGCCAAGGTTACGGTCAAAGAACCATCGCCGCCGCCACCTTCTGGTGGGGGTGGGGGCGGAGGGGGAAGCTCTGATCCAGTGCTGCCAACTGGTGGGTGCGCGGCTACGACCACAAAGCGGCGTGCCAATAACAGCCCGATCCATGGGATCTATTTCTATTGCGTTCATTCTGTGCCCAGCATGAGCAATGGTGAGTCCAAGCGGATTAGCGGCAGCATGACGCCCAATGGCTGTCCAATCCGGTATGTTAGCCCGATCACATTTGTGTGTTCCAACGGGGTCCTGAAAGAGACAGGAGCCCTTGTCTGCTCTTGCAGGGATTGACATATATGGAAGCCGGGAGTCGAAGTGTTTTGCACACCCGGCTTTAGTTGGTGATGATCAATAAAAGCCCGACAATTGCGGGCTTTTCTTTGTGAGCAACTTGAAATCCTCCCGCAGCTTTCATGCGGGTGTTCTTAAGTTGGATCAGTTTTGATTGGAGTCACATTTGCAAGTGGAGCTGGTGATGAAAACAGTTCCATTCCTGCATTGAAATGAAGCCTTCATCACCGTTTGATTTGCGTAACATCTTGACGGCAACCAGCTTCCCGTGAGGTTCACTTTCGCATCAGATCCAAGCGCCGGCACATCGAACTTACAGGACCTACCGAAAGCCGCAACACCGTCTGCAAGAACGAATCTCGTCGTTGCCGCGACCATCGCCCCGGGCACTCGCGGCCAGCACCTGGCCAGAAACAGCCAGCAGCTTGAATGCCGTCATCTTGTTCATTTCTCTCTCCCAATAGGAAATGCCCGCTCATGGCGGGCACTCATCAACATGCAGTCTGTCAGCTACCAGTGCCGAAATCGAGTGTTACATATGCTCGATTCCCATTTTTGATACATGATGCTCCAATTTCCTGATAGGCATCAGACATGATTGCCATGCAGTGACCTTCGCTTTGCAACCAAGCATTTACCGAGAGACCAATGATGCTACCAGAGGAGAAACTTCCAGTAGGGTATGCCAGATTTTCACCAACACCGCCCTGATAGCCATATTGAGAGGCTCGGTCACTTGGGGTAGATCCATCGCTGCCGGTATGCCCTGTGAATCCCTTGGTGGCCATATCCGACGAGTGCTTGATCGCTGCACTCTGGAGTGAAACGTTCCAGTAGGGGATGGCCGCAACAGCTGGCATTGCCTGGCCACCGCACGAGCGGGCCTGGGCACGCGCCTTGTTGATCTCTGCCAGCAGCGCCTGCGGGAAGTTGCCGATACCGCAGGTTTCGCCAGCGCCCATGCGCACACTGCCCACCTCGACGGTGCCGTTCTGGCCCACCACCGGGCCAGATCCACTGCCGCCGTCACCATCGCCACCACCGCAGGCCACCAGAGCCAGGGCCATACCAGCAGCCGCCAGCAGCTTGAAAGTTGTGTTCTTAATCATTATTGAAACGAGAAAAGCCCGCAATTTGCGGGCAATTAAGATGTGGGCGAACACTTACTGGCCGGAGCCGAACATGAAGGTTGTATATGCTTTGCTCCCATTCTGAACACATGCGGCAGCCACCTCAACCCAGCCCTCGCTCATTATGTTCATGCAATGGCCCTCACTGTTGAGCCACGCATTCATGTTTCGACCAATGATGGCCGAGCCATGAGCGCCACCGAATGCGCCGGCCAAGTTCTCCCCTACGCCGCCTTGGTATCCAGATTGTGCCGCCCGGTCATGAGGTTCGGAGCCATCTCTCCCAGTATGCGAGAAGTAGTTCTTCGACGCCATATCCGCCGAGTGCTTCACCGCCGCCTCCTGGAGCTTGGTGTTCCAGTACGCGATCGCCGGCACTGCGGGCATGTTCTGGCCACCACACGAACGGGCCTGGGCACGCGCCTTGTTGATCTCTGCCAGCAGCGCCTGCGGGAAATTGCCGATACCGCAGGTTTCGCCAGCGCCCATGCGCACACTGCCCACCTCGACGGTGCCGTTCTGGCCCACCACCGGCATACCACCACCACCGCCGTCACCGCCATCATCGCCACCGCCGCAAGCAGTCAGGGCAGCTGCAATGCCAGCCATCGCCAGCAGCTTGATAGTCGAATTCTTGTTCATTGTGTAATCATTCCGTTTGGTTGAAATTCAGAGCCTCGACCTCCGAAACTCTTGGTACTAGGTTACATCAGGACGTGGTGGTTTCAAGTTTCGATTGTGGTGATGAAAATGGGCGTCCGCAGTCATTTTCGCATTTCGCCAAAGCAGAACTCACATCTGGCAGTAGTAGCTGTGCATGACCTTGGACTCGGTTGTCAGCCAGTAGGCATTGGACGCAATCTTTATTCGATCCAGGGACTCACGTCTTAGGCTGAAGGTGCCAAGAGGTCCTGTAGAAAACACTCTTTTTGATTCCTTAGGGCAGTATTTGAACAGCGCAGCGGTATATGACTTGACCGACTGGCCTTCCAGCACAACCTGGCCAGCCTCGTTGAAAACAACACCATGTTTCTCGGGGTCGCAGACCTTGAAGCCGCGGTGGTCGGTAATGGTTTCGCAAGAGTGCGCCCATTCCGGCTTTCCTGGTATTGAACCCGCCGTCATCCTGGCCAGCTCTTCCTCGGAAACGACAGGCGTTTTGGGCTTGCTGGCAGGCTTTTTCTTGGAAGCCGGCTTCTGGCCCGTATTCTTGTTTGCGGGACCAGGATCAACGGACGCTCCAGTGTCCTGCGCAGCGGCAGTCGAGGCCCCCCACAATGGCTTGCGCGTCACCTCAACCGGCATGAGACCGAATACCCAGAAGCTCACGAAAAGACTCCCGTACATGAGCATCCGCCAGTTGTCCTTCCACCAGTTGTGGCGTACCAGGCGGTCCTCAAGGATCGAGTTGTATTTATCGTTCAGCCTCTTGATCTCCAGGGCATCAGCATTGGGATGCGTGTCGGCCAGCCATAACATGTGTCCGAGCTTGGCCCACTCTTTATCGGCAAGGGCGCTATCGATGGTTCTATAGACATCATCGACATCCACCACCTTGCCATTGAGACGCTGAATCTTTCCCCTGATGGCCAGCTGCAGTTGTGACGCATCGCAGACGTAACTGGGATGGAGTGCGGCAGGGGCGTCAAGCGGATCAAGATTCGGCAGCAGCACCAGGCTGTGGACGGGAACATCGTTGCCAATCAGATCCCGAAGCCTCTGCACTTTGGGGCGCGATTGTTGGTGCGCAGGCTTGAGCAACTTGCCGTCTGGTGCGACATGCGTGCCATCTGCATTGATGTCCTTCCAGCCCTTCGTCTCAATGACAAACACACCGGCAACGCTGACCAACAGAGCATCAAACTCGTGACTGGGCTGTTGCGTGGAGATATCAGCAGGTAAAACGATTCCCGCCATGCTTCCTTCGGCTTCAAAGACCCGGATCTTCAACTCTGGGTTTCTCGATGCCAAGGAATTGAGTATCTCCATGGCCTTGTCTTCGGCGTGGCTACCCTGCATCATGATTTCTTCCATCCGTGTCAAGATGGCCGAAAGCTTGTGGTTGACCGGGCGCAGCCGAAGATTCTGCAGGCGTGTTTCCTGGCGTTCCTGTGCCTTTCGCTTCAGTCCTGCTGGCAGCAGGAAGAACAGGCGAGGGAAAATCACATCATTGATTACCCAGGACGGGAAAGTGAAAAAGATGGAACCGATGGTGTTGAACAGAAAACTGCTCAGCCAACCTGGTTGTTGATTGTTTTGTGCCATCTCATCCTGTCCTTCCTCTGCTGCGACCGAAAAAAATTTCTCACATTAGCTTTTGAACCAAGCCTAGGGATAGTGTTCAAAACCCCGGTCAAGCCCGAATGGCGTGAGCGAAGGATGGCAAGAACAATGGCGTCATGACCCAACAAGACCTTGGCCTGAACCTGAGCACGCGGCGCACACGCAAAGTGGTGTTCCTCGATGAGATGGACCTGGTGGTGCCATGGACCGAATTGCTGTCGCTGATTGCGCCGCACGCACCGCGCGCCAAGACCGGACGCCCGCCCTTTGAACTGGTGACCATGCTGCGCATTCATTTCTTGCAGCAGTGGTTTGGACTGTCGGACCTGGCGATGGAAGAGGCGCTGTTCGAGACTGCGCTGTACCGCGAGTTTGCGGGCCTCTCCAGCGTCGAACGTATCCCTGACCGAGTCAGCATCCTGCGCTTTCGCCACCTGCTCGAAGAACACCAATTGGCCCCGCAGATACTGGCCGTGGTCAACGCCACCCTGGCCGACAAGGGTCTGATGCTCAAGCAGGGCACGGTGGTTGACGCGACCTTGATTGCCGCCCCCAGTTCGACCAAGAACAAGGACGGGGAGCGTGACCCCGAGATGCACCAGACCAGGAAGGGTAATCAGTGGCACTTCGGAATGAAGTGCCACATTGGCGCGGACGCCGATTCCGGGCTGGTGCACACCGTGGTGGGCACAGCCGCCAACGTCAATGACGTGACGCAGGCCAGCGCACTGGTCCATGGCGAGGAGACGGACGTGTTCGCCGACGCTGGCTACCAGGGCGTGGCCAAACGCGAAGAAGTCCAAGGCATCAAGGCCAACTGGCATGTGGCCATGCGCCCGGGCAAACGCCGTGCGCTGGACAAGGACAGCCCCATGGGTGCGGTGTTCGAGGAACTTGAACACGTCAAAGCCAGCATCCGGGCCAAGGTCGAGCACCCGTTTCGGGTCATCAAACGCCAGTTCGGGCATGTGAAGGTGCGTTACCGCGGGCTGGCCAAGAACACGGCGCAGTTGCACACGCTGTTCGCGCTCTCCAACCTGTGGATGGCGCGGCGACGACTGCTGCAAGGGTTGCAGGCATGAGTGCGCCCGAAAGTGGGCAAGGGAGCCTGCACAAGGGTGATAGCCCATTGCGGGGGACCAGAAAACCGCCGGATTCGTCACCATGTGGAATATCTCGCCTCAGACAGCGTCCCCAAACGTGTTTTGAACACCATCCTAGATGAAAGAAATCGGTTTTCAAATCCCGCATGCAGAGGGCATGGGGACTCTTCCTGAGCAGCCATGTGGCCGGCGTGAACCGGCATCAGCGTGCTATTGGTTCGCGCTTATCAGCGCCTTCTCGATCTTCTTGTCGGTCTTGTACTGACCCAGGGCGTAGACGGCCCAGATCGCGGCCGGGATCCAGCCGATGAGGGTGATTTGCAGAAGCAGGCAGAACAGGCCAGCAAAGGGCCGTCCGATGGTGAAGAACGAAGCCCAGGGCAAAAAGATGGCAAGCAGCAGTCGCATGAAGACCTCCCGTCGTTTGAGTCGCGCACCGAGGCAGCTTGCATCAGCCTCGGCAGGACGCATGTTTTGAGCTATTTTGCACTAAAAACATGCGCAAAGCTTACGGGGAAAGTACGTAGCCGTCCCGCTGTGCGAAAGCGACACCAAAGCCGCTCGTTTTCGAGCGTCCAAATTTGGACGCTTTTCGGAAGCCTCCGACTGCACGTGGGCCAGGACAGATCCGTTGCATGCGCGTCCCAGGCATCGTCCGGTGCCAGAGGCTCCGTCGCCGCCTTGAATCTGCGTTGAGATCCGCGTCTGTACCGTTGTCCAGGAGACATGTTCGCTGGATCCATAGCCAGGCGGCTATGCTATGCACCGCCGCCCACGCAAGAGGGCTCACACCCAAAACAAAGCCCCCGCCGCAGTGATGCGGGCGGGGGCTTTTCTTTTGTCCAGATCGGCGTTCAGATGGCGAACTCTTCCAGGGTCTTGCCGGCCGCCAGAGCGTCCTGCACCCACTGCGGCTTGCGCCCCCGGCCACCTGACCACAACTCACCGTTGGGGCCGCGGTACTTCGCGTTGGCAGGGTCCTTCTTGGATGCGCGGCCAGAGCGCCCATTGCCAGTGAGGTCTTGTAGCGTGACGCCTTTCTCTGCCATCAAGGCCCTGATTTCAGCGACCGCTTTGGCCTTTTCTTCAAGCCGGGCCTTCTCAGCCATGGCCATGAGTTCCTTGGCCTGTTCCATCAATTGCGCGTAGGTGGACATGGATTTTCCTTTTGAGATTGATCGGGATGCGACTACCAGCCATTATAGAGCCCGGCGCTAATTGAAATAGCCCTCATTGCGCAACGCCTGACGATGATTTGTAGTCTTTTTGCTTCGAATCCACCGAGGTGAGCAGCGTGCCATCAGGCAGCTTTTCACCCAGGCGGATCTGACGGACGGTGCTGCCACTTCGAATTAGCAGCCCGCCGTCCAGATACCGGATGACGCTGAAGCTGGCGCCAGTTGCTGGCCCCGATGATTGCTGGCCATCAGATGCATGGCTGGCTTTCGTCTCAGGGGCTGGCGCATTGCGCTTTTTCGGCAACATAACGTTGACACCCGTGTCGGGCACTGTCTGTCGAGTAGAGGCAATACCACCGCGCTGATTGCTGGTGCTCTTTTTGAGCCGTTCACGGCTGCTTTGCACCTCCCTGGCCAGCTCAAGCGATATGCCTGTTTCCTCAGGCGAAACAGCATTTGCTCCATTGTTTGCAGCAGCGTCATCAGCCTTGAGCTTGAATGCAGGAAGTCTGGGAAGACTCTCTGCACCTGATCCACTCAATGGCGTCGGTATCAGCACCCGATCTTCAGCGGGCTTGGGCTGAATTTCAGGTGCTTGTGCCGTCTCGGATTCTTTGACGACAGCAGATGGCGCGACCACTTCGACGGGCTGGACCTCAGGCTGATTGGGTACATTGGCCACGGCAGCCGGTGCATCAACAGAGCCACCGAGAGACCGGATCACGGACAGGCGGGTCCTGTTGGCCGCATCAATCACGGTGTCGCTTGTGGCCACACCAATGAGGCACCCGGTCAAAAGGATCGCAAGCCCAACCACGGAACGGCCTCGGTGCGATTTCCAGAAATTGCGTTTTGTCCGGATCCGCGCCTCTTCAACGACCTGGCTGGCGCGGTTGATGTTGTACCGGTGAATCGCTTCCATCTCTGTACTCAATGCCACGAGTCGCCCGTCCCGTCTTGTCGGGGGGGGATTCATGGGGACGAGCCTCATTACACGGCCTCGTCAATTTCTTCCACATGGACGATGGTGTTGTTGAAGGCCGGGTCTTCCTTGAAGCTTTGCGGCTCCTCGACGTAGCGGGCCACCTTGATCTGGCCAGCCTCGCTGGCGATCGGGCTGAGCAGGACGTTGCCACCTGCCTTGATGGTCCCGATGATGCGGGCCGAGTCGGTGACCTCGACATCACCCTTGGCGATGATCTCGCCGGTGAAGTCCCCGGAGACGATCACGTCGCCGGCCTTGACGCAGCACTCCACGCAGTTGGCCAGGGGGCTGACCACGATGGGGCCGCCTTCCTGGGACACGATCGTGCACTGGCTCAGCGCCGCATCCACGGTCAGCCCCTTCTGGACCACGATCACGCCGCCCTTGAACGCGATGTTGCGCTGCAGGATTTCCTCCGGGGCTTCGATCTGCTTGGCCACGCCGGGCTTGCGATCCTTCGAAAACAGAACACTCTTGATGGTTTGAACAACGTTCATGATGTACCTCTTCACAGGTTGGGTTGGTTGACAGGGGAGGGGAAATCAGCTGTGCTGATCGGAAAACACGGATAGCTCATATGGCACGTTGCGCTTGGGCAATAGCCTCATTGCGGCAACGGCGGCAAAGATGATCGAGATTGAAAAGATGAAACTCCCATAGGTGGTGACAACAGGATTGCCTGGAATGAGGCGGGTCAGGGCCCAGGACAGCAAACTGATGGCCAGGTAGGCGGCAGGAACTCGCATCGACCACCATTTCAGGCACGCATGCCAGCAGGCGTAGGCGATTTCGGATGAAACACCTCGCTCCAGAAACAGTCGCCGCACACCTTGACGGGCAATGTCGAGCTGCAATACGAAATCGAGCAGCATCAATATGTTCAAGGCCACCTCCGCAGAATCCCTTGGCTTCAGTCCTCGCGTCCCTGGTGTCTGTCGTGTTCCAGATTGCCCGAGGTGACCAGCACATAGATCGCCCCAGCCATCATGAAATACCAGCCAAGGGCGCTCGCCCACCACGACAGAGCTTCCTCCCTCGGCCAACTGAGGATCAGAAACCCCGCAATCGCCCAGGCAAACGCCATCCGAAACATCAATGGCTTCATTTTCCTGGTCTCTTCCAGGGTCAATGGTCTTTCTTCCTTCTTCATGATCTTGTTTCATGTTGATTTAGATGGATTCAGAATGCCATGGAAATTTCGGACGTCAAATTTCATCCGGCGATGAGATCGCAGCCGGCCAACCAGAATCCGCGTGCGTTGCTCATCACGGAGTTGGGAAGCGTCAGCACTTCGCATTTGGGCAGATGTGCCCGCAGTGCCGCCTCATAGAAGCGGGCGCCACCACCGGCCAGAATGACCCTGGCCAGATCGCTTCTTCGCACGCCCAGTCGAGTCAGGAATACGCCGATTTCCTGGCTGGCCAGCATGGGCACCATCTTGATGTACGGGGCCATGTCGATCACCTTGCTGCCCAGGTTGATCTGGCCTGTCTCCAGACCCCGCTCCACCTGGTCAAACTCCAGTGACCCGGTACCGTGATCGAAGCCGATGCGCTGGCTGATCTCGCGAAGGATGCTGGCCACGCCACCGTCGTAGCTGCCGCTGAGCTTGACCTCGGCCTTCATGCCCGCCGCGACGAACCAGTCCAGCGTCCGGTAGCCCGGGTCAACGACCATTGAGAGGACATCGTTCTTGTAGATCGCGTCCGATGCCGGCAGGTCTTGCGCGGCCATGCGCATGGCGCCATAGGGCTGTGGCACGACGATGCAGCTCTTGACCTGGACCTCCACGTTTGCAGTCCCAGCGCCACCCAGCAGATGCTTGGGCACCGGGATCACTCTGGTCATCTTGCCGATGTCGCGCAGTTGAAGGTGCTGGTTGGCGAATCCGGAAACGGGCAACCCCAGGGTCAGGACATCGATGCTGCGGATGACCGAGCTGGTTTCCCGCATGGCAAAGTGGATCGCCGCCCGCAGCAGCACCTCGTGCAGTTCGGATTCGATGTAGTTGTCAGCGATGGCCCGGCCCACGACACCAGAGGTCGCCATCGGCCCCGCGTAGTAGCGCCGGCCCTCGATGTCGATGAGCACGCGATCGGGGTTATGGCCAAAGCCCGAGGCTTCTTCATCGACGACAACGTTGGGCGAGATGGACGGGAAGATCAGCTCTGTCCAGCGGCTGCGGCTGGCCTTGTCCAGGCCGTGGCCACAGACCATCTTGGTGTTGCCGTATCCAACGTCCACGGCGAGAACGGCGGGGGAGAAGGGTTTGCTCATTGTTCTGTTCCTGATGGGGGTTAGCTGTTGCCGAAGGCGAAGAGGTTGTTCTTGAGCGTCTGCTTCAGCGTCTCGGGATCAACGCCTTGATCGGGTGTCGATCGCTGGAATGTCTGGGGTGCGTCGATTGGGATGACCGGCGCAGCGTCCTGTGGGTGGCTGGCAGCGGGAGGCTGCACCTGTGCTTCCTTCCCAGCGGGCTCATCCTTTTGCCCAGTACAGGCGTTCCTGATGAGCACCTTGATGCGCAGGTCGCGCTCATGGGCAGCCAGGGGTTCAAGCTCTGCCATGAGCTTGCGTACAGCTGGGAATGATTTGGACAGGGTGAAGCGGACGGTTCGTGCCCGTTTTCTGTCCACGTCCTTGCGGGGCAGGTCAATGAACCATTGGGGCAGCGGACCTCCCTCGACGATTGAAAGGATCAGGCCTCGCAAAGCATGGCCAGCCTCAGTCTCGCCTTCCATCGCATTCAGGCGCTCATTGACTTGCAGCACATCCAACTCGCCGCGGTAGATCAGGTACCTGAGTCTCATCTGCTGCCCCCCGCGAGCTGGCGAGTCAACGGCCCACCTTGAAGTCGGAAAAACTTCGAGATGCTGCCAGCCACGGGCATCATCCGGGAGAAATTCCGAGATAGCGCCAGAGACTGGCAACATCTCGACGATTGACCGCGTTGTTGCCAGAAATTGGCATCATCTCGGAGAAACTTCGAGTTGTTGCCAGAAATTGGCATCATCTCGGAGAAAATTCGACTTTCCATGACGACGAGTTTCACCGGCATCCGTCATCCTGCTGGATTGAATGAGAGCGAAAATCAGCCGTCATTCAAACCGACTTGTCATTAAAAGCCCAGCTAGAATCTTCTCCACGCGGGCGCAATGCCTGCACAGATCACCAAGCACCTCGTATGAGGAATAGATCTGAGGCACCCACAGGTGTCATACATCACGCACAAAACAGGCCGGCCGTTGCGCCGTGGCCTTTTTTTTGACGCCTTCTTGGCTGACCAGGGCTAACTCACACTTATCGGTCTGTATGACAGACCCATACAGAGTGTCCATTAGCGGGTCATCTTTTCCAGCAAGATCAACGGGTTAGCCGTTATCCACGGAATAAAGAACGGCTACAGAAACAAATTCCGAACGAACAAAAGTGGCCCAAAAGGCTGCGATAGGGACAGAAATGAGCTGGTGTCGGGGGTAGTCGCCCCGGAATTGCTGATGCGCGGTACAGCCGCGAATAGGCAGTTCGGAAGCTGGCACTGCGGTGAAAGACTGCGGGGAAGAGTGTGATTTATGGGGGGATGCTCGCCTCCCAGACCGGCCGGAATGGTCGGGACGAGCACGTGCGGGCCGCGTCATGGTCCTACGCTGGAGCCAGTCCGATAGGAGGTTTCAGTCACCCGAATCCGAGAGGTGAGGGGGTATCGCGTGGATGGACACACACGCGGTGCTAAAGCAGAGATTCGTTTAAGTCCAAGTGTTCGTGACAGTTTTTAGGGAAGGCTGTTCGCTGCCGTCGAAGCGAACCTCTTGCGCGGTTGTTGTGCGAATGGGAATTGGTTGTATTTGGGCGGATGCCTAAAGGAAGTTGAGGGAGATATGGACGTACTGGGAGACAGCGCCAAGACGAAGCGCTTGATTGCATCAATAGAGCATGTGGTTGATGCTCACGGGCGCACGCGGGTGAACGGGAAGGTGGCGAGTGAAAGGACGTTCAGGCTGCAGATGGATGTGATGAAGCAGTTTGCGAGGACGCTGCACGAGAAGGGTTTTCTGCTGGAAGACTGCCGCAACCTTGGGGAGAAGCACCTGAACGCGGTGTTTGACTGCTGGGCTCTGGAGAAGAAGCTGGCGACGAAGACGCTGCAGAACCAGAAGTCGAGGGTCAAGCAGTTTGTGCTGTGGTTGGGCAAGCCGGAGCTGGCCAGGTACGTGTCCAGGATTGAAGAGCGCTACCGTGGTGAGAGGCCGGAGGGATTCCGTGTACGGACGGTGGCGGACCGCTCCAAGTCTGAGCGTGGTGCTGGGTTGGACCTGGACAAGCTGTACCGCGCTGCGCTGGCGCACGACACGCGCTATGCGGCCATGCTGATGATGCAAAGGGCGTTTGGGCTTCGGAAGAAGGAAGTGCTGCTGGCCAAGCTGCGTCGAGCAGATCTTGGTGACAAGCTACAGCTGGTGGGATCTGTGACGAAGAATGGACGCGCCAGAGAAATCAAGCTCGATGTTGGAGAGTATGGGAAGGCGCAACGCAAGATTCTGGACTACGCGAAAAGCCTGATCAAGCAGAACGAGTCACTGGCGTGGCCTGGGCTTTCGCTGCTGCAGGCAGAGCGGCGGTACTACGCCTGCAACGATGCAATTGGACTGACGAAGTCCGTTGCGGGGATGACGGGTCACGGCCTGCGTGCGGGGTACGCTGAGGATGTGATGCTCCTGGCTGGACTGCTGCCCTCGTCGCTGGGAGGGACGACAGAGATGCGCGGAGATGCGCAGCTGGTTTGGTCGGTCAAGCTCAAGGCCTCGGAGGCGCTGGGGCACAGCCGCGAGGTGATCACGCACGCCTACTATGGATCGGACTGGTCGTTTGCCAAGGCGGGAGAACTGCTGGGGTACAGGGTGGGTACACCCATAAATGGTGGTGGCCTGGCTGGAGAGGCTCAGCTATGGGTGAGTGAGAAGCCCGAGCCGATTGAGGGAGTGATTGGTCAGTACACCCTGACGCCGGTGAAGGCTGAGCTGGCGGTATTGACGATCCAGCTTCTGGAGGGTGGGCAAGAGACTGACAGGGTGAGCATCGGCCAGTTCATTGAGCGGTACCCGAGCGCGAAGGAAGAGCTGGTGAGCCGGCTGGGGATGATCAACCTTTGCCTGGAGCTAAAACGATAGTGGGGCCATAGCCTGGCCTGAAGAAACGTCCAAATTTGGACGCTTCTGCCGATCATCATTGGTTTGCGGCGACGTTCTGGGACGGCGCGTCTAGCATTTTCAGGTGCCTGGACTTGGCCAGAATGCCGGGCAGCAGGTAGTCGCCCTGCAACAACGGGATGTTTAGCCTGGTAAAGGAGACATCGAGGTTTTTGCCGGCATCCATCCAGGACTGCCAGATGAGGATGGTGCAGTAGGTGCCCTCGTTCGAGGTCATGCTGAATGGGCGGCCTACCTGCTGCAATGCGCTGGCCACGGCTGAAGCACGCTGGCGCTCATTGACCTCTGTGACCTGGAACACGGCGTGCCGTCGTGAGCGCGATGGATCCAGATAGAACCGCAGGTCATCCAGGACCACGCTGTCGGGCCGGCCGGCGACTTCCGAGGGGGTTGCGTGAACCACCTTCCACTGGCTTGCCTCGCGCACGAGCATGCCCACGTGGCTGAAGGTGCCGCGGTCCACGGCGAGAACGGCGGCGCTGACGACTTCCGTTCCCTCCCGGAAAATCAGGTCACCAGCCTTGGCGCCACTGGGCAGGAGGTCGGCGGCAAGGGCCCCTGTTGAGGCGAACAGGCTGATGACCAGAGAGATCGCGGCGGATCTCACTTCAGATTGATTTTCCACTTCCCGTCGTCCTTGACGACGTTGACGGTGTCGGTCTTGTTTTTGCCGTTCTTGAAGATGAGCTTGGACACGACCTTTGCCGAGTTCCCGTCTTCGCTGGCAACGGACTCGACGAGATCGACCTTTTGCAGGCCGTCGTTCGAGGATGCTGTCTGCTGGATTTGGCCAACGACCACTTGCACCTTGCCCTTGGCCGCGATCATTTCCTCGGCCTCGAAGTTGGCAAAGGATACGTACTCCATGGCCTCATCCACATTGCCTGCGGCGGCGGCCTTGTAGAAGGCGGTGGTGGCGTCTTGTGGGCTCGATGCGGAGCACGAGATCAGAAGAGCCGAGGCTGAGACAGCCAAGAAAAGAACGATTTGTCGTCGAAGCATGATTCCTCCCTGTTGCATGCGATTTTTTTTGGTGGGGGTGGTCCCCCGAGTCATTTTAGGATAATGGAATTCGGCGAAAATTCATCCCCAAGACTGGCTATCAGGGCGGCTTGCCCGGAGCCATTCGCGCAGCGCGTCCAGATTGTCGGGGTCCACCTTGGCGCCCAGGCTGCCGTCCTCGTTGACGCAAAAGAGCTCGCGCTTGTTTTCTGTCAGGAACAGCACCTTGCCGTAGAACGAATTGAATCGTTTGGACTTGTTGGCGGCATCCTTGGTACTTTCCTTTGTCTCGATCAGGCGAAGCAAGGGGTTGTCGCCGCGATAGTGCTCAAGGAAGACAATGAAGTCAGGGTGGAAGTAATGCTTGTGCTCTCCACGGGCCAAACGCACTGAGTAGGGCTTGCGGTCGGGATTGCGGTGCCACCAACGCACGAATGGGGCGCGATCGAGGGCCTTTGCAAATTCAATTTCGCGCTGCCCCATGGAGTGCCCGCCATCGTATTCGGCCAGGTGCCAAATCCTGTCGGTGAAGGACAGTGCCAGGTGCTTGAGCATCGAGCGCACCTGCAGGGGGACCTGCTTCTCAAGGGTCTCCATGTCGGCATGCGCCGGAGGCAGGACCCCGTAGATGTTCTTGGATGAGTCCTCCAGATGAATGCCCTGGGGGAAGAGCATGAAGTCGGGCAAGGGGGACGCATCGACCAGCTTTGCCTGCTCGGCAATGGCGGCGTGCAAAGACTCGGCCAGCTCGATCCTTGAGCGCAGGATGACCCAATATGCGCAATCGCGGGCCAGTCGTGCCATATGACTTGGATCTGGGCGCTCATCCTCATCGACGTCGCAAAAGGATTGCTCAACCGTCTCGGACATCCTGGATGCCAGCACGTCGATGAGAATTTTCTCGTCGGCTTCCTCGACTTGGGGCAGCTCCCTCATGGCAGAGCGGGCTGCTGCGGCCAGTGCTTTGCGTTCGATGACGATGGCCACCTCTTTTCGTGTGATCTTGCCGCTGAGCAGCTCCTTGTGAATCTCGGTCTCGGTGACCTTGCCGGTGGCCACCCGCAAGGCGAGGCTCTTCAATGCGTCATCGATATTGAGCCGTGCCGCGGCAAGACGGGTGGCCGAGGACATGTCGTTGAGCACGGGACGAAGCTCGGCCTTGAGGGCCAAAGGGATCTCGAAGCGATCGCGCTGAATAGGGTAGGCCCTCACGCCCAGCGAAGAGAGGCCGGCGATGGTCTCTTCGATGCTCTGGGCGGGCTGGTCCTTGGGGGCTGAGGTGCGCTCGGTGGCTGGGGCTTGGATGGGAAGATCGAGGTCGTGATCATCGAACAGTTGCCCGCTGGTGCCGCCCATGGGATTTTGGGGGTTCTCAGGGGGCGGAACAGGTGCTGATGATGCTGCGCTGTCCTGTGGTGAATCGGGCGGGCAGACCGCCCTGGCAAGCAGCACGTTTTCGTAGAACAGGCGTGCACCAGGCTCAGGCTTGTTTGAGAGGTGTATGGCGCCAGAGGCCGTCTGGCTCACCGTCAGGGCTTCCGATTGCTGCTCCAGACTGCTTCGAAGCTCACTGGAGGCACGCACGGCGGCCTCAAAGCCTGGCTGAGCCTGGGAGTTGGACAGATAGATATATGCGGAGTCGATTTCCTCGGGAATCTGCGCAGGACTGGGGAAGGCGGCGCGAATTCGCCGATGCACGCGCATCACTCTTCCGACGAACTGCATGGCGAAGTCGGGGTCGTTCACGGCCTTGGTCGATGCCAGAACGAATGCGCGAGGCGCGTCAAAGCCCGTGCCGGCCGACTGCTTGAAGATGAGAACGTCCTTCGTGGTGTCGTTGGCAATCTGGGCCATCATCACCGGATCCGGGTCATCAGCAGAATGCTCAGCGATGCACACCAGAGGAACACCGCACACCCTGGTCAGGGTATCTCGGGCGGATTTGATAGCGTCCGGGCCGTTGCCCACCTGAACCAGGAGCAGCGGCTTGACGTCCACGCCGGCATCTTTGAGTGAGCGGGCTAGTTTCGCATTCCGACGCCACGCCTGCTTGAGCACGGTTGCCTTCAGGTCCGTGATCTCCAGCATGCTCTCGCGCACGTTGTAAACGACGGCCTCAATGTATCGCTTGTTCAGACGAGCCTGGACCACCTCGTCGCGGGAGGCTGAAAACGATCTCAGGCCGTCATAGCCGGCAGCGGCGAGGAAGTCGTTGAGCTTTTTGTCCTTGGGTGTGGCGGTGGCCATGACGAGGCAATCGGGGCTGAGCCAGTGCACGAACTTGCCAAACTCGGTCTGGCTCTCAACGCCAATGTGGGCCTCATCGATGACGACGCCAACGCGAAGACCTTTGGATCGTGCCAGCTCCCGGAACTGGGCCAGGCTTCGCTGCAGGTCATCCACGCCATCGCCATAGCCCTGGGTGCGCGATTTGGCGCGGCCGACTGCTGCGGCAGTTGAGATGATCACCATGCCATTTTGGGGTGGCTGGTTGCGTCCACGATCGAGGCGCACGGGATGCAGGTGCCTGGAGTCGGCGGACAGGGCGCTTTCAGTCTGTTGAACCAGGTTCGTGTAGGGGACGAACCAGAACCAGATGGTGGGGACGGCCTGGCTGGTGATCTCGATCGCACGGGCGACCATGAAGGTTTTGCCCGAACCGGTTGGAGCCCGCAGCACAGATGGGGCCGGATGGTCCTTGACCATCTCTGCGGCGATGTCCTTGATCAGGCGCGACTGGAACTCTTCAGGGATGACGGCGGCCTGCTGAGCGGCGATGAAATCCTGGGGGGTCTTGCTTTCAATCACGGCGCGACCTCGTTGTTGGTGTGGGTGCGAAGATCGGTTGCCAAGGCGCCTGCCTGGCCGGCAGTGATTTCATTGCCGACTGCGCGGCTATCGCATTGCTTGCCTGCGGCCGTCAGCAGTTCATGGACGGTATCGGGGCGATCAGAGAACACCAGGATCCGGCGATAGGGCAGAGAAATCGCGCATGAGACGGCCTTGTCGGTGACCGAAGGGAGATAGATCGCCGCGACATCTTCATCTTGATTGACGGCCAGGGTGATCATCGGGTCGAGGTAGGAGTTCGGCGCGATGGCGCCGCCGTGCAGGCGAAGCGCAAGCAGCTGAGCTACCTGGTGGGCGCCGGCATCGAGCTGGACATCGGCTGGGTCGAAGCGATCGAGCTTGAGGTAGGCGAACGCGCCACCTTGGTCCACGTGGTGGCCGGCGTTGTTGCCATAGCCTTGCATGACGCGGCGCATGCGTTCGGCGCAGACATCACGGCAAAGGTTCTTGTCGGGGTCCTTCGCTGTCGATTCGGTGCTGCTGCAAAGGATGAAACGGCGCTGGCCGCCGTCTTCGGCGTTGAGCTCCAAAACGACCTGGCCGGTGGTGCCGGATCCGGCGAAAAAGTCCAGCACGATGTCGTCGGGGCGTGTCGCTTGGGCTAACAGGCCTCTGAGCAATGAAGGCGGCTTCGGGTATGGAAACGCCTTGTCCCCCATTACTTCTTTGAGCTCCTTTGATCCCTCTTCAGTGGTTCCGACCACAGGCATGTTGAGCCCTTCCACCACCGTGTCTTGCTCTTGTCGCGGCGTTAGCCAAGATGAGATAGGTTGGTTCTCATTCTTCAATCCCTCTTTGAAGCGCTTGAACGCGGGACGCCCGTAGCCGACACGCCTGCCGACCCAAAAGTCCAAATCTGGCATGCCGTCAAAAAGTAGCGGAGTGCTTCCGCTCATTGGCACGTCCCTCCGCTGAATCGCGTCTTGCAGCTCTTCTAACGTTTCAAAGACTTCAACCCGCTGCTCCGGCGGGAACCAGATCAGTTTCTTGGCAATGAGGGTCTCAATCGTGTCTCCTCGGATCTTTTGGCCATCCTTGACCTTCTTCTCCGAGGCGTAGGCCCATACACGTTGCGGGTTGCACGGGTAGAAGGTGTCAGTCAGTGGGTCGTGGATTGGGTAGTACGTGTTCGGCCGCTCGCGGTAGTCGTGAGCCTTTGTTAGGTCGCTCAGTCGATAGAGGCGGTCGCCCTCTTGGTACTTGTACATGGAGTACGACTTCTCATCGCCCGAAAAGCGAAATCCTGGGTTGGCGTAGACCAAGACATGCTCATGGTTGTCGGAGAAGAATGCGCCCTTCGTGTCGTTTCCACCGGTTCGACTGCGCCAGACAAAGCAACCCACGCGGCGGCCAGGGAAGACCTCGTCCATCAGCAGCTCCAGCTTGGCGCGGTTCTCGTCGTTGATGCTGACAAGGATCACGCCATCGCTGGTGAGCAAGTCGCGGGCAAGCGTGAGGCGCTGGTAAAGGAACTCCAACCACTTGCTGTGGCGCCAGCGGTCGTTCTCGCTGACGTACCGGTCGTTGTAGACCCAGTCCTTGTTGCCCGTGTTGTACGGGGGGTCGATGTAGATCACGCGGATCTTGTTGGCGTGCGTGGCACGCAGCAGCCTGAGTGAGTCGAAGTTGTCTCCCTCGATGATCAGGTTCTGGCAGGGATCGCTGCCGAGGTTGCAGGACAGGGCATGGTCCAGATGGGGCAAGACCACATCGGCGTTGAGCGCCTTGTCTCGTTCGATGGCGCTGTGCTCCCATACCAGCCCCATGCGCTGGCGAGTCAGAATTTCGGCCAGTTCACGGCGCAGCTCGTCCTCATTCATGAGGGACAGTTTGGAAAGCAGTTGTGTCATTGGAGGTTCCTTGGGCAGGAGACAGGTTGCTCGACCTGTAGGATCTCCTGCGCATTCACAGCCGACATTCTCCATGCCACCAAGGGTGGGGGAGCTTGCCGCTCAGCCGGCTGATTATCCAGATGAGCCTCTGAGGCGTACCGGAGCAGGCTTGGGTGCGCGACACTGAGGCCAGCAGTGGCATCAGTGCGTCATCGTCTGATGCAGGAATCTCACCGCGGTGCCGGCCAATTTTTAAGCGTCCGGGTCCGGGCAGGGATGTCGCTCGAACAGTCTTCCAACCAGAACACCCAGAGCAAGTCCAAGTACGAAGAATATATCTTCGTCTACGTTGAATGCCACGAGGCTCTCCTTCTTGCGAGGCGGCAACCAGGGGCGCCGCTGCTGCACTCACTTGAGGATGCCCGAGGAATCGAGCCGGTCAACTTTGAATGCTCAAGAGAAGACTGCGCGATCCAGGGACCGTCCAAATTTGGACGCTCAAAAGCTGGCGGATTTGCAAGAGGATTTGAGCTGTAGCCGGGGCGTATCGCTGGGATGCTGGGGCTTTTGAGTCGTCCGCATCAAGCGGATACGCCTGAGCCATTCGCATGAGTCAGAAGAAGAACCACATCCGCATCACACTGCCCGCCTTTCCCTTGCAGAACCGCGGTGACAGCAGCACGCTGCATCGCCACATGGACGCCATCGATCAGCTGTGGCAGGAGCTGGCCCAGGCCGACTATGAGCTGTATTCTCAGCTCCCGCTAGAGCACTTCGCCGCGCTGAGGGCCAAGCGCAAGCTCAGCGAATGCGGGGAAAGAAGCAAACAGGCGGTGGAGCAGCGCAAGGTTTACAGGACCAAGTACAGGGAGTGCTGTAGCCGCCTGGGTTACGACCCGACAAAAAAGGAGCAGGACCTTTCAATCCTGCGATTGCTGCAACACCGAAAAATCATGGCCGCCAGCGATCTGGACCCCAGCCGTGTTCGGCAGATCAGGAACTCCTACCAGATGCGCTTTCACCGCTGGAAGACTGACTCGGTGATCTGGCGGGGCGGGCCTTTGAAATCGGGGTTCGGCGACAGGACATCGCTGATATTTTTCCCCCGAGAAAAGCAGACCTTGGAAGATCTGCAAAGCAACCACGTGAAGGGCCTGTGGCTGCAGCAGGCGCTCGATGATGAGCTGAAAAGCGCTATGCGGGGATTTAGCCGGCTGCCGGAGCTTCCGAAGCTGCTGGAGGTGCATCTTGGCTCGGACTGGAGCTACCCGACGGTGCGGCTGGTCGTGGACTTCGAGCGGCTTTACGATCTGCCCCTGGACGACGACATTCCACTGCACCTGGTGGTGCTGCAGCGCACCGTGCGAAAGTATGAGCTGGTGATCGTGCTGAAGGCCGATGGGCAGGCGCTGATGGATGACCTTTTGGCGGGAGAGGGCGGCAATGTCGGCGCCGGCAACTGGGATTATTCCGGGCGAGGAACGTCCGCCTCGATCAGATCCGGCCGGCAGGAGGGTGTGCAGAATTTTGTGTAAACGGACAATCCACCGCAGGCGAGAGCCTGCTTGTCCGCAAACACAATGACAACCAAGAAGCACGAAGTACCGCAAGAACTGCTGGCCAGCCTGCTGCGGGCCTGGCTGGCGGGAGACTGTGCCAGCAGGAGGCAGCGGAGCGAAACAGGTGCCGCCCAAAAAAAGCCGCCCCGAGATGGGGCGGGAAAGTGCGCCGATTCGACAAAGGGGTCTGACGCGCACCGGCCTGGCGGCAATGGGAGAAACGCTTCCAGGCCTCGACAGCTTAGCGAGGACTTCCTGCGCTGGCATCCCTCATATGTGCCTTGCCAAATGGTGCGGGTTTTGCCGCGATTTTCGGTGACTACGCAGCGGCGAGTCGGCTTACAGTTGGATCACTCACAACCGCCGCAATGGCGAAATTCTCTCGGCTGCACTGGCAGCTCAACCCATTTGGGGCACTTGTCCCGAATGGACATGGTGCCCCTTTCAAAGAAAGGATCCACCATGGGAAAAAATCAAGTCGTGTTCGCACGCGATGTGGCGTCTGCATTGCAGGACGCGATGGAGCGTGACGAGCACTCGCACATCCACTGGGTTGCCGTCGCGGGTGAGGTCTCCTACGAGGCGCCCAAGATCGAATGGCCGACAAGCACCGACAAGATGGCCATCACGGTGATGACGGGCATCTCTGAGGGCACGATCCTCAAGGTCGTGCAGGAGTGCGAAAAGGTCCAAAGCGACGAGGTCCCCAAGCTCAAGCCGATCCTGACGATCAAGCTGCTGTGCGGCATGAAGCGCGTCATGCACGACATGCTGAGCGTGCAGCGGTTTCTCGACGAGTTCGACTACGAGAAGGCTCTCAACGGCGAGTTTCCGACCGGCAAGGTCGATCTGGCCACCCACGCGGCCTGAATACGACAACCCAAGCCCGCTTCGGCGGGTTTCCTCATGCCTACCTTGCGCACGCATGAGAAAGCCCATCGGCTAACAACCGCGTCTTACAACAGCCGCGTCGCTTGCGAGCACTTCGCTGATGAGCTTCGCAAGAGACTCATTCGTGATGCCGATGGTCAGGCAGCCGACGATGAATCGACCCCTCAGGCCGAATGCCTGGCGCTCATCCGAGAGCGAAAGGACGCCGCCGCAATCTTGCATTATCGAAGCAAGAGCGGGCGGGGTTTGTCTGAAGCGCGAATGGCCATCAAGGCTATCGCCTCCAAGAACGGCTTTGACCTGATCCGATCAACAACCACTGCCACTACCCGAAAGGGTGGTGGCTTTCTACTGCATACCAGAGTGCGCAGCAGAAAGCCACTTGGCCCGTCCTTTATCAACACCTCTACCGAGGAAAGGACACACATGACCAACACAACCAACCCCAAGCAGTGGCTTCTCGCTGGCAGCCTCGTGTATCGCCTGACCGACGAAAGCCGGCCTCAGAACTGCGATGAAATCAACGTGACGATGGCCGATGGCGACCGTCATGAGATCGGCCCGCGACAGGCCTTGGCAGCACAGATTCAGGGCTTCCTGAACTCGCTGTCCGACGTGCCAGACGCGCTGATCACCGTGCCCGACTTCAAGCCCTTCACCATGTTCATCGAGGCCTACTCCCTTGGGGAGTACGACGATGACCCCGGTCACTTCAAAATCGAGGTGGATGCCGAATTCATCGGGATGCTGCTCAAAATCCAGCGCTCCGTGATCGACGCGAATCTGAGTTCTGGTCACAAGTACACCGGACAAGATGAAGCCTGGGGCGAACCGGATCTCCGGCCGCAGAACACAAGCATCGTCGTCAAGGAAGATCGGTTCTGGTTCGAGGCCTACCCGAAGTATGGCTCCCATGGCTTCGAAACCCGTGCGATCGACATCATCAAACTCCTTCGCCTCATTGAAAAGGGCGAGCAAGAGAGCGAGGCGGATTTTGCCTGGTGCGACGGTATCCTGTTCAAGGATGGCTCAAGCGCCAAGTCACTTGCGATCACTCTCGTCGAGAATGAAGATGTCGAGCTGAACGAGGACCGCATCGACAACATGCCGGACCAATAAGCAAACCACATAGCCGCACCCGAAAGGGTGCTGGCTTTCTTCTGTGTTCCAGGGTGCCCAGAAGAAAGCCACTCGGCAGCCCCTTTCAAACCACTGCCATGTGCAGAAAGAAAGGATCGAAATGAACAGGAAGACCAAACTTTTCTACGTTCCGGCCAGCCAGGCCAACCCCCACCCGCGTCAGATCGATGTGGTGATGGAGATCAGTAACGGCACTGTCGTGGGCTACTACAGCGGGGAAACCCAGGAGCAGATCGAGACGCGCTATGGCGAGAAGCTGAGCATCGCCACGATCGAGGATTTCATCGAGATGCGCGAGGCCAGCCTGGTCACGTCTGCCCAGGAGATCACGGAAAATGAATACTTGACAGCCCTGGAAGTGCTGCCGCCGTACCGGTGGGAAAAGCTACAGGGCGTTGAGAGCTTTCGCATGTCCGAGCGCTACGACGGCAACATGACCAACATCTATGCCCGCAGCCCTGATGGACGCTACTGGAAGTTCATGGACAACATCCACATGGACTCCGCAGATCTCACGCGCAAGGTGCTCGAGGCGGCTGCCGCTTCGCCGGCCAGGCCGAGTGAGCCCCCGCAATGTGAGGACTGCGGGGCCGAGACCACCGATGTGATGGGCGCCCCGGATGGAAGCGAAATCTGCAAGGAGTGCTTCAGCGCAGGCGCTCGCTGAACCTGACCACAACCCGCTTCGGCGGGTTTTCCATTGGGGCCACTCAATGGAAAACCTACCGGCCGAGCCTTTCATCAACACCGCATCTGCGGAAAGAAAGGACACGAATTGAAGCGCAAGAACATCATCAAGCGCCGCCTGAAGTGCTGCGTCTGCGGGGCAGAGGCTGGCCATTGGGAACAGTGGCACAACCAGGACACGGGGTGGGGCGTTTGCCGAACCTGCGTGGATTGGATTTCCACCAAAGAGTCCACGAAGGCGTGTCACAACGAACTTCTGGATCCTTTGCAGTTTGCACGCACCTACGGCCTGGCCGGCAAGAACTACGAACCCACCAAGTTCCAGCGGCACCTGGGCAAGGACTTTGCCGTCGTCGCCAGCTATCCCTATGGAGAGCAGGGGGCCAAAGACGCAAACGAGTTCATGAGCTGGTTCAACGGAGCCTCGGTTCTTGGCATCTTCGATGGCCGGATCATCCTGGCCATGAGCGATGACCTGGGGCGTGAGCCCTCGGACTGAGCATCGACCAACCTAAGCCCCCTCGGGGGCTTTCTGATGGCAGCACAGCCTGCACGCTATCAGAAAGCCTCTTGGCCTCGCCTTTCATCACCACCGGATTCCCGGAAGAAAGGATTGCCACCAATGGAAGCAAAAATTGCCCGCAAGACAGCGACCATCGAGCGCTATCACATGTACGGCACTCGGCACTACAGCCTGAAGATGACGTACAAGGGCTACACCTGGCACGAAGTCACCGACCATGGGAACGACTCAACAGAAAAACTCCTGACCCTCGCCCGAAACCGTGGGTTCACTCACGTGAAGTTTGTCGGCAACTGGGATCGGCGCACGAAGCCCAAGAACGGCTCTCTGTGAGGGCTTGAGAAGCAACCAAGGGCGCATATGCCCCAGCCCCCTGTGGGCTGCTGCAAGCGACTCCAACGCTTGCGACAGCCTATCCGGCGACTCCTTTCTCAACTACTGCACATGCAGGAATGAAAGGACGCTATGACCAAATCGATCAGCGACGACGACATCTGCAGCGACTGCACGCACTGTCTGTACTCGCCGGGCGATCACTCGAGCTGCCAAAAGGACTTCCCCGGCGATGCCAACAGCGACGGCTACGTCATCGCGTGCTGGGAATACACGCCCCAGCAGGTGCCGGGGCAGAACATCCACTTCAACTGGTAAGGAAACACTGATGGCATACATCATCACTGCAAAGATTCTGGTCGATGAGCCGCAAGAAGAGTGGGCGCTGGCCGGACTGAACGACATCCTTGCACGGGCTCAAGCCCGTGGCGACGGCGAAGCGGGCTCGACGCCGGCCATCCTGGACTGGAGCCTGGCTTCAGCCGCACGGGTCAATGACCACCTCGCGGACGCCATCGTCAACGAGACGTACCAAAGCGGCGATGCGTTTGCCGACTTTGTGATCTTCTCGCGCAGCGAGGCGATCCGCGGCGACGGGCAAGCCGGCTTCTGGTCCAACGAGTACGGCTGGACCACGCTGGACCTGGCAACGAAGTTCGACGTAAACGTCGGCATCGATCTGCCTGTCTCGCATGGGCAAGACGCCGTGTGGATGCCGGCCCCCTATGGGCTGAACTTCATGCGACTGAAGCTGATCGAGGAACCCGCACAAAGCATGACGACCATCGTGTTCGAGTGCTTTGCCGAGGACTTCAACCATGCTCTTGAGCAGGCGGAAAACGCATACCCGGGCTCCATGGTTTTGCTCGAGCCTGTCTACGACTGACGATGCGGCCGCAAGGCCGCAAACAGCTCCATGTGAGCTGCTACAGGGGGCCCAGTGCCCCAGGACACAGATGTGGCCGAAAGGCCGCCAGCAAGCCCTCTATGGGTTGCTGCAAGGGCCTTGCGGGACTCTTGCACCAGCCCATGGCTGCCTTTCACCAACACCGGATATCTCCGGAATCGAAAGGACCACACATGACCCAACAAGAAAAGCGCGAGTTTCGCGAGTACCTGCGCAACTGCACCAACCGCCAGGTGCAAGGCGTCTACGACAAGGAAAAGGCCGCCAATCGCCACCAGGAGATGGAGCTGGCCATCCAGGAGGCCGAGCGTCGAGGCATCCAGCTCGACTTCTGATCCAAAAGGCGAGGGCAGTGGGCGTGTATTCGCACGCACAACTGCTCCTGCTGACGGTTCAATCGAGACATACCAGAGCTGAGATTTCAGCAGGTTTTGCAGTTTTTCACCCATGGGGGCTCGTTCCCTATGGGACGGCTCCTTTTTCACTCGAAGGAGCCATCATGAAGAAGCAATACAACAATCAGCCCCGTTTCCAGGCCGCACCGCAAGTCGGTGAGATCTGGCTGGCAAAGTTCCATTTCGATGACGATCGCAGCAAGTACAAGGTGCGTCCCGTCTTCGTTCTGGACGCTAGGCCATTCGGGGTGTCAGTGGCGTTCTGCGGAACCCAGAAGCTGGAAGAAACCTCCAGCCGCACGGACGTTCTGCTGAGCGACGAAGAAGCGATCCGCCTGGGCATGTTCCGGGCCGGGAAAATCTCGTTCGGGCGTCGTGAAACGCTCTCGATGGGTGACTTCCATCGCTGCCTTGGCAGCATCGGAACGCCTGGTGAAAAGCTCAGCCTGCTCAAGTTCCGCGAGATCGCGGAAGCTGTTCGGGCCGCGGGCATCATGTGAGGCAAAGGCGCAGCGTTCTTCGGAACCGCTGCGCCTTTGGCTTCGCTTACGCCAACAGGCCCAGAAGCTCAGCACACTCGATGACGTAACTGGCGAGCCTGGCCGCAGACGATTGACTTGCCTCGATGCCTCGAAAAATGCGGCGACTCATTTTGTCTTCGTACAGCACATCGACCAACCAGCCGCCATCGATCTCCACGGGAGTTGCGGACTTGATCTTGACGCCTTCGCGAAACCAGTCGCGATCGACATCTTTGATGAACAGCCCATAAACGGTGGTTTCCAGGCCATGAGATCGACGAGCCGGGGCACCCTGAGACTCGCGCCGGTCGGGGCCGGCAATGTAGCACTCGTACATCTCGCTCATCGCCGGCAGGCTGTCGCCGATTTCGGTCAGGAGCTGAATGCGTGCGGCCTCGTCTTTGGCCGAAAGAATCGACGCTTGAACCTCTTGCGGCAGGCCGTGGAAGATTTCGGAGTCGAGGATACCGGTCTCGTGGATCTCGAACAGTTCGAGCAGTTCGCGGGTGATGGACTGGGTTGCTTGCATGGCTTTCTCCTTTTGTTGGACGCACCTCGGGCTTGAGGTGTCAAAAAGAGAAAGTGGCCTGAGGCCCTGAACGCGCCACCAACCGGTGGGCTTGCGTCCCATTCTACACATGACCGCGAGGCAATCAAACATCGCAATGCACGCCCGCGCCCGGGTCGATGCGTGGCCTTTCTCCTGCGCCCCAACGCATGAGAAAGCCCATGCGGCTGCCTTTCACCAACAACCGATTTTTCGGATCAGAAAGGAATTGAGCATATGGAAAGCGAATTCCAAGTCGGCACCGTGAAGATGCTGGCATTCAGCACGATCGGGCGCAACAACCGCCGCGTCTGGGGCATCCGCATCGCCCAAAGCGGCATGACATTTGACCCGTCCCTGGGCAGCGGGGTCTTTTTCAAGTCCAGCACCAGGAAGGAGATGATCCAGGACATCGAGCGGGCCTATGCCGCCACGATGAAGCACGGCAACAAGCAAGCCAACGAGAACCGCTGGCGCGAGAGCTTCGGGCTGGCGCCCCTGCCGGCGTGCGAGAGCGCTCTGGAGTCGGCGTGAGAGGCAATTACTTTGCTGATCTGCCATTGGCGGCGCAGCCGCTCAAGAGCTACCGTCTTCGCGGGCCATTCGGCCTGATCATGATCGGCGCCAAAGACGACGCAGATGCGATGGTGCAAGCGGCCCGAAGCACGCCCAACCCGAAGGCAGATGCCCTGGAGCGCTGGAACGGCCTCACGTACGTTCCGTGTCGCAACGACTCGCGTTGACGCCTTCGCCCACCGAGGCCAACATCTAACACCAGAAAGGAGCGCGGTATGCGCAAGATCTCGATCCCAACCAGCAAGCCGCGCAACCGCGTTGTGCTGTCCCTGGCACACCGCCATGCCAGCGGCAGCGGGCGACACAGTGGCGCCAAGCGCCAACAAAACCGTGAGCGCAAAGACATGGCACGCCGCCTTGACGATGCCTGATGAAGCAACGAAAAGCCCCCGCCGCAGAGATGCGTGCGGGGGCTTATTTTTTTGGGTATGCGAATTAGGCGGATCTGATCGAGATGCGCTATCCTTCCCCGCCCTGAACGGCGGGGCTTGCCGCGCACCCGGTCAGACGAGATGAGCATGGTCGCCATGTTTTGGCATGAAAAAGCCCGCACGATGCGGGCCAGTAGGCTAAAAAAGCAAGGCCCCACCGAAGTGGGGCCTGATAGACGCTACACCGGATTGCAATCTCGCATGTGCAACGGCCTTCCGAAGAAGGACTTCAGCCTGATGTCGTGCACGGACAGAGCAGGTACGCGTCAATTTTATCAATCTGCCAGCTCTTGTCAATCTAAAAGTCCAAGGCCAGTGAGGATGCAGCGTTGAATCGCTGCCAAGTCCTCCGGTGACACGACGCGCTGGTCATAGATGCGTTTGCCGTTCTCATCCTTGCCGTCGCAGGGAACGAAAAGACGGTCGAAAGCCACCGTATAGAGCATGTCGGCCTTCACCCAATGGAACTCGCTGTCATAGGGGTAAGGAAGTGTCGGCTTGGTCTGCAGCTTCAGGTGGTAGCCCTTGACCGGACGCGGAGGTGTTGTGCTCATTGGAACAACGCTGCACAATCCGTAGCGATCCTTCATCTTTGGAGACACCACCACCACGGGCCTGCGCTTCGTTATTTCTGGCTCACGGAGCCCTTGAAAATCGCAGATCAGTATGGTGCCTTGGTGAGGGTGAAATTTGATCGCCATGTCTCAAAGTTTACTGGCCCGCCGCCGCCCCAATGCGGCGCCGAGCCCTTTGCCTGCGCCTGGCCTCCAGCGAAACGTCCCGTGGTGCAGAACAGAGAAGGGCAATGGATGCGGGCCACGACGCTTGGAGCGCTGCACATCCGGGCAGCATTTGCATACAGTCTCGCCGGCTCTGTTGCAAAGATTGGCGGCAGTCAGAGGTAGGCTGTCGCTCTGCGCCGATCAGGCGGCTGCTGCGAAATGGTGGTTGAGCATGCCCATGGCCTCCGTCAGCGCCGAGGGCCCAATGC
>Ga0172382_10001048_pt1 | contig 50741 bp, 46 predicted proteins | sample Leawel138RmetaG_FD_122245 | JGI IMG/M metagenome (GOLD analysis project Ga0172382, IMG submission 122245) | Leachate microbial communities from a municipal landfill in Southern Ontario, Canada - Leachate well 138R metaG | ecosystem: Engineered > Solid waste > Landfill > Unclassified | place... | reverse complement strand
GGGTTGCGACAGCGTGCGCAACACCATTGCGGCGCTGGAGCAGGGCCAGCCGGTAGCCCAGATGGAAGGGCTGGATGCGGAGCAGCGCCGGCGCGTGCTGGCCGAGCTGAAGGCCATCATGGCGGTGTATGACAGAAGCTAACTAGCTGTTCCGAAATGTAGCCAGCCTATGCGAATTTCGTGGGTCGGACTTCAGTCCGACAGCCTTTGTGCTGGTTGAGCGTCGATGTCGGGCTGAAGGCTATCGGCATCCAGCCTCCCGCCAAATACCGTCCATCCATGGACATAAGCCCGACCCACAGAAAACCGGCCAGCAATTCGGAACGGCTTTAGGCGCCCCATGGGTGCCGTGTTGCGGCGGGCACGGCCCGCCCTATGACGCGCTGCGGTTTGGTAGGATGGGTGGAACGAAGTAAAACCCATCGGCCAAAATCATGATGGGTAGCGCTGCGCTTCACCCATCCTACAGATACTGCGACCAGTCCACCGTGGCATCACCGTAGGCGAAGAAGTAGGGGTTGAGCAGGGAATCCTTGGTGTTGTAGCGCAGAGGCTGCATGGCGGTGTCGGTAATACGGCCGCCTGCCTCTTCCACCACGCACTGTGCCGCTGCCGTGTCCCATTCCGAAGTGGGGCCGAGGCGCGGGTAGATGTCGGCCTTGCCCTCGGCCACCAGGCAGGACTTCAGCGCGCTGCCCATCGGTATCAGTTCGTATTCCCCCAGGTTGGCGAGAAAGGTTTCCAGCGAGGCACCGCGGTGCGAACGGCTGCCGGCGATGATGGCACGGCCGCCCGACCAACGGCGGCAGTGCAGGCGCACCGGCTGGTTCACCGCATCGCGTTTCCAGGCGCCCTGGCCGTGGCAGGCATAGTAGTAGACCCCCAGCGCCGGCGCATAGACGATGCCGAGCGCTGGTAGGTGCTGGTCGATGAGGGCGATGTTGACAGTGAACTCGCCGTTGCGTTTGACGAATTCGCGTGTACCATCCAGCGGGTCCACCAGCCAGTAGCGCTGCCAGCGGGCGCGCTCGCTGAAGGGGACACCGATCGATTCCTCGGAGAGGATGGGCAGGTCCGGGGTAAGTTCGCGCAGGCCGGCGTCGATGATGTGGTGGGCGGCGGTGTCGGCAGCGGTGAGGGGGGTGTTGTCGTCCTTGTGTTCGACGGCGAAGTCACTTTCGTAGATCTCCATGATCTTGCGCCCGGCCTCGATGGCAATCTCGATGGCCGGCGTCAGCAGGTTACAGGGATCGCTGTGTAAATGTTTACTCATGCTGAAGGTGCTCCCGGGCGAGGAACAGCGCAGCGATGCTGCGTGCCTCGGTGAAATCATCCTGTTGTAATAGTTCTGTGAGGCGATGTAGCGGCCAGGGTACAACTTCGATCTCTTCCGGCTCGTCACCCGGCTGCTTGTGCGGGTAGAGCTCGCGTGCCAGCACCACGTGGGTGGTGTGGCCAAGATAGCCGGGGGCCAGGGAGAGTGAGGTGAGGTGGTGCAGGTTGCGGGCACCGTAGCCGATCTCTTCCATGATCTCGCGGTTGGCGGCATCAATGATGCTCTCGTCGTCTTCGATGCGACCCTTGGGCAGGCCCAGTTCGTAGCGGTCGACGCCGGCGGCGTATTCACGGATCAGCAGAACGGTGTCGTCGTCGAGCAGGGGGATGATAAGTACCGCCCCGCGCGGACCACCGACAAGCCGTTCAAAGCGGGTTTCGACGCCGTTGGAAAAGCGCAGATCCACCTGTTCAATACGGAACAGGCGCGTCTGGACCAGTATTTTGGTATGCAGAACCCTGGGTTTTTCGCGCATCAGGCAGTCTTTCGGCGGGCCACAGCCCCGGCCGCCCGATGATACCCGAGCTGCCGGGGCGGTGAAACCCGCTTCTATTGTGCCCTCTGTAGGTCGGACTTCAGTCCGACAAGAGGCATGTAGCTGAGTCGGTATGCCCTTTGTAGGTCGGACTTCAGTCCGACAAGGGCACCTAGCCGCGCCGGCATGCCCTCTGTAGGTCGGACTTCAGTCCGACAAGGGCACGTAGCCGCGCCGGTATGCCCTCCGTAGGTCGGACTTCAGTCCGACGAGGGGCACGTAGCCGCGCCGGTATGCCCTCCGTAGGTCGGACTTCAGTCCGACAAGGGGCATGTAGCCGCGCCGGGCAATGTCGGGCTGAAGTCCCACCTGCATGGGAATGGCTACAACAACCATGGATTGGACAGGGTCCTGTGTCCCCGCAGTACAATGCCGCCCATGACCGCGCCCAATACCCAACCCCTGCTCTGGGATGACATCGACAGTGTCCTGCTCGACATGGACGGCACGCTGCTCGACCTCAATTTCGACACCTATTTCTGGAGTGAGCATGTACCGCAACGCTATGCCGAGAAAAATGGTATCGCGCTGGAGCAGGCCAAGACACAGCTCTATCCGCGCTTTCATGCGGTGGCGGGAACAATGGACTGGTATTGTCTGGATTACTGGACGCACCAGTTGGGGCTGGATATCGCCCTGCTCAAGGAGGAGGTGGACCACCTGATCGCCGTCCATCCGCAGGTGCCGGAGTTTCTGGAGCGGCTGCGCGGCGTCGGCAAGCGGGTGGTGCTGGTGACCAACGCCCACATGAAGAGCCTGGAACTGAAGATGGAGCGCACCCGGCTGGCGGGCCAGTTTGATGCCATCATTTGTTCCCATGAATTCCGTTTGCCCAAGGAGCATCTGGCTTTCTGGGAGCAGATGCAGCAGCGCGAACCCTTTGTGCCGCAACGCACCCTGCTGGTGGACGACAGCCTGCCGGTGCTGCGTTCGGCGCAGAGTTATGGCATCAGCCACCTGCGCGCCGTGGCCAGGCCGGACAGCCGCCAGCCTCCGCGTGAGGTGACCGAGTTTCCGTCCATCGCCGACTTCGGCGACATCATGCCGGATTGAGCCGGGAAGTTCCGGCCGTGCTTTCGGATCCGGACAAGACGGCGCCTGTGACGTGATTTGCGGGGGCCGGGCAGCGAGTGTGGCTGTGGGCCTCTGCTCGACGGGCGGACGGCGAAATCAAACAGGCGGCAGTGGATCACTCAGGATTTCTTGAACCGCTTGTCCCACTTCTTGAAGCGTTTGCGGCAATAGGCCAGCAGGCTTTCGTAGCTGTCGAAGAACTTCTTGAAGCCCTCTTCCGCCGGGGCATCGTACTCGCAGTAGTCGTTGGAGTGCTGGCGGCAGATGTTGGGGCGTTCATCGTAGATGCCGCAGCCGCCGGTTGGCAGCAGATGGCGGCAGAGTGAGTTGACCAGAAGATACCAGCCGTCTTCATCCTTGTAGACGCAAACGTTATGATGCGAAATCTGCCACAGCAGATGGTCGAAGTCGTGCATCGAGCGCGGCGTGTCGATGTGCTGGGTTATATAAGTACAACATTTGGAGTTGCGGCAGAGGCTGCACTTGTTTTCGGCGGACATCGGAGGTTGCTTCACGATAGTTGAGACAGGCCCAGTGGGTGGATGCATGCTATGTTAGCACGGCGTCTGCTTTGTGGTGCCCGGGGGGAGTCTGGTGGCGAGCACAAATAATAATCTCGGCAAAGCACTGGGGTTGATACTGGGCCTGGGTACGTTGACGGGCAACAGCCATGCGTCCGATGCAGCGACGCTGTCCCTGGGCGAGCAGGATTTCTTCGCCGAACTGCCGGTCATCCTGACGGCCACCCGTCTGCCGCAGCCGGTGGCCGATGTGCCGGCGGCGGTGACGGTCATCGACCGGCAGATGATCGAGGCCGCAGGCGTGGAGGATATTCCATCCCTGTTCCGGCTGGTGGCCGGTTTCCAGGTGGCCCATGATCGTGAATCACGCGTCTCGGTGACCTATCACGGCGCCAGCGACCAGTTTGCCCGGCGCATGCAGGTATTGGTGGACGGTCGCTCCATTTACACCCCTATTACGGGTGGTGTCGACTGGGTGGACCTGCCGGTGGCGCTGGAGGATATCGCCCGTATCGAGGTTACACGCGGGCCTAATGGCGTGACCTACGGCGCCAATTCCTTTCTCGGCGTTATCAATATCATCACCTTCCATCCGGCTGATGTGCGGGGATTTACCTTTAAAAGCACGGTGGGCGACGATGACTCTGCCAAAGGTACCCTGCGCTACGCTGGCAATAGCGGTGCACTTGATTACCGTATTACCGTGGAGCATCGCGAGGATAACGGTTTCAACGATCTCAACTGGGATGGCAACACGACCCGTGAAGCCAATGATGGCCAGCGTACGACGGCGCTCACCCTGCGTGGTGACTACCGTGCCACGGTCAATGATTATCTGACTTTTCATGCCGGGCTTAGTGAGGGGCCGCGTGAGCGCGGCTATGGTCCCTCCGAAGATGATCCCCTTCGCTGGCAGCAGTCACAGGGCAATTTTCAGCAAGTGCACTGGAAGCGTATCCGCAGTTCCTCTGAAGAGTTCAATATTACGTATTACCGCAACTATCAGGAGCACGCAGACGCCTTTGCCGTTGGTCCTCTCATGGTTAACAACGACATTGAGGCGGAACGCCATAACCTGGAGTTCGACCATGTCTTCGCCCCCAGTGCCGAGTGGCGTCTGCTCTGGGGGGTGGAGGCGCGGCGGGATAGGATTCGGGCTCCGGGCTATCTGGGGTCGGCGCACACCATGGACCTTCATTTGTATCGCTTGTTTGCCAACGGCGAGTGGACACCGACCGAGTCATGGACAGCGAACTTCGGTGCCATGCTTGAGCATGACGAGTTTCACGGTAGCCGCACCTCGCCGCGTTTGGCGCTGAATTACAAACTGGATGGCAGCCGCTACCTGCGTGCCGCCTATACCGAGGCATATCGTACCCCTGCCGCATTTGAAGAGCGGGCGGATTATGCAGTCCGCCTGGCCGACGGAACTCCCGTCATGCAGGCGTTTTTCAGTCATGGCGATCTGGAACCTGAGCACATGACGTCCTACGAACTGGCTTTCGGAGCTCATGCCATGGGCTCGCGGACAAGCTATGAGATGAAGTTGTTTGAGGAGAATATACGCGACGTCATAGCGGTATACCGGGACAACAAAGTCTATTATTTTACCAATGATGGAGAGACCACCATCCGTGGGTTTGAAGTACAGGCGCGGCTACAGCCCACCGAAAAAAGCCTGATCAGTATCGCCTACTCCCACGCCAAGGCATCCGGATACGTGCTGGATCGCATGTCGCCAACCAGGTATCTCGATGTGGCGGATGCTACGCCGGAAAACACACTGAGCCTGGTTCTTGCCAATACCTTCCCGGGCAACTGGCGTGGTAGCCTGGGGCTGTATCATGTCACGGATATCACCTGGCTGGGGGCCGACAGGACACACTACACTACTGCCGACTTCACCCTGCGCAAGCAGTTGCGGGTCAATGGCGCGGCAGCGGAGATGACCTTCACCGCACGTGATTTTTTGGGCGCGTATTTTGATTATACGAACGATACGTTTCTGGAGCGGCGCTATTATTTCGGGCTGGCATTGCGGTTGCCATAAGGGAGAGGATTGCTGCTGGATGCAGCCTGTCAATCATGCGAGTGCTTAGGGAAGGGAGGCCGAGAACGGAGGCGGGCACGATGTCTGTGCTGGCGCTGTTATTTTGCGCACTATTGTTTTCCTTTGGTGCCCATGCGGCGCAACCACGTGTGGTAGTTGTGGGTGGCGAAAGCACCTATCATCAAGCCGTATTTGCTGCCATGCGGCAGTTTCTGGAATCCGGACCTGCACGCAATGTGCTGATATATCAGACCCTTGAGCAGTATCAGTCGTCCTCTGAGTCAGCGCCGGAAATGCTGGTGGCTGTCGGCACCGCGGCGGCACAGGCCCTGGCTGCGGCACCACGCACGGTGCCGTTGCTGTGTGTCTTGCTGCCTCGTGATGACTATGCTGCATTGCCTCAGGGTGATCAGGGAGGAATGACTGCGTTATACATCGAGCAGCCATTGCACCGTTATCTGTCGTTGATAAGACTCGCCCTGCCGCAGCGCGATCGCGTCAGTGCGGTGCTGGGTCCGCTGTCCTCGGTATTGTCGGGTGCGCTGCATACCGAAGCGGAACATCTGGGGCTGGGGGTAAATGCCGTCGCCATCAATGAGCCCAACGAGTTGGCCGCAGGCCTGGCGCAGGTAGGCCTGCCGTCAGGCGTGCTGCTTGCTTTGCCGGACCCGTTGGTGGTTAACGCCGATACTGCACGCACATTGATTCTTACGGCCTATCACCACGGCATGGCACTGGTTGGCTACTCCCAGGCCCTGGTCAAGGCAGGTGCCCTCATGGCCGTGCACACGACACCGGAGCAGTTCGGCCAGGACGCAGGGGAGATGGTGCGCACGGCCCTGGCTACCGTGCCAATACGTCTGCCGCCCCCGCGTTACCCATCCTATTTCAATGTGTCGGTAAACTACCAGGTGGCCCGTGCGCTGGAGTTGAACCTGCCACCAGAACAGCAATTGGTGCGCCAACTGCAGCAGCAGGAGGTGGTGCGGTGAGGACGTGGAGCATCACGCGCAAGATACTGTTCCTGGCATTGCTGCCGGGTACGGTCATTGGTTTGGTGTTATCCGCCTATTTCACTTCCTTGCAGCTGAACGCGCTGGATCGTGCGTTGCGTGAGGAGGGCAGGATCATTGCCACTCAGTTTGCGCCGGCAAGCGAATTCGGCTTGATTTCCGGCAACCATGAGATGCTTGCCCGTCTGGCCACGTCCATGCTGCAACGTGACAATGTAACCTGGATAGGTATCCGTGATACCGAAGGTGTCGTATCCCAGCAAGTGGGACGGGTACGCTTTGATTGGCAGCGCTTCAGTACTCGGATCAACAGCGACGGCATATGTGACGAGACGCCAAATACATTGTTGTTTTGTGCGCCGATCCGCAAGACGCGGCTGCAGGTAAGCGACTTTCCTGAGAAAGAAGATATCCCCGCCGGGGATGATGTTGTCGGCTGGGTCTTTGTGGAAATGTCGACGGACGCAAATACCCGTCGCCGCATTGAAGTGATCGCACAGTCCTTGGTGATTACCAGTCTACTGCTGTTTATCACCAGTCTGTTTGCCATCTATATCGGTTATCAGATATCCCGCCCCATCATCGCCATGACCGACACAGTGCAAAAAGTGGCGCGCGGTAATCTCGATGTTCGTGTCCAGGTCCGTGGTGGAGGCGAGATCAGTTTTCTGGCCCAGGGCATCAATGGCATGATCGCTTCGCTTGCCTCGGGACGCGACGACATGCTGCATCGCATCGACGCAGCCACTGCGCAGTTGCGTGAGACCTTGTTGGCTCTGGAACAGAAAAACCGTGCCCTGGATGAGGAGCGCCAGCGCGCCCAGGCTGCCAGCCATGCCAAGGGGCAGTTCCTCGCCAACATGAGTCATGAAATACGCACACCGCTCAGTGGCATCATAGGTATGCTGGCCTTGCTGGAACGGACTGAACTGCAACCCAATCAGCGTGCCTATGTCACCAACTTGTCTTTGGCCGCTGGCGCCCTGCATACGTTGCTCAATGACATCCTGGACCTGTCGCGTATCGAGGCGGGCAAGCTGCAGCTGGTAGAGCAGGTATTTTCGCCGCGCCAGGTTCTTGATGAAGTGGCCTTGATGTTGGCCTCGTCAGCGCATGAAAAGGGGCTGGATCTGATTTGCCACGTCGCACCTGATGTGCCGGAGTGGGTCAGGGGTGATTCATTACGCCTGCGTCAGGTGCTGATCAACCTGGTATCCAATGCCGTCAAGTTCACCGAGTCGGGCTCGGTAATAATGCGCGCCGCACCCCTTGTGGCAGACGAAACCCGGCGTACCCTGCCCTGGGTGCGGTTCGAGGTGGAGGACAGCGGTATTGGCATTCCTGCCGATCGGCAGCAGACCATCTTCGACAGTTTCTCCCAGATCGATTCCACCAATACACGCAAATACGGTGGCAGCGGATTGGGGACCACCATTGCCCGTGATCTGGTGCAGCTGATGGGGGGCAGTATCGGTCTCTCCAGTACGGAGGGTAGGGGCAGCCTGTTCTGGTTCGAGCTGCCGTGGATGGAGGCGGAGGCTTCCCCACTACCGGCAGTGCCGGATGGCGAGGTGCTGCACGGTTTGCCGCTGCTGATAGTGCAACAGGACAACGAAGGGCGCCGCGCCTTGCGCGATCTGGCGGAGCGGCTCGGTCTGGTGGTTCAGGAAACAGCGGATCCCCAACAGGTGGAGGAGCTGGTCGCTGCCAGCACCGCGCCACTGCGGATATTACTGGTTGAGCACGGGCGCGAGGCCACATGGCTGACGCTGGCGCGGACCCTGCGCCGGCAGGATGGTGCGCCGCGCGCGCTACTGTGTCATGTGACGTTTTTTAATGGTGATACCGACGCGGCCCTGTTTGACAGCCATATGAACAAACCCGTAACGCTGGAGTCGCTACGCGAGGGCCTGCTCGCGCTGAGCCGCTACCCACGTGCCATTGGTGCAGAACGTGCTGCCACGGAAGCGTCAGCACAGACCTCTACCCAGCCACGGCGGAATCTCCTGGTGGCGGAGGATAACCGCATCAACGCGCTGGTGATCAGAAGTTTCCTGGAGCAGGCGGGACATCATGTGGTTCTGGTGGAGAACGGAGCTGACGCCTTGACCATGCTCTCGCGCGGTGAGTTTGATGCCGTCCTGATGGATATGCGCATGCCGCAAGTGGACGGCCTGGAGGCTACGCGGCGGTGGCGCGCGCAGGAGACGGCAGGACGCCATATACCCATCATCGCACTTACGGCCAATGCCACGGTGGAGGATCGGGAGCGTTGCCTGGCGGCGGGCATGGATGATTTCCTGCCCAAGCCGGTAGAGCAGGCACAATTACTGGACCTGTTGGCCCGGCTCGGCTGAGGGCGGGATTTCACTGCAAAGGCGTAGCAACGCTGCAACGCAGCAATACCAAGTCATAAGGGACACGAGGCACGCACAAATACGTTGTGCTGACCAGAGCTAACTAGCTGTTCCGAAATGGTAACCAGAACAGTCAATGTGAATTGGTGGGTCGGACTTTGCGCTGGTTGAGTGCCGATGTCGGGCTAAAGCCCGGCCTACGATAAACCGGATACTATTTCGCACCACATATTTAGAAATCCTGGTGTGCGGGGTGCCACTACGGGTAGTGTTATCTGCGCCGCCGGCCACCACCGCTACGGCGTGGGCCACCGCGTTGGTCGGGGCGCGGCCGGTATTCCGATTTTACCGGCGCTTGTGGTTCCAGCAGCAACTCGGTAGCGATGCTGGTCACCGGAATCTTGTGGCCGACATAGGCCTCGATATCCATCAGCGAGAAGGCGTATTCCTCGCAGGCGAAGCTGATCGCGACGCCACTGGCGCCGGCGCGTGCGGTACGGCCGATGGTGCACGTAGTCCTCTGCATCCTGCGGCAGGTCGTAATTGAATACGTGGGTGACGTCGGGGATGTGCAGGCCGCGCGCCGCCACGTCGGTGGCCACCAGCATCGGGAAGGCACCGGATTCGAACTGGGCCAGCAGGTGCTGGCGTTTCTGCTGTGGCACGTCGCCGGAGAGGATGGCGGTCTTGTAGCCGTTGCCTTCCAAGTAGCCCCACACCCGATCGGCGGCCCGCTTGGTGTTGACGAATACGATGGCGCGCGTCGGCTGCAGCTGGTGCAACAGGCCGAGCAACAGCGGAATCTTTTCATTGCTGGCAGGGAAGTACATTTCCTGCTTCACCCGGTCGGCGGTCACCTTGTCCGGTTGCACTTCCACCAAGCTGGGGTTGTTCATATGCTCGTAGGCCAGTTCCGTCACGCGCAGCGACAGCGTGGCCGAGAACAACATGCTGAGGCGTTGTTGCGGCGGTGGCATGCGCCGCATCATGTAGCGCAGGTCGGCGATGAAGCCAAGGTCGAACATGCGATCCGCCTCATCCACGACCATCGACTGGATGGCCTTGAGGTCGAATACATGCTGCTTGAAATAATCGATCAGGCGGCCGGGGGTGCCGATTAGGATGTCCACCCCCTGTTCGATGGTGGTGCGTTGCTGTTCGTAGCCGGTGCCGCCGTAGGCGAGGCCGAGCTTGAGACCGGTGTGGCGGCCGAGGGTTTCCGCATCGCGGTGGATCTGGATGGCCAGTTCACGGGTCGGTGCCAGCACCAGCGCCCGCGGCTGATTGATGCGGCGCGTCGGCGCACCGGGATCGCGTAACAGGTGATTGTAAAGCGCTACGAGGAAGGCCGCGGTTTTACCCGTGCCCGTCTGTGCCTGGCCCGCCACGTCCATACCCTGCAGAGCCACTGGCAGGGTATTGGCCTGGATTGGCGTACAATAGGAAAAGCCAGACTCTTCAATGCCTTGCATCAACGATACAGGAAGATCGAAGTCGGCGAAGCGGGTGTTCGTCAGATGCGTTTCGCTCATGGGAATAGCAGCATACCAAAAACACGCCGGTTGTGGGCTTGCAATGCGGGGCGGATTCGGCTCAAATGTGGGTCCAAGGCTCAACAACAACAATCCGGACCGTGTTACCAGCGGTCACGGGCGTGATGGAGGCAATACCCTTGAGCGACAAAATCGTTTACGTAACCGACGACACCTTCGAGCAGGAAATCATCAAGGCCGAAGGCCCCGTGCTGGTGGATTACTGGGCGGATTGGTGCGGCCCGTGCAAGATGATTGCCCCGATCCTTGACGAGATCGCAGATGAGTACAGCGGCCGGCTCAAGGTGGCCAAGCTGAATATCGACGAAAACCCCAACACCCCGCCCAAGTTTGGTATTCGTGGGATCCCTACCCTGATGCTGTTCAAGAGCGGCAATGTTGAGGCTACCAAGGTTGGTGCCGTTTCTAAATCGCAGCTGACCGCTTTTATCGACAGCAATCTTTGAAATTTTGGCACGGCGTCCGGCAAGGGCTGGACGCCGTGTGCAGTTGGTGGTAGATTTCCCCGCAGTTCCCCTTAGACACAAGAACTAGCACTGGCCAGGCGGCCATTCCCCAAGACAGAATCAAGAGCCCGACGCGGCTTGCCTGTCGTTCCCGAACACCCCCATTGCCACGTTTTATTCCACGCCCCCATCCAACGGCTTGACCATGAATCTGACCGAACTCAAGAGAAAACCTGCTGCTGAACTGATCGCGCTTGCCGAATCCCTCGGCATCGAAGGCGCCTCGCGCTCCCGTAAGGAAAATGTCATCTTCTCCCTGCTCAAGGCGACTGCCAAGGGGGGCGAGGACATCTGTGGCGATGGTGTACTGGAAATACTGCAGGACGGCTTCGGCTTTTTGCGTTCTGCCGACAGTTCCTACCTGGCGGGGCCGGACGATATCTACGTATCGCCCAGCCAGATCCGCCGTTTCAACCTGCGCACCGGCGACACCGTTACCGGCAAGATCCGGCCACCGAAGGAGGGCGAACGCTATTTCGCGCTGCTCAAGGTCGATACCATCAACTACGAGCCGCCCGAGAACGCCAAGAACAAGGTGCTGTTCGAGAACCTGACGCCGCTGCATCCAAACGAGCGCCTCAACCTCGAATTGGGCAATGGCAGTACCGAAGACATTACCGCCCGCGTCATTGACCTGGTGGCGCCCATCGGCAAGGGCCAGCGTGGCCTCATCGTCTCACCGCCGAAGGCCGGTAAGACCATGCTGTTGCAGAACATGGCCCACTCCATCACCCACAACCATCCCGAGTGTTTCCTCATCGTCCTGCTCATTGATGAGCGTCCGGAAGAAGTGACCGAGATGGCGCGCTCGGTGCGCGGCGAGGTAGTGTCGTCCACCTTTGACGAGCCGGCCAGCCGCCACGTGCAGGTGGCCGAGATGGTGATCGAGAAGGCCAAGCGCCTGGTTGAGCACAAGAAGGATGTGGTGATCCTGCTTGATTCCATCACCCGGCTGGGGCGTGCCTACAATACCGTGATCCCGTCTTCCGGCAAGGTGCTCACCGGTGGCGTAGACGCCAACGCCCTGCACCGGCCAAAGCGCTTCTTCGGTGCGGCACGCAACATCGAGGAGGGGGGCTCGCTCACCATCATCGCGACCGCCTTGGTGGAAACCGGTTCCCGCATGGATGACGTGATCTACGAAGAGTTCAAGGGTACTGGCAACATGGAAATCCATCTGGATCGCCGTATTGCCGAGAAGCGCATCTATCCCGCCATCAATATCAATCGTTCTGGTACCCGCCGCGAAGAACTGCTTACCGATTCGGATGAGTTGCAGAAGATGTGGATCCTGCGCAAGTTGCTCCATCCGATGGACGAACTGGCGGCGATGGAGTTCCTGTTTGACAAGCTCAAGGCCACCAAGACCAACGGCGATTTCTTCGATTCGATGAAGCGCTGAGTGGTGCATGGCTGACTTTCCTGCCACATCGCCGCGGCAGGAAAGTCAGGTTGATTAGTACCCCGTGGGTTTGACGTCCCAGACAGTGCTGGCATATTCGCTGATGGTGCGGTCGCTGGAGAAGCGGCCCATGTGTGCCACGTTAAGTATGGCGCGTCGCGTCCATTCCTCTCTGTCGCGGTAGAGTTCAGCGACACGCCCCTGGCATTCCACATACGCGGCATAGTCAGCCAGCAGCAGGTAATGGTCACCGCCCTGCAGCAGGGCATCGACGGTGGGACGGAAACGATCCGGTGCATCAGGCGAGAAGTAGCCGTTACTGATCATATCCAGTACCTCGCGGAGTTCCCCATTGCCGTTGTAGTAATCCCAGGGATTGTAGCCACGTGCCCGCAGCTCCTTTACTTGCGGCACATCCAGCCCGAAGATGAAGATATTGTCTTCGCCCACGGCTTCCTGAATTTCGATATTGGCGCCATCCAGCGTACCAATGGTCAGTGCGCCATTCAGGGCCAGTTTCATGTTGCCGGTACCGGATGCCTCGGTGCCGGCGGTGGAAACCTGCTCCGACAGTTCAGCTGCCGGGATGATCTCGCCAGCTGAACTGACATCGTAATTGGGCAGGAACACTACCTTGAGCAGGCCGCGCACCTGTGGGTCATGGTTAACGATATCGGCGACGGCATTGATCAGGTGGATAATGTGCTTGGCCGCGGTATAGCCCGGTGCCGCCTTACCGCCGAAGATGACTGTGCGCGGTACGATATCCAGCTCCGGATTGCGACGAATACGGTTGTACAGCGTAATGACGTGCAGCACATTGAGCAGTTGGCGCTTGTATTCGTGTATGCGTTTGATTTGCACGTCGAACAGGGAGTCTATGTTCACCTCCACACTGAGCTGGCGTGCTATGCGTTCCGCCAGCCGCGCCTTGTTGGCGTGTTTGACGGCACAGAATTCGGCACGAAAGCCTGCGTCATCTGCCAATGGCTCCAGTTGGCGCAGTTGCTCCAGATCTGTCTTCCAGTTTTCGCCGATACGACTGCTGATCAGGGCCGACAGGTCGCGGTTGGCCTGATTCAGCCACAGCCTTGGCGTGATGCCGTTGGTGATGTTGATGAATTTGTCCGGAAAGTGGTGGTGAAAGTCGGCGAAGATGGTGTCGCGCATGAGCTGGGAGTGCACCGCCGCGACGCCGTTGACGCGGTGGCTGCCGACGATGGCCAGGTGCGCCATGCGGATACGCTGCTCCGTGCCTTCATCAATGAGCGACATGCGGCGCAACAGATCTACATCGCCCGGTTGGTGGTGCATCACATCCTGCAGGAAGCGGTGGTTGATTTCATAGATGATCTGCAGGTGGCGTGGCAGCAATTCCTCGAACATCGCCACCGGCCAGGTCTCCAGTGCCTCGGGTAGCAGGGTGTGATTGGTGTAGGCGAACGTGCCCACGGTGAGCTCCCAGGCCTTTTCCCAGTTCAGGTGATGTACATCGAGCAGGATACGCATCAACTCAGGTATGGCGAGCGTCGGGTGGGTATCGTTGAGCTGGATGGCGACCTTGTCGGCCAGCTGGTCGAAGTTGCCGTGTACCTTGCGGTAGCGGTAGAGGATGTCCTGCAGTGAGGCGCTGACGAACAGATATTGCTGCATCAGGCGCAGCTCGCGGCCGACGCTGGTGGTATCCGCCGGGTAGAGTACCTTGGACAGGTTTTCCGAACGGGTCTTGTCCTCCACCGCCTTGATGTAGTTGCCTTCGTTGAAGTACTTGAGCTCGAAGTCCCGGGTGGCCTTGGCCGACCACAGGCGCAGGTTGTTGACTGTGTCCACTCCATAGCCGGGGATCGGCGTGTCATAGGCCATGGCCATGACGTCATCCGTGTCGATCCAGCGGTGGCGCAGTTCGCCACGCTCGTTGGGATATTCCACCACGCGTCCGCCGAACCTGATGGGATAGAGTACCTCCGGGCGGGGGAATTCCCATGGATTGCCATAACGCAGCCAGTTGTCCGGGTGCTCCACCTGGCGGCCGTTCTCGATACTCTGGCGGAACATGCCGTATTCATAGCGGATGCCGTAGCCGTAGCCGGGCAGGCGCAGGGTGGCCATGGAGTCGAGGAAGCAGGCCGCCAGACGGCCAAGGCCGCCGTTGCCGAGAGCGGCGTCGTACTCCAGCTCCACCACTTCCTCCAGGTCCAGCCCCAGTTCCTGCAGGGCACGGGCGCATTCCTCGTAAAAGCCCAGATTGAGCAGGCTGTTGGTGAGGGTGCGGCCAATGAGGAACTCCATGGACAGGTAATAGACGCGCTTGGAGTCCGCGGTGTAGTAACTGCGCATGGTCTCCATCCAGCGCTCAATGAGTCGGTCGCGCACCACGTAGGCCAGGGTGTGGAACCAGTCGCGGTCGGTGGCGGTGTAGGAGTCTTTGCCCACCGAGAAAATCATGCGGTTGGCCAAGGAGTGCTTGATGGAGGCGGCATCCAGTCCTTGGTAGTCATACTTGAAGCTCTGCGAGGACGGTTTGCTGGGCATATCCGGTTCCATTACCTGGGCAAGAAGGAGATTTTGATCCTTTAAGGATAACCTGTATGGCCGCGGCGATATACCGGGAGGCCGGTGCGGCTTGCTGGCGGCGGAGAATTTACGTATGATCACCGCCTTTTTAGCGTGCGGTGCCCGGCGACGGCGCGGGTGGCGGCACGCACGGAATCCCACACAGAGGTTGTGATCATGAAGCAGGCTATCCATCCCGAATACAACGAAATTACCGTGACTTGCAGCTGCGGTAATACCTTCCAGACCCGCTCCACCGTGGGCCGTGACCTGAGCCTGGACGTTTGCTCCGCCTGCCACCCGTTCTACACCGGTAAGCAGAAGATCGTCGATACGGCCGGCCGTGTCGACCGCTTCCGCCAGAAGTATGGTATGAAAAAGTAACACTGCTTGTACCGGCGGTGATGCGAGGGGTGTCCACGGGGCGCCCCTCGTCGTTTTGGCCGGGCAATCTCGGCTGTCAGACCAACGGGAACGCAAGCCTCATGAACACCCAGTCCCCTTCCGCGCGCGACCAGGCCGCGCTTGATTATCATGCCCAGCCTGTGCCGGGCAAGATTGCAACAGCCATTACCAAGCCCTGTGCCACCCAGGCGGATCTGAGCCTCGCCTATACACCAGGCGTCGCCGTACCGGTCTTGGCCATCAAGGAGGAGCCCCGCGCAGCCTATCTGTACACCGGCAAGGGCAATCTGGTGGCGGTGATCAGTGATGGTACCGCGGTGCTTGGCTTGGGTAATGTGGGCCCGCTGGCCGGTAAGCCGGTGATGGAAGGCAAGGGGGTGTTGTTCAAGCGCTTTGCCAACGTGGACGTGTTCGACATCGAGGTGCAGGCGGAGTCACCACAGGCTTTCATCGATACGGTGGCACGCATTGCCCCCACCTTTGGCGGTATCAACCTGGAAGACATCGCTGCACCGCACTGCTTTGAGATCGAGGCGGCGCTGCAGGCGCGGTTGGATATCCCCGTCTTCCACGACGATCAGCACGGCACGGCCATTATTATCGGTGCCGGTCTGCTCAATGCGCTGGAGCTGCAGGGCAAGAACCTGGCCGATGCCCGTATCGTCTGTCTTGGCGCCGGTGCCGCCGGTATCGCCTCCATGCGTCTGCTGGTGGCGTTGGGGGCGAGGCGGGAGAATATCTTGCTGGTGGATCGCAAGGGAGTGATCCACAGCGAACGCGACGATCTCAATATCTATAAGCAGGAATTCGCAGTCAGCACTGCACGTCGTACCCTGCTCGATGCCATGACCGGCGCTGATGTGTTCATCGGCGTGTCAGGGCCCGATCTGGTGGGCCGCGATGCGCTGGCAGCGATGGCGCCGCGGCCGGTAGTGTTTGCCCTCTCCAATCCGGTGCCAGAGGTGCGCCCGGAGTTGGCGCGTGAGGTGCGTGATGACCTGATCATGGCCACCGGTCGTAGTGACTATCCCAATCAGGTCAACAATGTGCTGGGTTTTCCCTTCATTTTCCGTGGCGCCCTTGACGTACAGGCCAGCAGTATCAACCGCGAGATGGAGATCGCCGCGGTGGAGGCCCTGCGCCAGCTGGCACATCAACCGGTGCCGGCAGAAGTGCTTCAGGCCTATGGCTTGGATAGTCTGGCTTTCGGTCCTGAATACATTATTCCCAAACCCTTCGATCCGCGCCTCATTCACCACGTGCCGCAGGCGGTGGCACGCGCCGCCCTAGCCACCGGCGTGGCCCGTGCGCCGTGGCCGGCACACTATCCGGCGCTTTAACCCGTGTTGTTCGGCCAGATAAGCACAAAGGCCGCAGAGTTGAAAAACTCGGCGGCCTTTATGTTTCTGGTTGTTCGTGTCTACCGGTTCAGGACATCGGGTCTTGCCCATCCAGCAGACGCTCCACAGCCGCCGCATCGGCACGCCGCATCGGCCGGTTGTCCACCGGGCTGAGTGGCCGGCGGCGCAGCTCCTGCGCCGGGAATACCGTCAATTCCAGTGTGGTGTCCCCAGCGATAAAACGATACAGCGGCCGCGTCTCCCAGTTATCGGGGGTGTAGCGCACGCGGCGTTCGTCGTGTTCGCAAGGGATGTGTTGCTCGAGCAGAAACAGCGCAACGATCTCGGGTGTGTCGGCAAACAGGTGGAGGTGGACGGGAGAGTGCGGCGGCGCCGTCCCTGCCAGTACCGGGCCTACCAGGTGTGGGTCAAAGCGGGCCAGCAGACGCATGGCCTGGAGCGCTGTTTGGCGCAGGTGACGCAATTGTGCTGCGTGGCTGTCGGCCTGAAACAGGAAGCGATACTGAACCAAGGCCTGTTCGATGACCGCATTGTCCGGCAGGTGGCGCAGTGAGACACCGAGTCGCATCGCGGCCTTGCGCCGCGCGTCATCGAGGCCGATCGCTTCTCCCTGGGCCAACAAGCGAGCGGCTTCCTGTACTACTTGATGGTAGGCGCGAGATGCGCCTTCGACAGTCATGGAGCCACGGCGTCGTTTCATTGCTAGAACAGTTGTTCTGACAGATTACCGCCCCCATCACCAGATGTCGTGCCATTACGGTCCGGTGCGAGAGACTGCGCAGCAATGTCTTCGCTACGGAAAACCTCGAAAACTGCATTCGGGTTGGCACCGCTGGTAAATTCACCGGTCTCGCGATCGATACGGGCTGTGACCAGTCCTGCAGGCTGCTGCTGGGGTTGCTGTGGCACGTCACGCAGTGCCTCGGACATGAAGTCTACCCACATGGGTAGCGCAGCACGCGCACCGGTTTCCTTGTTGCCAAGTGGTTGCGGCGTATCGAAGCCGACCCAGGCGGTGACGGCCAGCGCATGGTTATAGCCGGTGAACCAGGCATCGCGCTGTTCGTTGGTGGTGCCGGTCTTGCCGGCCAGATCGTTACGGCCCAGGGCCAGTGCCTGCCTGCCGGTACCATAACGGATCACGTCCTGCATCATGCTGGTACTGATATAGGCCGTGCGTGGGTCCAGCGTACGCAGTGCAGCATTGATTGCAGGTACCTTGTTTTCCTGCACATCCTCAGTGGCGGTGTGTGCCGGTGTTTCACTGGCCTCCGCCTCCTGCTCGCATTCTGCACAGGCCTGCATCGGATCGGCCTGGTAGATGATATTGCCAGCGGCATCCTCCACCCGTTCGATGAAGTAGGGTTCAACCAGAAAGCCACCATTGGCAAATACGGTGTAACCGCGTGTCAGCTCCAATGGGGTGAGGCTACCACTGCCCAGTGAGAGCGACAAATCACGGGGTAGTTTCGTGCGGGCAAAACCGAAGCGTTCCAGATATTCAGTGGCATAACCGATACCTATGGAACGCAGTACGCGGATGGAGACCAGATTACGCGAATTGATCAGCGCTTCACGCAGTCGGGTTGGGCCGTAGAAACGGCCGCTGTAGTTTTCCGGCCGCCAAGCGCTTTCCAGTGCGTTATCGTCAAAGACTACCGGTGCGTCGTTGACCACGGTGGCGGCGGTAAAACCCTTGTCCAGCGCCGCGGCGTAGATGAATGGCTTAAAGCTGGAGCCGGGCTGGCGCTCCGCCTGGATGGCGCGGTTGAATTTGCTGTGGGTAAAGTCGAATCCACCCACCAAGGCCTGCAGCGCACCATCCTGCGGGCGCAGTGCCACCAAGGCGGCAGAGCTTGCGGGTACCTGTGCCAGGTGCCAGTGACAGTCGCTGTGCAACTGAATGCGGATGATATCGCCGACATTGAGAATATCCGAGGCGCGGGCGGGCGCCGGTCCCACGGTATTTTCGTCGATATGGGCTTGGGCCCACGCCAGACCAGGCCAGTCAATGAGCACCATGCCCAGGGCCGGATGGTAGGCTATGGCGGATTGCTCCTCCAATGCCACCACCAGCGCTGGGCGCAAGCCGCCGATGGTGCCGTAGCCACTAAGTGCACGATCCCAGTCATCAAAGGTAGCGTGTGCTTCCAAGGCAACATGCGCCTCCGCGCCGCGGTAGCCATGTCGCTGATCGTAGGCCAGCAGGGCATCACGCAGTGCCTTGTTGGCGGCGGTCTGCAATCGGGTGTCAATGGAGGTATAGACTTTGTAGCCAGCCGTATAAGCATTTTCACTGTAGCGCTCTACCATCCAGGCCCGCGCCATCTCGGCCACATAGGGTGCCTCGGCATCGAGGGTAATGGCATGCAGGCTGGCGGTAACGCTGGTGGCGCGTGCCGACTTATATTCGTCTTCCGAAATGTAGCTCAGGGTACGCATGCGGTTAAGCACGTAGTTGCGTCGTGCCAGCGCGCCGGACGGATTGCTCACCGGGTTCATGGTGGACGGGGCTTTGGGCAGACCGGCGAGCATGGCGTACTGGGCCAGATTGAGTTCTCGGATGTCCTTGCCATAATAGGTCTGGGCAGCAACCGCGACGCCATAGGCGCGCTGACCTAAGAATATCTTGTTGAGGTATAACTCCAGGACTTCTTCCTTGCTGAGTTCGCGGTCGATTTTCAGGGCCAGCAGGATTTCCGTTATTTTGCGGACATAGGTCTTTTCCGGGGTAAGGAAGAAATTGCGCGCTACCTGCATGGTGATGGTGCTACCGCCCTGACCTTTTTCGCCGGTGCGCGCCAAGTGGGCTGCGGCACGCAGCAGCCCTTGGTAATCAACGCCAGGGTGTTCGAAAAAGCGATCGTCCTCCGCGGCCAGCACTGCTTTGATCATCAGGGGGGGGATTTCTTTATACAGGAGAGGGGTACGTTTCATTTCCCCATACTCACCGATCAAGAGGCCGTCATGGGCGTGCACCCGCAACGGAACTTGCATGCGCACGTCCTTCAGCACCTCGGTGGAGGGCAGGGTAGGCGCAATCTGGAAGTAAATAACCACTGCCGCGAGCCCCCCCAGAAGCATGAGGGGGAGCGCGACCCATAACAGCAGACGAGAGAGTATTTTCAGGAATTTCATTGAGAGCTGACTTTGCGACGGGCTCAACACACCGTAATAAAGGCTTGGAGTATAAAGGTTTTGCCTATTATGAACTATGCGGCGGTTGGCGAAATTATTTGTTGACCGGCAGTTGACAGTGGTATTTAATGTAGTAAAACATATATATCTCCTAACCTAGGGGTTTATAAAGGAAAAATGTTCTCGCTAGCTCAGCTCCTGCAAGGAAGTAAGCCGTCAATACTCGGGCTCGACATCAGTACGACTGCGGTCAAGCTGCTGGAGCTGAGCAAAAGCGGCGAACGTTATCGGGTGGAAAGTTATGCGGTTGAACCGCTTCCTCCTAACTCTGTGATTGAAAAGAATATTTCAGATGTTGATGCCGTCGGTGAGGCAATACGACGCGCGGTAAAGCGCTCGGGCAGCAAGGCCAAACACGCCGCCGCTGCAGTCGCTGGTTCGGCGGTTATCACCAAGGTCATCTCCATGCCCGGCAACATGTCCGATACTGAAATGGAGAGCCAGATCCAGCTGGAGGCAGACCAGTACATCCCCTACCCGCTGGAGGAAGTTAATCTCGATTTCCAGATTCTCGACCCCTCCGATAATGATCCCACCCGCGTGGATGTGTTGCTGGCGGCGTCCCGTAGTGAAAATGTGGATGTACGTGTAGCGGCCATCGAATTGGCTGGTCTTGTTGCCAAGGTGATCGATGTCGAGGCCTATGCCATGGAAAATGCATTTGCCCTCATTGCCGCGCAATTGCCGGAGCGTGGGGTGGACAAGACCATCGCCGTGGTCGATGTTGGCGCCACCATGACCACGCTAAACGTTCTGCATGATCTTAAGACCATCTATACACGCGAACAGGTTTTCGGCGGCAAGCAGCTGACTGAAGAAATCCAGCGTCGCTACGGCCTATCCTACGAAGAGGCCGGCATGGCCAAGCGTCAGGGGGGCTTGCCAGACAACTATTTGCCTGAAGTGCTGGAGCCGTTCAAGGAAGCGATGGCGCAACAGGTAAGCCGCTCGCTGCAATTCTTCTTCTCATCCAGTCAGTTCAACAGTGTCGACCAAATCGTTCTGGCCGGTGGTTCAGCATCCATAACCGGTGTTGACGAGCTGATAGAGGCCAAATTGGGGGTGCCGACCATGGTCGCCAACCCATTTACCAACATGAGTATCGCGCCCAGGATCAAGGCGCAGGTGCTGAGCAATGATGCACCGGCCCTGATGATCGCCTGCGGCCTGGCCCTGCGGAGCTTCGACTGATGGCGCGCATTAATCTACTTCCCTGGCGTGAGGATCTGCGCAAGGAACAGCGCAGGCAGTTTTTTGTCATGTTGGGTGCTTCTGCCTTTCTGATGTTATTGGTGGTGGGTTATGTACACCTGCACATCAATGGCATGATTCAGACACAGGAGTCACGCAACAGCTACCTGCAAGCGCAGATCTCGGAAGTCGAATCCAAGATAAAGGAAATCGACAACCTGGAGAAACAGCGCCAGCAGTTGTTGGCCCGCATGCGTGTAATTGAGCAGTTGCAGGGTGACCGCTCGGTGATCGTGCACCTGTTTGAAGAGTTGGCCAAGGCCGTACCGGACGGGTTGCATGTGGTCAATGTGAAGCAGGTGGGAAAAGTACTTACTGTGCAGGGGGTGGCGCAATCCAATGCGCGTGTCTCGTCGTTCATGCGCAATTTGGATGCCTCACCATGGTTTGAGAATCCGGTGCTGGAGATTATTCAGGTGGATGACAAGGGACAACGTGGCAGCCGCACCTTCACCCTTCGGGTAAGTCAGCCAGCGACTCAGGACGGGGGATAAGTGATGGCACTGGAACTGTCACAATTCAGAAATCTGGATCCCAACAATATTGGCGGCTGGCCACCGTTAGCTAAGGGTGGCGTAATCGCGATTGTCTGTGTAGTCGTGCTGGGGCTCGGATATTGGTTTGATACCCAGGAGCAATTGGCCGTCCTGGAGCGTGTAGGCCAAAAAGAACAACAACTCAAAGGCGATTTCGAAACCAAACAAGCCAAGGCCGCCAATTTGGATGCCTATCGTCAGCAAATGACGGAAATGGAAGAGTCGTTCGGTACCATGCTACGGCAGTTGCCGAGCAAGACAGAGGTGGCGGATTTACTGGTTGATATTACCCAAACTGGTCTGGCGAGTGGTTTGGAGTTCGAGCTGTTTAAGCCTGGTAATGACGTGCCCAAAGAGTTCTATGCTGAGTTACCGATAGAAGTCCAGGTTGTTGGTGCCTATCATTCCTTCGGCCAATTCGTAAGTGGTGTGGCGGCACTGCCGCGCATTGTTACGCTGCATAATATCTCCATTGGTCAGGCAACCAAGACCCCAGGTGCACTGATTATGCAGGCCAATGCAAAAACGTATCGTTATCTGGATGAGGAAGAGATAGCGGTGGCTCGCAAGGCACAGGATGCGGCGCGAAAAAAGGATAGACGGTGATTGGACGCGCGATGAAGGAACAAAGACTTGATGTGGGCACCAAGATGATGCTGTGGGACGGCAAAGGTGGCAACTAGATGTCGATAATGAACCATACCGAGATCACTTCGGCAATGAGCGGGGCAGGCCAGGTGTTGCGGGCATTGCTGATCATATTCGTGCTGGCGCCATTGCTGCCTGCCTGCACGAGCGATAGTCATGGAGATTTGGTGACTTATGTGGAGAGCGTGAAGGCGCGCAAGGCTGGTCGTATAGCTCCGCTTCCTGAGGTTAAAAGTTACGAATCCTACCAGTACAATCAGTCCGAACTGCGTGATCCATTCATACCCGCAGCGGTAGATGCCATTACTGACGTGATGGGGGGCGAAGGGCTGCAGCCAGATATGCAGCGCAACCGGGAACCCTTGGAGGGCTTCCCACTGGACACTTTGCGCTTTGTCGGTCACTTGCAACAGGAAGGGCGTGTATGGGCGGTGATAACTGCTCCTGATTCACTAGTGTATCGGGTCGTAGAGGGCAATTACCTAGGGCAGAATTTCGGCCGTATTTCACTGATCAGTGAAAGCAGAATAGACCTCATGGAGATCGTCCCAGATGGCTTGGGGGGCTGGATTGAGCGTGATGCTACGTTGGCGCTGGAAGAATGAATCTCAAGGGATGCTCGATAATGAACGTCGGTAAGGAACATGGAGCTAGCAGCTGCTCTGGAGAGAGGCAAATGCACGAAACGACAGAAATGAAAGGCTGGTTGGCAGGTTTGGCTGGGATATTCTTGTTCGCCGCCGGGCAGGTGCAGGCTGTGGCTGCAACTCTCGACGACATCAGTTATGCCGCATTGCCCGGTGATAATGTTCAATTGCGCCTGACGTTGTCTGAAATTGCGCCCCAACCGGGTACTTTTACCATCGACAATCCGGCACGGATCGCATTGGATCTACCGGATACATCTCTAGGCGACGTGCGCAAGAGCCAATCTATCGGTATTGGGGTGGCGCGAGGCGTGCAGGCCGTCGAAGCGGGAAGTCGTACCCGGGTGGTGATTAATCTCGCTCGTCTGGTGCCATATCAGGTTCAGACAGAAGGCAATGTGATCCTTGTAACTTTGGGGCGTGGCGATAGCGCTGTCACAGCGCCTGACTCAAAGACTGGGGCGGAGCCGGCGACTTCAAAGGCTACTCGTGGCAAGCAACTTACAAATGTCGATTTTCGCCGTGGCGAACGGGGTGACGGCCGCGTGTTGGTTGACCTCTCGAGTTCCTCTATCGTCGCCGATATCACCGAGGAAGCGGGAAAGATCGTTGTTGAGTTTCTGTCGGCAGGATTGCCGGAGAATCTGGAGCGTCGCCTAAATGTTGTAGATTTCGCCACCCCGGTTACTACCATCGATACTTTTATGCGTGGCAACAATGTGCGTATGGAAATAACTGCGATCGGTGATTATCAGCATCTGGCATATCAGACGGGTCAATCGCTGACTATTGAGGTGCAACCTGTCATTAAAGAAGAAGCCGCGGAACGTAAGAGCGTAGAGGCGTATACCGGCGAAAAGCTGTCACTCAATTTCCAGAATATTGAGGTTCGTGCGGTATTGCAGTTGCTGGCAGACTTTACAGGTCTCAATTTGGTGACCAGCGACTCAGTAAAGGGAAATGTCACGTTACGTCTCAAGAATGTGCCGTGGGATCAGGCCCTGGATATCATCATGAAGGCGCGCGGTCTGGGTATGCGTCGTACCGGTGATGTGATTATGGTGGCACCCAATGAAGAGATCGCGGCGCGCGAGAAATTGGAGCTGGAGGCATCACGCCAGATTGAAGAGTTGGCGCCCCTCTACAGCGACAGTATCCAGATCAACTATGCCAAGGCACTAGATCTGGCCGTCTTGCTGAAAAGCGAGCAGAACTCGCTGCTCTCGGGACGTGGCAGTATCACTATCGACGAGCGTACCAACAAGCTGTTGGTGCGGGAAACCCAGGAAAATCTCACTGCTATCCGTCGGCTGGTCGCCGAGTTGGATGTGCCGGTGCGCCAGGTGCTGATTGAATCGCGTGTGGTGCTGGCGACAGATGCCTTCAACCGGGAGTTGGGGGCGCGTTTCGGCATCACTGATATCAATAATAACAATCCGCTCGGCTCCTCCAGTTCCACCGTAACGTCAGGCAATCTTAATGCCACCACTCAAGTGATTAATGGCGAGACGATTGAGGCGCCAGACCGCTGGAACGTTGACCTGCCAGTGGAAAGTATGGCGAGCAGTGCAGCGTCCATAGGCCTTGCCTTGATTAAGCTGCCGTTTGGCTCCCTGGTCGAGCTGGAGTTGTCGGCGGCACAGGCCGAAGGACAGACCGAGGTAGTGTCCAGCCCGCGTGTGATAACCGCCAACCAGAAGGAGGCGGTGATTGAGCAGGGTGTGGAAATACCGTATCAGCAAGCCAGTTCCAGCGGTGCCACCAACGTGACCTTCAAGAAGGCGGTGTTGAGCCTCAGGGTAACCCCGCAGATTACGCCGGACGATCGCATTATCATGGATCTCAAGGTAAACAAGGACAGCCCCGATTATTCCCGTTCTGTACTAGGTCAGCCACCCATCAATACGCAGCAGGTTCAGACTCAGGTCTTGGTGGATAATGGGGAAACCATTGTGCTCGGCGGTGTGTATGAGCAGAACAAGCAGAACCAGACCGTGCGTGTGCCGTTCCTCAGCGATATACCGCTGCTGGGATATCTGTTCCGCCGCACCTACAACCAGGATGAAAAATCGGAACTGCTCATTTTCGTATCACCGAGAATTGTGAAAGAATCGACAACTGTACGTTGAGCAAATGATGCTGACTCGCTCATTGATAAGTATATGAGCTTGGTATGAATGCCACCTGATGGAAAGGTAGATGATAATGAAGCGGTCAATAAAGTGGTGCTGCGCGGCGCTTTCGATGTTGTTAGCTGCGGGATGTGGCGATACCTTGCAAACTGGTGCCGACACAGGTGAGTACTCCCTGACACTCACGGCTGGATTGTCCTCCATTTCGGCAGGCGGTTGGACTGAGGTCATCGCGAGGATTCGTGATTCGAGTGGGCGGGACTACCTGGCAGAAGATGTCGAGGTGACCTTTAACTCCACCTGTGCGGCGCAGGGAAAGGCTACGATAGACAGTCCGGTGGTGAGTGTTGCAGGCACGGCAACCAGCACCTATCAGGCCAAGGGTTGTGTGGGTACAGATACTATCGTCGCGCGTGCGGATGTGGGCGGTGCTGCAGCTATCGGATCGACTACCGTGACGGTAGCGGCGGCGACCATGGGAGCGATCAACTATATCTCTGCCCTTCCGGAAAATATCGGGATCAAGGGTGTGGGTTTGGTCGAAACTGCCATCGTCACCTTCCAGGTACTCGATGTCAACGGCAATCCCATGGCCAACCAGATTGTCGACTTCAGTTTGAATTCGACGATAGGTGGCATGACGTTGACGAACTACGAGAGTGTTTCCAACCAGCATGGGCAGGTTTCGACCACGGTCAACGCCGGTGATGTCGCTGCTACGGTGCGCGTGACGGCGTCGCTGCGCAGCAATCCGGCGATTAAAACTCAATCCGATGGATTAATTATTTCTACCGGAATTACAACACAAAGCAGGTTCTCGCTCTCGGCCAGTGTCTTGAATCCGGAAGCCTGGAACATTGATGGCCAGGAAGTGATTCTGACCGCACGCGCAGCCGATCACTTCGGCAATCGGGTGCCGGATGGTTCGGCGGTATATTTCACGACCGAGGGAGGCCATATCGGCTCATCGTGCCTGACTGTCGACGGTGCATGTTCGGTGACATGGAACAGCGCCAATCCAAGGCCGCCCTTTGGGCGCTCCACCGTTCTGGCTGTCATGCAGGGTGAAGAGAGCTTCGTCGATGTGAATGGTAATGGTCGTTATGATGATGGCGAGCCGTTCGATGATCTGCCGGAGGCGTGGCGTGACGATAACGAAAACGGCGTCTACGATCTTGGAGAGGAGTACCGCGACTATGATTCAAGTGGTGTATATTCTGAGGCCGACAGCTTGTATTCGGGCATTCTCTGTGTAGGTCCGGCGGACTGTGCACCAATGAGGTCGGTGGAGGTAAGAGACTCGCTGGTCTTGGTTATGTCCGGTTCCGAGGCATGGATTACCATCTATCCTGGCGGATTTTCATCATGTGAAGGCAGTGTTCGTGATGGTCTGCTTACTGTTAGCGATTTTCGCGGACAGCCGATGCCCGCAGGAACGACCATTGATATTGAAGTTTCTAGCGGAACTTTGCTGACACCAGATTCATATACGGTTCCCAGCACCAATTACAATGGACGTCCTACTTATGCAATTTCCTGGCAAGGTGAAGAAGATGATGCCGTTGGTCTTATGACCATTACGGTCACCTCTCCTGAGGGATTGATCTCGGTGGCTACAGCGAGCCTTTCCAGTTCGGATATCTTGAACTGCAGTTTTAGCCCGGGTCCTTGATGGTTGATGTGGCGTACCTTGATGCGGCCCCGGCAACGACCGGGGTCGTTTTCATTTGCAGAGACATCGTATGGCGGCTGTTTCTGTATTGGTAGAAGGGGCACGTAGTTTACATGGTGTTAGCAAATGTTGCAGTTGCGCATACAATGGCAGGATGGCGTATGCGATGAACGGTCTGCTGTGGGGGCCGACAACCAGTCTTTTTCTTGTCGGACCTATGGGGGCCGGCAAGACGACTATTGGCAGGCAACTTGCCAATGTATTGCAGCGAGAGTTCAAGGATAGTGACCACGAGATCGTACGTCGTACCGGAGCCAGCATTCCGTTGATTTTCGATATCGAGGGTGAGGAGGGCTTCCGCAAGCGGGAGCGTGATGTCATCGCCGATCTCACGGCGGAAAAGAATTTGGTGCTGGCCACCGGCGGTGGTGCGGTATTGATGGAAGAGAACCGCAAGTACCTGCACGAGCGCGGTATTGTGATCTATCTGTTTGCCTCCATCGATCAGCTGCTCAAGCGCACTGCACGCGATCGCAATCGGCCGCTGCTGCAGACGGCGGACCCGCGCGCCAAGCTGGAGGAGTTAATGCGTGCACGTGACCCCCTTTACCGTGACGTGGCCGATATGGTGCTGTACACCGATGATCGATCGGTGCGCAGTGTCGTCAAGGAAGTACTCATTCGGCTCGAAGAATTAGCCACCGGCACAAACAGGCCTGATCTGGCTTAACCGCCGCTTCCGGCTCAATCTATTCAATGCATTGGAAATGAGACGCAACGCGAGATATGCCGTAACGGTAGGGCTGGATTCACTCGGTGCCGATGGCAGGCGACAGTATCCACGTTAAGGCCCGGGCCGCATGAAACGTCAACGACTCGGAGCAGTGAGCTGACGCGGCAACGACCGTTATCGACGGACAGATCCCGCTGCCTCGCCATCACGGATAGATTTGGCGTAAGTGGACACTCGGCGAAGTTCTCCGGCGCGCTCGGCACTGGTGCCGCATACGTGTATGTCTACCTGGGTATCTTCGGGCAATTTACGCATGCCTTCGTTATAGAGATATGGTGCTCTCCAGGATGAGTGGCATGATAAAGTGCATATCCTCCTACCGATTTTGAGCCACTCACGCAATGACTACACACCGCCCTGGCGCCCACGAGCGCCATCTGTTGCGGCGGCAGGATAGCCCCCTATTTCCTGCAGCTTCCCGGCAAGTGGACCCCGTTGCATTGACCCGGGCGCGTCAGCGTGACACCGCCGAGCGCGACGCGTTTGGCGAGAGATTTCGTGGATTATTGGAAGAGGCAGCCGGCCTCCGTCCCAATGAGGATAGTGAACGCCTACTCCGCCTCAAGGCACGACTGGATCAGGCCTACACGCTACTGGCATCCCTGGGGGGTGACAATGCATCATACAAACAAGCCCTGCGCCGTTTGACGGACATCCTCATCGTGGCGATCCGGCGTGCTGCGGCAAGCGATGCCGTGGCTGTAGCAGAGCTGGCTCAGGAGCAGGCCGCACGTGAGCAGCACTACCGGTTGGTCGAGTGTCCCGTGGTTGCCGATCTGATGCGTCCAGAGTCACCGATTATGCCAGATGAACTGGTCGCCACCCTGTTGTCGGTTTCCTGTGATGAGCTGGAGGCAGCGCTGTGGCTGTTCGGACCGGAAAAATTGGCCCCCCTGTGTCGAGACGCAGCTCTGCTGTTGGATACTTCCGGTGTGGAGCGTGGTCGGCGCAATCTCGCAGTGATGCAATCACACCTGAGCAGTTCTACCTGATGTAACAGCTAAGATGCACCGGGTGCAAGGACTATTCAGCCGCTGCCCCAGTGGCAGCGAATTAGCGGATGCTAATTGACGGCTGGATTGGCTATAGTGTGCAGGTAAAATATCCCATTAACAGTTTGGAGCCTTTTGATGCCCCCGTTATCCGGCGATGAATTCCAGCCCAGCGACGTACTGACCGCACTGCCTGCCCGTGGCGTCGGCGTTGATGAGCTGACGTCCGATGTGCGTCGCCATTTTGCCCATACCCTCGGTCGTGACAAGTACTGTCGCACACCGCATTACGCCTACCAGGCATTGGCGCTGACGGTGCGCGATCGGCTTATGGACCGCTGGAAAAGCACAAATTACGCCTACATAGAGCAGGATAGCCGCCGTGCCTGCTATCTGTCGCTTGAATACCTGATGGGCCGTGCGCTGGGCAATGCCATGCTCAATCTTGGCATGCAGGATGCCGCGGCACAGGCACTTGCCAACGTTGGATTGGTGATGGAGGAGTTGGCCGACAGTGAGCGTGATGCGGGCCTTGGTAACGGTGGCCTTGGCCGTTTGGCCGCCTGTTTCCTTGATTCATGCGCAACCCTGCAATTGCCGGTGATCGGTTATGGTCTGCGCTATGAATATGGGATGTTCCGCCAGGACATCGCCGATGGCCATCAGGTGGAAGAGCCGGATCACTGGTTGCGTAATGGCAATGCATGGGAACTGGAACGGCCGGAATACATTCAGCGCGTGCAGTTCGGTGGTCACACCGAAAGTTGGGCCGATGACAACGGCAAGTTACATGTGCATTGGCTCAATACCCACGATGTCTTGGCCATTCCCTATGATGTCCCCATCCCGGGTTACCGCAATGGCACGGTGAACACTCTGCGTCTGTGGAAATCGGCCGCTACGGATGAGTTTGATTTGGGTGAGTTCAATGCTGGTTCCTATACTGAATCGGTGCGCGCCAAGAATGACGCGGAGCACATTACCATGGTGCTCTACCCCAATGACGCATCAGAGAGTGGCAAGGAGCTACGCCTTAAGCAACAGTACTTCCTCGCTTCCGCATCACTGCAGGATGTGTTGCGTCATTGGGAAAAGTTTCACGGCACTGATTTCAGTCAGTTTGCTGCCAAGAATTGCTTCCAGCTCAACGATACCCATCCCACCATAGCGGTGGCGGAACTCATGCGCCTGCTTATGGACGATCACGATCTGGAATGGGATGAAGCCTGGGCGATCACGTCGGGCACCATGGCGTATACCAACCATACCCTGTTGCCGGAGGCGCTGGAAAAGTGGTCGGTGCGTCTGTTTCGGCGCCTGCTGCCGCGACTGCTCGACATCATTTTCGAGATCAATGCGCGCTTTCTCAAGCAGGTGGCGCAGCGCTGGCCGGGTAATGCGGCGCGCCTGGCGCGAATGTCCATTATTGAGGAAGGCCATGAACAGATGGTCCGTATGGCCTATCTGGCCATCGTTGGAAGCTATTCCGTCAACGGAGTGGCCGCACTGCATTCGCAGTTGCTTACCGAGGGTTTGTTTCGTGATTTTTATGAGCTATGGCCGGCGAAATTCAATAATAAGACCAATGGCGTCACCCAGCGTCGATGGTTGGCTGCGTGCAATCCGGGCCTTGGCCAGCTCATCACTCGAACGATCGGCAGTGAGTGGATTTCTGACTTGGCGCAATTGAGGAAGTTGTTGCCTTATGCGAATGATGCCGTCTTCTGCGAATGTTGGCATGCAGTGAAGTTCGCCAATAAAGTACGTTTGGCTGCGCTGGTGCAGAATGACTGCGGCGTGGCGTTCGAGCCTGACATGATGTTTGACGTGCAGGTCAAGCGCATACATGAATACAAGCGCCAGCTACTCAATCTGTTGCATGTGATTCACCTGTATGACCGTATCAAGCGGGGCGATACTGACGACTGGACCCCGCGATGTGTGCTCATCGGCGGCAAGGCGGCACCGGGTTACGCAATCGCTAAGCGCATCATCAAACTGATTAACAATGTCGCCGGCGTCATCAATAGCGATCCAGATACGGTGGGGATGCTGCGCCTGGCATTTTTCCCAGACTATCGTGTATCTGCCATGGAAGTGATATGTCCCGGTACCGACTTGTCCGAGCAGATATCTACTGCTGGCAAGGAAGCATCAGGCACCGGCAACATGAAATTCATGATGAATGGTGCGGTTACCATCGGTACCCTTGATGGAGCCAACATAGAAATTCGTGAGGAAGCCGGTGCAGAGAATTTCTTCCTGTTCGGGCTGACCGCCGCCGAGGTGGAGCAAGTGCGTGGCAATTACGACCCCAATGCCATCATTGGCGCTGATGCAGCGCTGGCTAATGTCATGCGTCTGATCGAGTCGGGCCATTTCAGCCAGTTGGAATCCGGCATTTTCGATCCCATCGTACACGCCATACGCAGTCCGCACGATCCTTGGTTGGTGGCTGCCGATTTCCGTAGCTATGTCGATGCACAGCAGGCGGCCGCAGTGGCCTATCGCAACCGGGAGCAGTGGGTGCGGATGAGCATTATTAACAGTGCTACCAGCGGAAAATTCTCTACCGACCGCACGATTGGCGAATATGCAGAGGATATTTGGAAGCTGCAGCCGGTGGCCGCCTATCCGCTGGAGTAGCCTCAAAGAGCCTGAATTATAGCCGGCAGGTGCAGCAGAAATGGTTAAACTATGGCCATATATTGGCGACCAGTGACAGGGCCGACATTGGTGTATATGAATGCATCATACTGTTTTCTGTGACGTACAACGGGTGGTGATGCAGTTCGGATTTAGGCCATTGAACCAGAATCAGGCACAACTATCCAGGATGCAGTAACGCTCAATGCCGAAAATGACATGGCTCGGTTTTAGGCACTTGCATGGCGCTTACGGCGCTTGAATATCGCCTGGAGCAGACCTAGGCGATATTATGGCTTGCATTCGGTCAGGATGGAGTGTGGGCTGCCTGTCTCTACAATCGCCCGTTGTAACGCAACGCGTAATAGCCACGGCCATCGGGGCGCCCGAGGAACTGCAGGCTGTTGCGCAATGAGGTGTCAGCATCAGGGCGAGCGCGTAATTTGGCCTCGGCGCGGTAGGTGCGATTGGCGTCGAGCACCACACTTCCATTGATCTCCAGCGGGCCACCTGAATCGGCGAGTATGCCGCTGGTGCCGCCATTATTGCCAGCTTGCAGGGTAAGGCGGAGATCGCCGAGTTTGAGTGGTTGACCAGCGACCAGTAACGCCCGGCTCCATACTATTGTGCCGTGCAGCACGGGAGCGCCTTGCTGCGGTAACCGTGCTTCATCCAGGTCAACTGCGATGGTGCCATCGACGGCAATGGGTAGGCCAGTATTGAACAGCAGCAGTTGTGCTGCCGGCAAGCGGGCATTCACGTTGTGCAGGGTTATGGCACCGTCACGTGTGATGACGGCATGGCTGGTGATATGGGTATCACTGTCCTGAAGTAACACATCCAGGGCGAGTTGTCCGCCTAGCAAGGACCAAGGTGACAACTTCCATTGCAGGGCACCGAGCGGCGTACTGCGCCAGGCAAGCGTATTGGCACGGCCGGACCAAAGGCTGCCGTCAAGATCGTGTAGAGCGAGGGGTAGGGTCTTGGGCAGGTACGGCAACGCCCGGCTGTAAGTATAGGATGCGGGCAGTAGCGCTATTACCGCAAGGAGGTAGACCAACACACCGAGCAGCGCATATTTTAGCAAGGCCTTTTTCATGCCGGGGAAACCTCTTGCACCACGGACAGGCCTGGGGCAGTGACAGTCGGTTCGACCGTAGGGGCAACGCATACCGTGTCGCTTGTGACATTACTTCGGTCGTTAGGTAACCGTGTGACACCTGAATGGGAATTCAGGTTCATGGTGTTGCCTCCAGGGATACGCGGGCATTCACATGTCCCGGTGTTGCGGGAATGCGTTCGACGTTCAGTGCGGTGATCCGGACGCCATGCCGGCGCGATAACGTGTCAAGCCAACGCAGCAGGTCGCCAAAAGGGGCTCCTTCGAGCCATATCCTCACCGTGTGCTGTCCATCGGGCTGCACTCGCTTCATCGCGGCACCAAGTTGATGAGATTTGGCGGTTTCGTCACTGACGGCGAGGAGTGAGCGGCCGTCAGTGCCGGCAGCCGATGTCCCGCGCAGTTGCTGCGCTTCTGCAGCAGCCTGTTGCATCCACGCCAAGGTGGCGCGTTGTGTCGAGACCGAATCTTTGAGATGTGCGATTTCCCCGGTAAATGGTTCCCACAGCAGAGCGTAGAGCAGCAGGATTACGGCAGCGATACCGCCAATCGTAAGCATTCGGCGCTCACGTAGCTGGAGTTGTTCCCAATATTGACGTAGCGCCGTCATGCCAGAAATCTCCAGGTAGGTGACATGGTGCCCTTGATTGGCCGCATGTACATTGCCACGCAGCATGTCATCGCGATCCTCCGCGTAGAGCAATACGTCCGGCGACGGCACCATTGCTGTTGTCAGCGGCGGTGATCTCGGCGCGCAAAGTTTCGCTGTCCAGCGCCTGCTTGAGACGGTCGAGGGTTTGCAGATCAGTGGTGGTTACTTCGATATCGAGCAAGCTGGGAGCGTAGTTCAGCGCGCGCAGTGTGATGCCGGAATCACTCAATTTGGGCGCTGCATGCAACAGCAGACGGTGAAATTCCTGACCTGCATTGCCACTACGCAATTCGGCCAGTTTTTGCTCCATCTGTACCGGTGCATTGACTACGCGTTGCACCTCGGGGAATGCACTACGGTATACCTGTTCGATTTGTCTGGCGAGTTGCGCGTCCTCGCGCGCAAGCGTGGCATAGCGTACACCGGCCATTCCGCCTTGCAGCAGCAACAGTCCCGCCAACAGGGCCGCCACGGCACGCCATGGCCGCCACAATTGGCGCGCCTGCTCATGGCGACTGAATTCGCCTTGCAACAGATTCAGCACGTCAGCGTGCAAGGCGTGGGGTGCGAATAGTGTCAGGGCGTCACCCAGCAGCGGCTGGTGCTGCAGTTCGATGTTCTGCTCGCTGCACCAAGTTTGTAGCATTCGATAGATTTCACCGCTAGGCTCGGCATCGTGGAACCGTAGCTGGGTGGGACGTTGTTCCGCCTGCTGCTGTAACAGCAGCGGCAGAATATGCGGCAAGGCCGCGTGATCACATGCCATGCCGCGCATTTCACCACTGCGCAGTCGTACCCCCCAGGGTTCGGCCAGCAGAGTCCATTGTCCTGCCGTACGCGGCAGCGCCAGCACATCCGGCAGCATGACATCGGGTTTGATGCCGCTGGTCTCCAATGCATCAAGCCAACCGCGCAGTGTGGAGCGATCGACCACGGCACAGGGGACGCCTTCCCCGCTGCTGCGGGTGGCCGCGGCAAAGTGCAGCGTCTCCACGTCAGCGGCCAGCTGTTCCTCCAGGGCATAGGGCAGCGCTTGGCGTAACCGTTGCCGTTGGCGGGTGGGAATATGTGCGACCAACAGTGTGATGGCATCTGTCGGAACTAGAACGACCACGCGGCAGCCGGTGGCGGCGTGTGCTGCCTCGGCCAATGTGCCTTGCATGACGCGCCCAGGTGCAGTGGCCAGACACCAGCTGGCCTGCATATCGCGAGTAAGCCGTATCAGAAGATGTTCCATGGCTAAAGATAGAGTTGGTTTCTGGTAAGGACTGTAACTAGGCCTGTATCGCTGCGTAACAGCAGGCTGGAAAAGCGCTGCTGCAGCCTACCGATACTGATGTCTGACATTACCACAAAATGTTCGCTGGACACGCCCAGGCCGCTGGGCGAAATAGGGTAGTTGGCGAGAGCTTCATGCTGCAGGGCGCTTTCCACCGAAGTGTGGTGGCCCTCCTCGCGTTCGGTGACGAAGCGTTCGGCATCGCTGCGGCTGATGCCGTCTGCCAGCGCCATGACCATCTCGACGCTGGCGGTGTTGATGTTGATGGTGGTGCGGCTGGGCAGTGCCGTTACGTGGGGCGCCAGCCGGCGATAGTTGTCCGCATCAAAGCCCGCAATGAGCCGCAGTTCGCTAATGTCGCCTAGGGGACGGTTGGCGGCACGATAGGGCGGCTGTTGGGTCAGGTAGGTGGTGTCTTCGGCACCGTGCGGTGGCCAAGGCTCCAGATTATCGTCGATCCAGTCGACAACGGAATCGGCCAGGGTGAGAGGAAGTTCCAGTGCATGCAGCAGACGACGCAGGCGCGCAAGCTCTTCGGTGCTGACCTTGTCGTCGATCAGCAGATTGTTGAGGTTGAATCGCCCCTGCATGTCTTCGATGTGTCCACTCAGTTGGCCGTTGTCCAGCGGCATCGGCGGAAGGTGCGTGGCCCAGTCCTCGCCCACATGGTCCGTTGCGTTGTCCTTGCGATCCTGTTCCAACATCTTTCCGGCCCAGGCTTCGATGCCGTAGAGATAGAAACGCAGCTGCTCGGCCTCCAGCACGTTCTGGGTGCGGCGGATGTCCACCTGCTGGCGAGATGTCATGGCGACAGCGGCTACGGCCGCCAGCGTCACCACCAGCAAAGCAGTGATTAGGGCAACGCCATGTTGTCTCACAATTCCCATTATCGTCATCGTATCCGGAACAGGCGCTTCATTGAACCCCAGTGCTCCAGTTCCAGCTCCAGCTCGATGGCTCGCGGCAACAGGGCTTGCGCCATGGGCGCGTCACCCGGGGTTGGCGGTGGCCAGGTATCCTGCCATTCGCCGTTGGCACCGAGAAAACGCAGGCGCAGGGTACGTGTCTGTGCCAGCAGTGGTGCCTCGAAGGGCGCACTGTCCTGTGCGCGATCGAGCACCTGCCAATGGGCACGGACCAGATTGTGTTCGCGTAGCGCGTAGGCGACGCGTTGTAACTGGCTGCGTTGTTGGTCTGCCGGATTGGACCAGCCGCTCCGGGTGAATTCGATCCAGTCGGGGCCACCGTGCATGGCAGGTTGTTGGTCGCCATATTCGTCCCGTATACCGCGCGGGACCGTCTGATCCAGATCGCGCTGCAGCATCAGCATGGTTTGCTGCAAGGCACGCAAACGTTCGGCATTGACCTCCGTCTCCTCGCGCGCATCAAGGACTGTTGCCAATCCGCCGTAGGACAGCAGTGCCACGACGGCGAATACCGCGATTGCCACCAGCAGCTCAAGCAAGGTGAACCCGTTTCTGCCGGTGGCGGGCGGAGGGGAAAAAGCAGGACCAGGGACACGGATGCCACCCTTTCCCCCCGGCATGGATTGGCCGTTGTTCGCCGTCATTGCTGCGTTGGTTGTGGCAGATATGCCGTGAGTACTGCCACGGTCGTCTTGTCATCGATGCCTACTTCGATATCGACGCGACGCATACGCTCGTCGAATGTTTCGCTGACCCGTGTCGCCCAACTCCATTCCCTCAGACCCATCGGCGTGTGACCGCGCTGGGTGCCGAGTGCGGGCCACTGCGGCTGCAACTGCAGCTCGGCGGCCTTGTTTGCAGCGACATATTGGGCAAAGGTTTTGTCGCGCAGGTGAATGGCATTGGCACCGGAGGTGGCGCCGACACGTATGGTGGCGGCAAGGCCGATCGCGATAACCGCCAGTGCCACCAGAACTTCCAGCAGGGTGAAGCCGTTTCTGCGGGCAGGAGGCAGAAGGGCGGGGGATGAAGGAACAGGGGCGGTGACACATGTGTGTTGTGCTGTTCCGCCTTCCTGCGCTGTTTTGTCCTCCGCTTTCATCAACGCCTCTGTACCGGCCCCAGTGGGCCGGCCTCGATCTCACGGACTATGCGGCCGTTGTCCGCCGACAGGCGGAGCAGGAAAGGGGTGCGTTCGCCGCTGGAAAGCTGCAGCAACTGTGGGGCGCCGTCATCCGGCATATCCGCTGGAAGTGGTTGCGGCAATCCCTCCAGCACCAGCTGCGGGGTGAGTGCCGGATGAAACTCACGTGGGCGCAACAGGTGATCGCGTTCCAGCGCCAGCCATTGTGCCGGGCCATCCTGCTGGGGGACGAGAAACATGAAACGATAGCCGGTGCGCCACAACTGCAGGCCCAGTTCGCGTCCGTGCAGCGTTGCCTCGTCGCCGGCCATTTCCAGCAGTGCCGCAATGCGGTGGGCCTCCTCGTGTACCAGGCGTTCACGATCATCGCCGATGGCCAGGGTAGCGAAGGAAACCAGGATACCGATGATCACTAATACAACCAGCAGTTCGATGAGGGTGAAGCCGCCCGCTCGGGCGGCGGACGACGGAAGACGGAAGGCAAAAGCAATGCGGCGATCGGAATGATTCAAGCATGTCATTCCTTGCTCGTTCGGCTGATGGTCTGGCGTCGTCAAAACGTCTGCCGCCCTTAGTCGAGGCTCCAGTTGCCGATGTCGGCGCTCATGCCGTCGCCGCCTGGGCGGCCGTCGGCGCCGTAGGTGAACAAATCGAATTCGCCATGCACGCCAGGATGCATGAAGTGATAGTCATTGCCCCAGGGATCCTTGGGCAGGCGGTCAATATAGCCGCCCTGCTTCCAGTTGCGCGCCTCCGGGCTGCCCCCAGGCTTGCGCACCAGTGCCTCCAGTCCCTGATCGGTGCTGGGGTAGTTGAAGTTATCGAGTTTGTAGAGGTTGAGCGCGCTTTCCAGCGCACGGATATCCTGTTTCGCCTTGGTGATGCGCGCGCTGTCCGGGCGATCCATCACCTTGGGTACGACGATGGCGGCAAGTATGCCGAGGATGACCACCACCACCATGATTTCGATGAGGGTAAAGCCGCGGGTACGAGTGGGGGCAGAAAACAAGCTGAATCGATTCATATCCTTGGAGACCTGAGGTTATAGCAATGGTGCGGCTGATTATAACGCCAATTTGTTGCCATACAGGCAGATGCGCAGGCAATGGAGGATGGTACTCTTGGCCTATCATGAACAGACACGCAGAGCTGATTTTACATTGGTGGCCGCCCCTGCTGGTGGCCATCGTATGTATTGTCGCGCAGGCGCTGGGTTGGGTGGATGCGTTGCGCTTCGAACGTGCGCTCACCGGCGCCGAGCCCTGGCGGTTGCTGAGTGGGCATCTGGTGCACCTGGGCTGGGCCCATGTGGGCATGAATCTGGCCGGTCTGATGTTGATTTGGGCCCTGTTCGGTCATGCCCTGAGGCCGTGGGGCTGGGTTGCGGCCTTTGTGGCGTGTGGGCTGGCGGTGGGACTGGGTCTCTACTGGCATGATACGGATCTGGCCTGGTATGTGGGGCTGTCTGGCGTGTTGCACGGGCTGTTGGTACTCGGTGCGCTGGTCAGTCTGCGCGCCGAGCGACGTATGGCGCTGTTCCTGCTGGTCGGTGTTGCCGCCAAACTGGCCTGGGAGCAGTTCACCGGGGTCGATACCGGTACGGCTGCGCTGGTCGGGGGGACGGTGATAGTGAATGCCCACCTGTATGGAGCACTGGGCGGGCTGGCCTGCGTACCGCTGGTTTTTTTCGGCACCGGGCGCTGATTTACCTCACCAGCTGGTTCAGATCGAAGATCGGCAGCAGGATGGCCAGCACGATGACCAGCACGATGCCGCCCATGGTGAGGATGAGCGCCGGTTCAAACAGGCCCATCAAGTAAGCGATGGTGGTTTCCAGTTCACGTTCCTGGTTGGTGGCTGCGCGTTCCAGCATGGCGTCGAGCTGGCCGCTGGATTCACCGCTGGCGATGAGTTGCAGGGTCATCGCGGGGAAGTAGCCGCTTTGCTCCAGGGCGTGGTGGATGTTGGAACCCTCGCGCACGCGGTGGGCGGCGTGTTCCACCGCCTCACGCATGGGCAGGCTACCCAGCACCTGTGCGGCGATGCGCATGGCGTCAAGGACCGGCACGCCGCTGGCGGAGAGGATGCTGAAGGTACGGGCAAAGCGCGCGGTATTCACGCCGCGGGTGAGGCGGCCGATGAGTGGCAGGCGATGCAGCAGGCGATGCCAGCGCAGTTTGTATTCCGGTTTCTGCAACAGGCGCGCGAACAGCCACAGTGCAGCTGCCAGGACTATGGCAAGGGCGATCCCCCACTCACGCATGAAGTCACTGATGGCGATCAGGCTGCGCGTGAGCCAGGGCAATTCCTGGCCGATGTTGTCGAACACCTGTACCACCTGGGGCACTACGTAGGTGAGCAGGGCGATGGTGACGGCCAGTGCCATGAAGGTGAGGATGGCCGGGTAGAACAGGGCTAGCTGGATCTTCTGGCGCAGTTGCTGGCGCGCCTCGGTATAGTCGGCCAGGCGCTCCAGCACCACTTCGAGATGGCCGGAGTGTTCTCCAGCCGCCACGGTGGCGCAATACAGCTCGGGGAATACATGGGGAAACTCGCCCAGGCCCTCGGCTACGGTATGGCCCTCGAGCACCTTGGAACGTACCGCCATCATCATGTTGCGCAGGCGCGGCTTTTCGCTCTGCCGCGCGACGGTGTGCAGTGTCTCTTCCAGCGGCAGGCCCGAGCGTACCAGTGTGGCCAGTTGTCGGGTGATCAATGCCAGATCGGTGGCGTTGACGCCGCGTGTGAAGACCGTACGGCGGCGCTCCCCTTCCCCCGCAGCCACTTCTTCGACGGCGAGTGGCGTCAGGCCCTGTTCACGCAGGCTTTGCCGTACCTGGCGTGCGGTATCGCCTTCCAGCACACCCTTGCGGGTGCGACCGGTGGCGTCAAGGGCCTGGTATTCAAAGGCGCCCATGGGATCAGTCGCAAGTTGCAAGTTGCAAGTTGCAAGCGGCACAGCGACAGGCGTGTTGCGCACGCCCGAGCTTGTAACTTGCAGCTTGTGACTTGTAACTATTCCTCATGCGTCACCCGCAGTACCTCTTCCAGGCTGGTGTCGCCGGCGAGGACACGGCGCATGCCGTCATCGCGGATGCTGGCGGTCTGGGTCCGTGCGTGGCTCTCCAGTTCGTGTTCACCGGCACCATCGTGGATCAGGCTGCGCAACTCGCGGTCCACGACCACCAGTTCGTAGATGCCGGTGCGACCGATGTAGCCGCTGCGGTTGCATTGTGGACAGCCGACCGGGCGGTACAGCGATGGTGCCTGATCTGCAGGCACGCCGAGCAGGGAGCAATCAGCCGCACTGGCGCGGTAGCCCTCCTTGCAGTGTGGGCAGAGCAGGCGCACCAGGCGCTGGGCCAGCACACCGAGCAGGGTGGAGGAGAGCAGGAACGGCTCCACTCCCATGTCGCGCAGGCGGGTGACCGCACCGACGGCGGTGTTGGTGTGCAGGGTGGACAGCACCAGGTGGCCGGTGAGGGAGGACTGCACGGCGATCTGCACCGTTTCCAGATCGCGGATTTCGCCCACCATCACCACGTCGGGGTCCTGGCGCAGGATGGCGCGCAGGCCGCGGGCGAAGGTCATCTCCACCTTGGGATTGACCTGGGTCTGGCCGATGCCGTCGATGAAATACTCGATGGGGTCTTCCACCGTCATGATGTTGCGGTCGCGATCATTGAGGCGCGCAAGCGCCGCGTACAGCGTGGTGGTCTTGCCCGAGCCGGTGGGACCGGTGACCAGAAAGATGCCGTGCGGCTCGTGGATCAGGTGATCGATCTGCTGCCGCGTCGGTTCCGCCATACCCAGGTGAGTCAGGTCGAGGCGGCCGGCCTGCTTGTCGAGCAGACGCAACACCACGCGTTCGCCGTGGCCGGACGGCAGGGTGGATACGCGTACGTCGACAGCGCGGCCGGCAACACGTAGGGAGATACGGCCATCCTGCGGCACGCGCTTTTCGGCAATATCCAGTTTGGCCATCACCTTGATGCGCGATACCAGCAGCGGCGCAATGCTGCGCTTGGGTTCCAGTACTTCGCGCAGCACTCCATCGACACGGAAGCGCACGGCGAGACGATTTTCGAACGGTTCAATGTGGATGTCGGAGGCATTCTCGCGTACCGCTTCGGTAAGCAGGGCATTGATCAGGCGGATGATGGGCGCGTCGTCCTCGCTCTCCAGCAGATCCTCCGGCTCCGGCAGGCTTTGCGCCAGGCGGTCCAGGTCCATCTCCTCGCCCATATCCTCCATCGCCTGCATGGCGCCGTTGGTGGAGCGCTCATAAGCCTGACGCAACAGGCGCTCAAAAGCGGATGGATCGAGTTTTTCCAGTGGCACGGTGCGTGCGGCGACGCGGTTGGCTTCGGCCAGCGCCTGGACTTCGGCACTGTCGCGGTAGTAAAGACGCAGCGTACCGCTCGCATCGGGAAACAACAGCACGCCGCTGCGCTTGGCATAGCTGTAGGGCAGTCGTGGCAGCACGCTGTCCATGGCCGACTGGGATTCAACCGGGGTGGTCGGCGACATGGCGCTATTCCGCCGGGGCATCGGGATCGAATGGCGGTGGCAGCGCCAGGAAATCATTCCATTCGGGTAGCAGCGGCGCAGAGTCGTTGGACATGAGGTTGACGCCACGCTCGCGTACCGCCAGCTGCTGGTTGCGTACGTAATTGTACTTGTCACCAACGATGGCGAGACTGTCCCGCTCGCTACGCAAGATGGTGGGGTGGATGAAGACCATCAGGTTGCGTTTGACCGTACTGGTCTTTTTGTAGCTGAACAGGTAGCCAAGGATCGGAATATCGCCCAGCCCGGGCACCTTCTGGTCGTTTTGTACCTGCTGATCGTCGATGAGTCCACCCAGCACCAGTACCTGGCCGCTATCCACCAGGACCGAGGTCTTGATGGCACGCTTGTTGGTGACGATGTCGGCGGCGCCGGTGGTGGCCGAGCTGATGCTGGAAACCTCCTGCTCGATCTCCAGCCGTACGGTATCGCCCTCGTTGATCTGCGGTTTGATTTTGAGACTGAGGCCGACGTCCTGACGGGAGATGGTCTGGAACGGATTGCTGGGCGTTGAAGTGCCGGTGCCGGTGCTGGTGTACGAGCCGGTGATGAAGGGTACGTTCTGTCCCACCACAATCTCGGCTTCCTCGTTGTCCAGGGTAACCAGGCTGGGTGTGGACAGAATGTTGGTATTGACGTCGCCGGAGAGGGCGCGGAGCAACGCGCCGATGCGGGTGCCACCGGAGGAGGCGGTATCACCGATTGCCGCGAGGAGGCCGTTGCCCACATTGGTGGGATTGGCGACCAGTTCCGCCAGGCCGGAACCTGAGCCGGAAAAATTGATGACGCCTACCGGCTGATTGCGGGCGCTGCCGTCGATGGCCCATTGCACCCCCAGCTCGCGCGCCTTCTCGGCCGTAACCTCGGCAATGACCGCCTCGACGATCACCTGGGCGCGGCGGATATCGAGGCGGCGGATCACCTGCTCCAGGCTGCCCATGATGTCCGGTGGCGCGCTGATCACCAAGGCATTGACGGCTTCGTCCGCCTGGATGTTGAGCTGCTCACCGGGCTTGTCAGCGGTCCCGGTAGCCGCGGCCTTGGGGGCCATGCTGTTGGCGATGCCGGTAAGGACGGGCTCCATTTCCTTGGCCTTGGCAAAGCGCAGGTAGATGACCTGGGTATTGCCGCTGCGCTCCATGGGCGTATCAAGGTGCGCGATGAGCGTACGCAGGCGCAGGCGACTGCCGCGATCACCGGACAGCAACACGCTGTTGGTGCGCAGATCGGCGCCCAGCTTCGGCGTTTCACCCGGTTGTTGCGCCGCCTTGGTTGCATCCACGATCAGTGAGGAGAGGATACGTACGACCTCTTCCGCCGAGGCATGCTGCAACTTGATGAACTCGATCTCCGAATCACCAGACAGGTCAATGCGGTGGATGAGTTGCACCAGCCGTTCCAGGTTGGCGGCGGTGGCTGAAGCGATCAATACATTGCTGCCGGGATAGGCTGCCAGGTGCGCCTCCTGCGGCAGCAGCGGGCGCAGAATCGGTACCAATTGTGCGGCGGCGACATTCTCCACCTGGATGACGCGGGTCACGTATTGATCGCCGCGTCCCGGTCGTTGTTCATCGGCGTTGGGAATGGTGCTTTGCTTTGCCGTCACCTCGGGAACGATCTTGATCACGTTTTTGTCGGGGATGGCGGCGAAGCCATGAACATTGAGCACCGCCAGAAACACCTGATACACCTCGTCGGCGGCGAGCGGGCGTGTCGATACGATGGTGACCTTGCCCTTGACCCGCGGATCGATGATGAAGTTGCGGCCGGTGATCTCTGCCACGGTGCTGATCACCGAGGTGATGTCGGCATCCTTCAGGTTCAGCGTGATGGTTTCGTCGGCGGCCAGGGCAGTTGAGAATGTATGGCCCAGCAGCAGACACAGCATGCCAATCCGCAGCAGGCGGGATCGCATGGCTTGTTGCAGGTGTTTGATCACGCGCGTAGTTCCCTTAGTTCATATTTATGCTGATTTCATCGGGCCTGCCGTCCGGGCGCTCCACCGACAGGCGCAGGGTGGTGGCCCCCACAAGCTGTGCCGTCAGATTCGCGAACTGGGTCGGGTCGGTGACCGGGATGCCGTTGATAGCGGTAACCACATCGTTCGGCGTCAGGCCCGTGGCGCGGAACAGTTCCTGATGGCGCCGCGGTCGGATGCGGTATCCGCGCAGCTGGCCTCCCACCATTACAGGCTGCATCTCGGCAATGTTGAGAATCTCCTGCGGGTTGCTCTTCAGTGACGTGCGCAGATCACGCAACTGGCCGCTGATATCCGGCATCCGCTCTGAACGGCCCCCTTTTGCGTTGACCGGCACAGCCATGTCCAGCCGCTCCTTGGGCAGGCGCAGGGTTTCAAAACGCCCGGCGCGCTCCAGCACCACCCGGTCGGGAAGAATATCATGTACCACGGTGCCGCCGATTATCTTGTCACCGATCCGAAAGTGACGCTCATTGCCGCTGCCTTCGGCGATGATGGCAAAGGCAGCCTCCTTGCGCGTCGTGGCGAACAGGCCGCGCAGGGTCAGGTTGAGAGAGGTTTCCGGGGCGTCGACCTGGGCGGCGACGGGCTGCGCGGTGGTCGCCGCTGTTCCGAACAGGTGCAGTGTGGCCACCGCCTCCAGGCGTGGTGCGGCGGCACCCCCCGTGGTCAGCTGGGCAGCAGATATCGCGCTCGGGGCTGGTGGCATAGGCGGCACAGGCAGCAGCAGCCAGGTGAGTTGTGCCAGGCTGACGGCGAGCGCCGCCACCAGCAGCACGGTCGTCCAGCGTACTGCCGCAGTTGTATCGGGCCGCAGCGCGGCCAGCGATGTGGGCACAGAAATCCGCTTCATCATGGGCTCGTTATAAGGGTATGGCCACCAGGGGCGGCGGATGGTGTGTGTCCGGCGATTCTAGCGGTTAAGCGCATCATGACTCAATGTGGGCTGTGGCGGTGGTGTCGCGGCAGTTCATACCCAGAACGGATGCTCCTGGTCGAGAAATTCGTCCACGGTGAGGTAGTGCGAGCCGTCACAGGAGAAGGTGAGGCCGACGATACCGTTCATGACGTTGAGGGAACCTGAGCGCAGGTAGATGTTCTCGTCGGATTCACGCAGGGCCTTGAAACGTTCCAGTACCTGACGGATTTGGGGCGCCGGCACCTTGACGTTACGCGGATACGGGCGCGCGGGATAGGCCAGCCATATCTCGGGATCGAGAATTTCGTCCACGCTGTGGAAGCGGTAGCTGTAGGGGTCGTCAAAGACCCAGAATATGGCGCGCGAACTGGAGAAGTGCAGGATGACGTGGTAGATGCCGTGTTCACGCATCAGGCCGTCGAGGGTCTCCACCACCTCATCGATGCGCAGGTCAAGCCGGCTCTTGCTGCGGCATTGGTTGAACACCGTTTCACGAATCGCCGGGTCGCCCTTGTATTGGGTCCAGGCCGCGCCGGTGAAGGCACTTTGCGGCAGCGGGATGGCATCCAGCTCGAATTCCGCCACCAGGAAGCCGACCAGACTATCCTGGCGGGTGATGGCCTGGATGGCGGCGATGCTGCGCTTCATGGTTTCTTCATCGAGAAATACCGAAGTCAGCGTCATGCCGCGAAACGGCAGGTTGCCGGCATCATACGGCTGCTCCGCAAAGCGGCGGCCGCGGCGGTGTTCTTCCGTTTCCCCCTCACCGATGCCGGCGCTGAGCTGGCGTGTGTCGGCATCGCACGTATACAGGCGCCTGGCATGGGGTACCGAGGTGAACTGCGCGCGCAGCACGGCGTCCAGCGCATCGCCATCGGGCCAGGCCGTGGCGCACTGCTCGGCCAGGGCCGCCAGCGGCTCCTCCAGCATCCGCGTCAGTTCCGCTTTTTTGTAAAGAATGGCCTGTTTGAACCACATTGTTATCAGTTTCGGGTTGTGTGGGAGGGGCAGGCCGGTCGTGGTGTCCACCAGGTATTGCCCGCTGTCGCATTACTCCATTGTGCCGGGGTCCTAGGATATCAGCCCCGTATTACAGCACACCGCTACCGGTTCCCCGTTTCCCGCCACCGGCTCCACCGTCCGCAGAACGGTATCCGGCCACCCCAGTTGCAAGAACAATGTCGCTACCTCCGGCGGCAATGCGGCGTTTATGGTGAGGGGAGTATTCCGGTAGGGGTGGACAAAACTCAGTTCTGTTGCCATGAGCAGCAGCCGCTCGATGGCGAAGTGATCGCGGAACAGGCGGTTGTGGCGCCCCTCGCCGTAGGTGGTGTCGCCCATCAGTGGATGAAAGATGTGGGCAAAGTGTTTGCGGATCTGATGCATACGGCCAGTTTCCGGCATCGCCTCGATCAGGGAGTAGCGCGCCTTGGGATAGCGGCCGATGGGGATATCCAGCTCCACCGTGGCGAGGCGGCGATAACGGGTGAGCGCCTGCTGTGCCTCCTTGTGTTTTTCCTCGCGCAAGGCGTAGTCGATGGCGCCGGCCTCGTCAGTCCAGCCGCGCACCACGGCCAGGTAGCGTTTTTCCACCTGACGCGACTCGAATACCTCGCACATGGCACGTGCCGCCTCGGAGCTGAGAGCAAACAGCAGTACGCCGGAAGTGGGGCGATCGAGGCGGTGGATGATGAACACGTGCTGCCCGAGTTGATCGCGCAGGCGCTGCATGGCGTACTCGGCCTCCTCGGCGATGCGGGTGCGATGCACCAGCATGCCGGCGGGCTTGTCGATGGCGACGTAGTGTTCGTCCTGGTAGAGGATGGTCAGTGGCTGCATGGGGCACTTTACCAGTGCCCCGGGCGGACAACCATGTTTTAGGTCGGCCGTGTTCAATGCAGCTTCACCTGCGGGTTCACCGCCCGGCGCAGGAAATGGGCCAGGGTGAGCAGGGCGGTGCGGATCCAGCCGTGCAGCGCCACCTGGTGCATCTTGTAGAGCGACAGGTACACCACGCGGGCGATGAAGCCGGTGACCATCAGGCTGCCGGTGAGGCCGCCCATCAGGCTGCCCACGGTGCTGTATTTGCCCAGGGTCACCAGCGAGCCGTAGTCGGTATAGCGGTAGGAGGGCAAGGGCTTGCCCTTGAGCCGGCGCAGGATGGATGTGGCCACCAAGGAGGCCTGCTGGTGGGCGGCCTGGGCGCGCGGCGGCACGGTGTCGCCGGCCTCGTTCATGGCGCAGGCGGCGCAATCGCCGATGGCGTAGATGTTGTCGTCGCGGCTGGTCTGCAGGGTGGGGCGCACCACCAGCTGGTGGATACGGTTGGTCTCCAGGCCGGCGATGTCCTGCAGAAAATCCGGCGCCTTGATGCCGGCGGCCCACACCCGGAATGCCGCCGGGATGAAGTGGCCGGTGGCGGTGCGGATGCCCTCGTCGGTCACCTCCACCACCCGCTCGTTGGTGTGCACCACCACGCCGAGGCGCGCCAGGTCGGCGGTGGCGGCGGCGGACAGCTTGGGCGGTAGCGCCGGCAGGATACGCGGCGAGGCCTCGATGACGTGCAGCTTGATGTGGCGCTCCGGGTCGATGGTGTCGAGGCCGAAGGCGGAGAGCTGACGGGTGACGTGGTGCAGTTGTGCGGCCAGTTCCACGCCGGTGGCGCCGGCGCCGACGATGGCCACGTCGAGCTGGCCGGGGCGCACCGGTTCGCCCTGGGTGTGGGCGCGCAGCATGCAGTCGAGCAGGCGGCGCTGGAAGCGCTCGGCCTGGGCGGTGGTGTCGAGGAACAGGCAGTGTTCCTTCACGCCGGGGATGCCGAAGTCGTGGGACAGGGAGCCGACGGCGATGACCAGCATGTCGTAGCGGAAGCGCCGCTCGGGGACGATGACGTTGCCGTCCTCGTTGTGCGTGGCGGCGAGCAGCACCTCCTGTCGTTCACGGTCCAGTCCCACCATGCGGCCGAGGCGGAAACGGAAGTGATGCCAGCGCGCCTGCGCCAGGTATTCCAACTCGTCCTCGTGGGAATCCAGCGTCCCGGCGGCCACTTCGTGCAGCAGCGGCTTCCACACATGGGTGCGGCTGGCGTCTATGAGGGTGACATCGGCCTTGTTGCGCTTGCCGAGACGGTCGCCCAGCGCCGTCACCAGCTCCAGACCCCCGGCACCGCCGCCGACCACGATGATTTGCTGTCGTTCGCTCATGGTTTGTACCATCGTTGTTATAGGCGCAAGGGTACACCCCGCAACCGGCGGCTGCCTACCGATGGCCGGCGTGCGGCAAGGGGCGAGGAGGGTTCATGGGACGATATGCCGTGGCGTGGCTGGTGATGCTGTTGCTGGCGGTGGCCAATGGTAGTGTGCGCGACTTTACCTATGGCCGCTGGCTGCCCGCATTGCCGGCCCAGCAGGTGTCCACGCTCAGCGCGGCGCTGCTGTTCGGCGTCGTGATCGGCTGGGTGGTGCGGCACTGGCCGTTCGGTTCTGCGCGCCAGGCCTGGCTGGTCGGCGTCGCCTGGATGGCCGCCACGGTGGCCTTCGAGTTCCTGTTCTTCCACTACGGCGCGGGCCATCCCTGGGACGTGCTGTGGGCCAATTACGATCTGTCGCGCGGGCGGCTGTGGCCGCTGCTGCTGGTGTGGCTTGCCGTCGCACCGTATCTGTTTTACCGCCTCAACCGGCGGCGCTAGGGCGGGCCAGCGGGTCGCGGCGGAAGAACAGCGACAGTTGTTCGTACACCGCCGGATAGGCGGCGCGCAGCTGGGCCGGGGTTTCGAAGAACGCTTCGCAGGCCACGGCAAAGAATTCCTCCGGGGCATCGGCGGCGTAGGGGTCGAGGGGCGTCGCCTCGCCGGTCTCGTCGCGTCGCACCATGTCCTCGTAGGCGGCGCTGAAGGTATCGCCCCATTCCTTGTTGCTCATGCCACGCTGCAAGGGCGGGTGGCCGTTGGCGTCGCCGTTCTGCATGTCGAGCTTGTGGGCGATCTCGTGCACCACCAGGTTGAAGCCGCTGCCCTGGCCGCTGGCCTCGACCTCGTGCCAGGCCAGCACTACCGGCCCCTGCTGCCAGGATTCGCCGTCCAGCTCGCGCCGTTCGCGGTGCATCACACCGAATTCGTCCTCCCATTCGTGCTCCTGCACGAAGGTGTCCGGGTAGACGACGATCTCGTGCCAGTTGTCGTACCAGTCGAGGTCGAGGCCCAGCAGCGGCAGGGCGGCGAGGGCGGCGATGCGCACGCGCATCGCGTCGTCGGGTTCGAGACCGCCGGCACCGCTGATGGTCTTGGTTGCCAGCAGCAGGGTGGCGTGCTGGCGCAGACGCGCATGCTCCGCTGCGCTCAGCGGGGCGAGCACGGGCAGGCGGGCGCAGGCCGCCTGCCACAGGTGGTCGGGGATGGGGTGGCGCGCCAGCGTGCGCCGGCGGCGCCAGTCACGCAGGCTCCACATGGTCAAAAGATAAGTCCGCGAATGAACGCCAATGCACGCGAATGTGCCCAGCACTACGCTTCCTTTCGCGTTTATGGGTGTTCATTGGATGGCAGTTCCGCCAAGCGCAAATGGGCGTCGAGGCAAAGCCTGTCATTCGCCCGCTTTCCCCTGAGGGGAGGTATTTGCGTCTATTTGCGTTCATTTGCGGACTGAATTGCGATGCAGTCAGGCCGCCTGGTTCTCGCGCGGCTTGCGGTCGTTGCCCTCGTTGACCTTGAGCTGGCGGCCGTGGAGGTCCTTGCCGTCCAGCGCCTTGATGGCATTGAGGGCACCATTCGCCTCCATCTCCACGAAGCCGAAACCGCGCGGGCGGCGCGTCATGCGGTCGGTCATGATGCGCACCGAGCGCACCACGCCGTACTGGCCGAACAGCTGTTCCAGGTCCTCCCTGGAGGCACGGTAGGCCAGATTGCCGACGAAGATGGAGCGGGTGGCACCGCTGTCCGGTGCGCGTACTGGTCCAGCCTCGAAGCGCAGGCCGGAGAGGGGAACCGCGATAAGGGCACCCACGGCGACACCCAGTGCGAATAGCTGATTGCCGCCGAGGTCCAGCGTCAGGACCGGGAACAGAAACAGGCCGGCCAGAGCCAGCACCAGGGCTAGGATCAATGCCGTGCCATAGATAGCGGGGGCAGGAAAACGGAGTTTCATAGTGTGAGTCACCTTGTTGTCATTGGCTGTAGTGTTGTGGCAAAGGCCGACCGCGTCCGGATGAGGACGTGAATGGGTGCAGGAAAGTCGTGGCGCGCCGTTGTTGTATTTTGTCGTCGGCGTGCGCCTTGGCCGGGAGTCGCTCGGCCGGTGTGGGCGACCAAGCGGCTCCCGACCATTCTCCAATGATGGCGCTGCAGATTCAACGCATCATTTCAAAGTTCATGGCTGTTGCAGGGTGGCCAGGCTGTATGGACAGCGTCCGCGGCACGCCCACAGATGCTCCGGAACCGCGTGGCCCGATGGCCTTTGCAACGATGGGGGAATGGCGCTATCTTCCGGCAACGGGACAGCCAGGGAAGAACGCCATGCAGGCCGCCGCGATGCTCGCAGCAACAATCTGCCGCCCACGATGGGCGAATATGGCGACGATTGAACACGGATGGTCAGGAGGAAAAGCCATGGACGGTCAACGAACAAATGAGCCCGCAGATGCCGGGCGCCCGCCGAAACGCATGGAGCAGATGCGGCAGGCGTTGTGCTCACGCCATTACAGCCCGCGTACCGAGCAGAGCTACCTCCACTGGGTGCGGCAGTTCATCCACCACCACCACCTCAGGCACCCGGCGGAGATGGCCAAGCCCGAGATCAACGCCTTCCTCACCCATCTGGCCGTCGCAAGAAAAGTCAGCGCATCGACCCGAAACCAAGCCCTGTTGGCGCTCCTGTTTCTCTACCGTCACGTTCTCCAGCGCCCGAACGGCAACCTGGGCAAGTCAAGCGGGCACGCAGGCCCACCCGTCTACTGGTGGTCATGACCAAGGACGAAGTCAAAGCCGAGCTCGACCGCCTAAGCGGCGACAAATGGTTGATGGCCTCCCTCATGTACGGCACCGGAATGCGCCTGATGGAATGCCTGCGGCTGCGTGTGCTGGAAAGCGGCTACGACATCCGGACCGTTCAGGAATTACTCGGCCACAACGACGTGAAGACCACCATGATCTACACCCACGTCTTGAACCGCGGACCGGCAGGCGTCCGCAGCCCGATGGATGGGCTGTGACAGACAGTGATCGAGGACGTGATATGCGGAACCGGATAAAAACCTTCGCCAGGACAGCGGTTTTGATAACCTGCGAGAATAGAGACGAATTTTTGGGGCGTTGCCGCAACACAGCGGCGGTATATACGGACACGCCGCCGATTTCGGCAGTTTATCGGGATCCGTCCATTTATTGTTATGGTCGTCAGCTAAGGAGAGTAATTTGAACAAGGCAGTAATTTGTAATTCACTCGAAGAAGTTCGAGAAAATATCGACAGGCTTGATCGCCAAATCGTTGGGTTTCTGGCAGAGCGTGGGGGCTATGTAAAGCAAGCTGCTCGGTTCAAGAAAACCACAGACGACGTAAAGGCACCCCAGCGGGTTGAGCAAGTAATAGCAAAGGTTGTAGCGTTGTCGGTCGAAATGGGCGCCTTACCTACAGTCACCGAGGCGGTCTATCGTGCAATGATTTCGGCGTTCATAAATGCAGAGATTACTGAGCACGCTGCACTAGCCGGCGCCGGCAATCGACCATGACAGCGCGTTCGAGAACAGACGCGCGATAAGGTCGCGCGCCGCTCAACGCGAATGTTATATCCAAAAAACGTATGACCTATCATGGCCAAATATAAGTTTAAGCAGTCCGAGAGATTCGCCGTTTGGAAAACGTGATCTTGCCCCGGTTTCACGGACACTCAGTTAAGCCACATGCCGCAGTTCAAATGCCTCGGGCGAGAGATACCCAAGGCGCGAGTGCAGGCGCTTCCGATTGTAATAGACTTCGACGTACTC
>Ga0172382_10001046_pt1 | contig 50767 bp, 36 predicted proteins | sample Leawel138RmetaG_FD_122245 | JGI IMG/M metagenome (GOLD analysis project Ga0172382, IMG submission 122245) | Leachate microbial communities from a municipal landfill in Southern Ontario, Canada - Leachate well 138R metaG | ecosystem: Engineered > Solid waste > Landfill > Unclassified | place... | reverse complement strand
CCTGCTCGACCACCGCGTGGTCGAGTTCGCCTGGCGCCTGCCAGCGCACTTCAAGGTGCGCGATGGAAAAACAAAGTGGTTGCTGCGGCAAGTCCTGTACCGCCATGTTCCACAAAAACTGATTGACCGCCCGAAGATGGGCTTTGGTGTGCCCATTGAAAGCTGGCTTCGGGGCCCGCTGCGCGATTGGGCGGAGCACCTGCTGGATCCGACCCGCTTGCGCGATGGCGCCTTATTTGATCCGGCACCGATCCGCCGCGCCTGGAAAGAACACGTGACCGGACGGCGGAACTGGCATTATCTGTTGTGGAATGTATTGATGGTGGAAACATGGCGGGATGGTGCCGGGGCGGGGAGCATTGTCGAATGATGGAGCACAAGCCGGAGTCGGTTTCTCGGGACAAGCCGCTCGAGGATCAGAGCGGCTTTTTCGACCGCCTGATTACGGAGGAGTGGGACTCCTATTCCAACCCTGCCTGGGACGCCGCACGGCGCCTGGAAGTGGCGGAGATTATGGCGGTGGCCCGGCCGCGGCGCATCCTCGACGTCGGTTGCGGCTGCGGGTTCCACGACCGGGAGATGGCGCAGGTGCCGGGGGTCGAAAGTGTCCTTGGCATCGACTATTCGACGCACAGCGTAAAGATGGCTGAGTACATCTATCCGCACCCCAAGGTACGGCGAATCGCTGCGGACATCCGCAGCCTCAGTGATGGCCCCTTCGACCTTGTCGTCAGCTTCCAGGTCATCGAGCACTTTCCTGACAGCCAGGACTTCTTAAACCGTTGTGCCAACCTCACGGCACCGGGCGGCTGGACGGCCGTTGTCACCCCCAATGGGGCGCATCTTGAGAACCGTATCCGGCGGGCACTTGGACGCCGCACGGTGCTGCGCGACCCGCAGCACTTCACGGAATTCACGTTGCCAGAGGTGGAAGCTATGGGGCGCCGGGCGGGGCTACGGTCCATCGCCTCCTTCGGGCACGGGCTGTCACTGCCGCTGCCGGGCCTGTCGCGCGCCCTACCGGGGCCGACGCTGGGTCGTTGGCTCGGCCGCATGATGCCACGACTAGCCGATGTTATCGGTGTCGTTTTTCAGAAGCAGTAAGTTTTTCCCAACGAAGGATGATTGAACATGGATGACGGCAGTATGCGGACGTCGGTTGTTGCGGCGTGCGACGCCGTGGCGCAGACCTACGGATACGACATTACGTCGGTTGGCCCTGCGCGCCTGAAATGGGAACTGTTACGTCAGCATGTCCGGCCAGAGGACCGGGTTCTCGATATCGGATGCGCCAACGGCATTCACATGCATATTATCAGCCTGCATTGCAGGCAGATCGAGGGCATCGACATCAGCCAGGGAATGCTTGACCAAGCGCGCGTCAAGCTGACGGACTTGGGATACCTAAACGCCCGCCTGCATTTGGCAAGCGCGGAAAGCTTGCCCTTCGGGGATCAAAGCTTCGACCTCCTTTACAGCTTTTCGACGCTGCTTCTCGTGCCTGACATTATGGCGACCTTCAGGGAAATTAGTCGAGTCCTAAGGCCGCAAGGTATCGCCATCCTTGACATCACCGGGCGGTGGAACCTTTCGCGCTTTCACTGGAATCGGTACTGGCGGGACCAGGGCCACTTCGGAATCCATGCGTACAGCTGGCGTGAGATCACCCAGACCCTAGGCGAACACGGGCTGACGATCACGGAAGCTCATGCCTCGGGTCTGACGGACCAATGGAAGTACCTGCCGTTCCTTCATCGGTTCAGCGCGATTGGCCGGCTGTTCCACGATGGCACCACGCGGGACCGTGACTATCGGCTGTCCAATCGCCCCATGATGCGCCGCTTTGCGAATCGGTGGTACATCGTCGCCCGGAAGGGCTGAACTTCGGCCTCATACCCATTCCGAGGACACACATGCTACGGACTCTGTACCTGAAATATGACTACTGGCGCGCATTCAGGCCTTTCGACACGTTCATCTGCGCCTATCCAAAGACGGGCAACACCTGGACGCGTGTCTTCCTTGGCCGCTATGCTCAGACCCTCTGGTCTCTGCCGGAAATGCCGCTCTTTGACCAGCCGCCTGTGCAGCCGCGTCCTGGCATGCCGAAAGCCCTGTTTACCCACGCTCCCCTGGAATGGGACGGTCAAACGAGCCGCGCCCTGACGACCGCCAACGTGGTAACGCCCTTCGCCCGGGGGCGCGTGGTAGTCCTGGTACGCCACCCCCTAGACACCCTGCTGTCTAGCTACATGCAATTGCGCACGCAGGTCAAAAGCCACAACTTCAGCGGCACGTTCACCGATTTCGTGGACGATCCAAATTGGGGCTTGGAGAAGTATCTGCACTACTACAACATCTGGTCCATGGAGAAGGCTCGCACCAAGGCGTTCCTCCTCCAGCGCTATGAGGACGCGCGGGTCGACCCACGGGCGGCTTTTCATCGCCTCATCGATTTCCTTGGTATGCCCTTAGATGCTGCCGCTTTTGACGATGCGTTGGCGTTCTCCGACTTCTCCAGCATGCAGGCCATGGAGAAGAGCGGTCGCGGGCCGGTCTACAAGAGCTCCGGGCTGAATATCTTCGCCTCCGACGAGACCACGCGGCAGAGCGAGGAGGGACTGCACGTCCGCAAGGGTAAGGTCAGCGGCTATATCGAGCACCTCGATGCAGCGGCGCGGGAGCGATTCGAGGATATCATTCGGCGGCGCTTGCCGGCGGAGTACGGCTACGGATGAGCGATTTCCTCCGCCGCAGTGCGCTGATCGGCGGTTCGGAGGTGGTTTTCCGCCTGCCGCTTCTGTTCACCGCCGGCTGGGTAGCTCGCGGTGTCGGATCGGAAGCCTTCGGCGCCTGGGCGCTGATTCTGCTCTACCAATCCGTGTTGGCAACGATGGTGTCCCAGGGCCTGCCAACAGCGGTGTCGCGGCACGCATCGGGCGCCTCGGCGGCAGATGCCGCAGCTATCGGCCGTCGCGCTTTCGGTCGCATGTCGATGACCTGGCTCCTGGCCGTGTTGGCGACAGCAGTCCTCCTGCCTGTGGCGACGCGGGCGCTCGGCCTGCCGCAAGATACCGCTTGGCTGCTGCTGCCCGCCTGCGCCATCGCCCTGACCGCTATTACCGAGGGGCTGCTGGATGCCTTCTTCAAGGCCCGCGAATTGGTCGGCCGACAGATCGCCCTGCAGGCCGGGCGCACCCTGATCGAGATGCTGGTCGTCGGAGGGCTGTTCGTAGCCAACCTCGGCAGCCTGTGGCTGAGCACGCCTGAGGAATGGCTTCTCGCCTATATCGCGAGCGCCACTGCGCTAAAGGGGCTGCTCTACATGGTCCTTAGATTACCGGCGATACGCGGTGATGCGCGTAGCGCCCCGCTGGATCGCGAACGTTGGCGCGGTATGGTCCAATTCGGCTTGCCGGTCGCCGCCAGCGGGCTCGTCTCCACTGTCGCTGGCCAGGGCGACCGCCTTCTGGTCAGCTTCGTGATTCCGGCACAAGACCTCGGGACCTACGCCTTCGCCAGCATGCTGGCCCTGAACATGCACATGCTGGGAAGCGCCGTCTTCGCCCTGGTGCTTCCCCGCGCGGCGCGGGCGCACGACGCTGGACAGACCGCAGTGGTGCGGCGCCTCTTTCACGAAAGCCAGTGCCTGTTCCTCGCCGTCTGGATTGGCGCCATGTCCGTTGTCGGGCTGCTTTCGCGGGAAATCATTCTCATCACCGCTGGCGCCGAATTCATCGGGGGCGCGATCTTCCTGGCCCTGCTCTCCCTGGCCTGGGGGCTGGAGCAATTCCTTGGCGTCTATCGCTGGCTGTTCCATCTGGTCGGCAAGACAGGATGGCTACCCTACCTCACCGGTCTGCAAGCTCTCCTGATCCTCAGTGCCATCGCCGTTGGCGCGGCGACTGCGGGGGGCTTGGGCGCGGCCTTCGGCTCCATCGCCGGAGTGATGGCCGCTAACGGGCTACAGTTCGCCCTAGCCATGCGCGTCTGCCCGATGCTACCGTCACGGCGCCTCGTCGCGGCGTCAGCGGCGAGCCTTGTCCTGATAGCCGGCCTTGTCTGGCTCGGCTCCGGCCCGTCGGCGGCTGCCATACGCGGCGGCTGCACGTTGCTGGTGCTCATTCCCTGCACGGTGTATGTTCTGCGGCAGCTCGGCTGGCTGCGCGCGCGGCCTAGCTTGGAGAGCTAAAACGACATGTGTGGCATTGCTGGTATCTTACACCCCGCCCAAAGCCGACCGACCGCCGACCGCCTCTCTGCCATGGCTGAGGGCATCCGTTATCGTGGCCTCGACGGTGAAGGCCTATGGAACGACGACCCCGAGATTACGCTCCTGCACAGCCGATTGTCGGTGATTGACATCCAGGGTGGGGCGCAGCCCATGGCGTCAGCCTGCGGACGCTACGTCGTCGTCTTCAACGGAGAAATATATAACTACCGCGAGTTAGCGGAAATCTACAAGCAGCATGGCGCCCGCTTCCGCACCGCCAGCGATACCGAGGTGATCCTGGAAGGTTACCGCCTGAAGGGACCGGCGGTCTGCGCCGACCTAAACGGCATGTTTGCCTTCGCCATCTGGTCGCGCGACTCCCGCACCTTGTTCCTGGCCCGCGACCACCTGGGCAAGAAGCCTCTAGCGTGGGCGCACATCGGCAACAGCTTTGCCTTCGCTTCAACGCTGGAGGCATTGCGGGCCCTTCCCGGGTTCGACGATACCATATCGCAGGTAGCCCTGACGCGCTATCTAGTGCTCGGCGCCTTTCCGGGCACGGACACCATATATGCAGGAGCGCAAGCGCTGCCAGCAGCCAGCCACATGACCATTTCGGCCTCCACCCCGACCGTTTCCGGGCCGCCTGTCACTTACTGGCGTCCGGCCTACGGCGAAAAGGCACGCGGCGCCGAGAAGGTCCTCCTGGAGGGTTATGAAGATCTGCTGACGGATGCCGTGCGGCTGCGACTGCGCGCTGACGTGCCGGTCGCGCTCACGTTCTCCGGGGGCGTGGATTCGGGAAGCGTGGCGGCCGTGGCCCGGCATCGGCTTGACTGCCGCCTTGCCTGCTACACAGTCGACTATCATACAGCCGACGATCCCAGCGAAGAGTCGCTGATTGCCGAGGCCTGCGCCGCCAAGCTGGACCTGCCGTGGCAGCACATCCAGTATGACTATCACAACGACCTACTGGCCGACCTGCCAGATGCGTACCGGGTCTACGACCAGCCCTGTCAGCAGTTGGCTCTTGTTTATAGCCACCGTCTCTACACCACCATCCGGCCATATGCGACGGTGGTACTGTCGGGGAATGGGGCAGATGAGCTATTCACGGGGTACGTTGGCGACGAACTGAACCGGATTAAAGACTTGGCCATAGGGGGTACCCGCTGGCTACGGCCCTTGCTCCGCCATATTGAGCGCCTACCCCTGCACTTTCGCACCCGCGTGCCGGAGGCCTTTGGGGCCGGGCTGCGCCAGCGCCTGTTAGCGGCCGCGCCTGATGCGGCAACCGGCGAGGCAGCCGCCACCGTGGTGCCGGAAATCGTCGCCGAAGCTGAGGCCTGTGGCATCGACAGCGTCATGGACATGGCGATGCACGTCTCCCTGACCATGGGGGCCGGAGACGCCAACTTCCGGGTCCCAGACATCACTGGCCTCGACGCCCAGGTCGAGGTGCGCAGCCCCTTCCTTGACCACCGCATGGTGGCTTTCGCGGCCAGTCTGCCGCACCGCCTAAAAGTCGGCCGTCTACGCGGGGGCCACAACAAGGCCCTGCTCAAGGCCTCCTACGAGCGCATGGTCGGGCCCGAGATAGCCCACGCTGCAAAGAAGGGCATGGGATGGAACCTGCGCTGGCATCACAGCATCGCTTATGACCCTGCGTATCGGGCCGCCTTCGCCGCCGCCTACGACGCCTTGGACGCTGCGGGCATCCAATCCCACCTTTTCCGCAAAGCCTGGGGCATGTACTGTGATGCCTTGCGGGAAGGTCACAAGGTGCCACCCACAGCTGGCACTATGATGAGCGGGTTCATGCTCGGCATGTGGCTCCAAAGGGTTCAGAAAGTATGATTTCTCCATCGCACACTCGACCATTCGCGCCAACGCCGACTGATGCGCCTCTGCGTTGCCCGCAGTGTCACGCCGTGCTGCCGCAACCGCTGTCCGACACCTGCGCCAACGGGCACGTCATTCACCGGATCAACGACATCCCCGTTCTCCTGCGGGATGCCACCGGACACCAAGCCATGCTGGCCAATCGCATGGACGACGCTGGCCGTGGCGAGTGGTACTCTGACCACCAGCTTGCGCAGTGGGAGGGGCCGTTTCGTCACCATTTGCGTCGCCGCGTAGCCTATGTGTCGTCCGTGCTGCGCCGATACGCCGACGAGCTTGGCCGCAAGCCGCGGTTGCTGGATCTCGGCTGCGGCGACGGTGGCAATCTGCCCTGGCTGCGCGACCTTGCTGGCGACCTCTACGCCAGCGACTACAATCCCGTCCGCCTGAGCCGTGCCGCCGCGCAGAGGGAAACCCTCGCCAGCCTGTTTATGGCCGACGCCACAGACTATCCGGCCGTCGATGGTGCCTTCGATGCCATATTCTTCAATCACGTCTTAGAGCATATCCCCGACGACATGGCGGCCCTACGCGAGGTCCGCCGCATTGTCCGGCCGGGGGGGCTGGTGGTTCTCGGCGTCCCTAACGAGGGTGCCCTATTCGCCCGCATCGCTTACCGCCTGCAGCCGGAGACACGGCGGACCACCGACCACATTCACTTCTACACCGGCGACAGCATCGCCGAGCGCTGCCGCGTCGCCGGCTTCCACGTTCAGGAGGTCAGGTATCTTGGCTACGGGGTACCGCACTGGTCTCTGGACGCCAGGGTGCGGGCCAATCGTTTCGTCGAAGCGAGCCTGGAAACGGTCGGCAAGGTTCTTTTTCGCCGACAGGCGACCAGCCTGTACCTAATCCTTCGCCCCGGCAATGAGGGGAAGCCGTGACTGAGACAATAACCCCCGCCTATACCATCGCAGCAGAGGCCCGCGCAGACACTCTCATGGTGATCGTCCCAGAGGCGATCTCGGAGTGGATCCGAAAGGGAGAGGTCACCGATCGCTACTACAATCCCGGTGACTTGTTCCGCACGGTTCATCTGGTGTTGTGCAACGACGACCGGCCTGACCCTGCGATTGTCCAGCGGCTGGTCGGCTGCGCCCGGCTGCACATCCACAACGCACCGCGCCCCCCCAAATTCTTCCTGCGCACGCTGGGTATGCGCCCGGCCCTGATGAAGGGCTGGGCGGAGCAGATTGTTGCCCTGGCCCGCCAGGTGCGGCCGCAACTCGTCCGCTGCCACGGCGCCCTGTTCAACGCATATGCCGCCCTGCGCATCCAGCAAACTCTGGGCGTGCCCTATGCCATTAGCCTGCACATCAACCCAGATGAGGACGTTCGAGGCCGTGAGCACGACTGGAAGAACCGGCTGTACAATCAGCTCACTCAAGGGGTGGAGCGGCTCTCCCTGCGCAATGCGGACATGGTAATGCCAGTCTACCAGCCAATCCTGCCGTACCTGCAGCGGATCGGCGCGCCCAATGTCAAGGTCCACTATAACGTCCTAAATGGCCGATTCCTGCGACCCAAGGAAGTCTATACGCTGCACTGCCCGGCCCGCCTGATCTACGTCGGCCGCTTGTTTGATCTAAAGGATCCGACGCCGATCATCGACGCCATTGCCGATCTGCCCGATGTCGTTCTGACCATCGTCGGCGACGGCCCATTGCGTCCGGCGCTCGAGGCTCATGCCAAAGGGCTCGGCTTGAGCAAGCGGGTGATCTTCCGGCCGGCCGTGCCCAACGACGAGCTTTGCAGCCTTCTGGCCGAGAGCGACCTTTTTGTGGTCCATACGGAGCATTGGGAGATATCCAAGTCAGTTTTGGAAGCGCTGCTTACCGGCTTACCGATCGTCATCAATCGACGGCGGGGCGCCCCGGTTCCCGAGTTGACCCCTGACATCGTGTGCCTCGTTGACACTTCGGCAGACGCCTATCGTTCAGCTATCCGTGACCTGCTGGAGGACGATGCAGCTCGTGCCGCCCTTGGACGCGCTGCCTTGGCGGCGGCGCGGGCGGGTTGGGCGCCAGCGGTGACCGAGGCCGCCGTTGTCGAGACCTACCGGGCGCTCATGCAGAGGGCCGGCACCGCATGAGTGGACTGGAACTGGTTCCGCGGCTCGCCATCCCGGCGGCGCGGTGGAACGTGGCTGCGGCGGCCATGGACTCCGCTTGGCTTTGGCATACATGGGAGTTCCAGGACACGCTCTGTACCTGGCCCGGCCGCCGCGACCACAGCAGGGCGGCCTGCGACAGTGAAGGGCACATCCACGGCCTTCTGCCATTGCATGTGACGGAGGAGCGCTTGGGGCCGCTGCGCATGTTTCGAGTCGACAGTTTCGGCGGCCCGGCGGTAGCGGCGCAGTTATTAGGCCGCCAGGACGCGCTGCGTAGCCGCATCGCCCAAGCCCTGTGGACACATGCCGAAGATCTGGCGGAGCGACTGGGCGCGGTGGAGGTTACGGCGTCCTTGGCGCCGGTCACGCCGGCGTGGTCCGGCGCTTCAGCTCCGGCCGTCAATCCGCTACTGTTTCTCGGCTTGGAAAGCGTCGCGGCACAAGCTTGGCTGATCGACCTGACCATCGGTCCCGACGCCTTATGGAAAGGCATGCAGGGGCGCGCCCGTACCGCGATCCGAAAGGCCGGTAACAGCGGCTTGATAGTGCGCGAAGCAGGGGGAGTGGAAGACGCCGCGATCTATGCGCATCTGCACGCAGAGACTTTCCGACGCACCGGCGCGACGCCGCACCCTGAGTCCTATAGCCGGAGCCTGTTCACGGTTCACCAGCCGTGCGGAGAAGCCCTGATTCTCTTCGCCCAGGATAAGGCCGGCACGGCGGCGGCGGCGATTTTCGCCGTCCACAAATCGCGAGCCTACTACTGGACCGCCGCCGCCAGCGAGGAGGCTCGCCGAGCTGGGGCGCCCAGCCTGCTGCTGTGGCACGGCATGCGCCTGCTGCACGAGCGGGGGGTCTGCTGGCTGGATGTCGGCAACGCCTTCCCCCAGGCACGGGAGGGCAAGCTCAAGGGTCTCAGCGACTTTAAGGCTAGCTTCGGCGGCACTCTGGTGCCCCACTGGCGGGGTCGGCTGGACAGGGCTTCGCGCAGCCATCGCGCCCTGCGGGGCGCCTGGCAGGTCGTGAAGGCCATGTTCCCTTGACATGGGTGGTCAGATAGCGGACACAAACGAAGGTCATATGGTCCTAGCCTGCCCAAACGGATGTGAACGGTATCTGTGAAAAGCCTGATCAAACGCATCTCAGGTGCCGTAGCGGCGCCCAGGCAGACCCTGCGGCATTACGTCACCCGCCGCGACCCACGTGTCTTCTTCCAGCGCCACGAGGCGCTTGCGGTTGCGGCTGGCCTGGCAGACATCTATCTTGTTCTTTCCTTCGACTGCGATACTGAAGAGGATATCGCCGTTGCCTGGGACGTCCATACCCGCTTGATGGATATGGGCGTGCTGCCGGTCTATGCCGTCCCCGGCGAGTTGCTCGTGCGTGGCATTGATACTTACGGCCGCATCGCCGAGACCGGCGCTGAGTTCATGAATCACGGCGGCCGCTCGCATACGTTTTTCAATACGGTGACGGGTCGCGACGAAAGCTGTTTTTTTTATGATCAGCAGACGCGGGAGGCTGTGCACGAAGACATCGTCACTGGCGATGCCATCCTTCGCCGTGAATTGAACATTGCACCACAGGGTTTCCGCACGCCGCATTTCGGCACCTTCGGCCACCGGAAGCACCTTGCCTTTCTTTACAACGAGGTCAAGTCGCTCGGCTACCGGTACTCTAGCTCGACCATGCCACACGTCGGCGACCGTCGCGGGCCCGTCCACCGGCCGGTCCCCGGCCTCGTAGAATTTCCGGTGACCGGGCGCGCCTCGGCGCCGATGATCATCCTTGATAGCTGGAGCGCCTTTCGCGCTCCTGATCGCACTCTCACGCCGGAGGACTACGTTTGCGAAGGCACCGCCCTCGCCGAGGCCATGGCGGGGCGGAGAGCGGGGCTGCTGAATCTCTACGCTGACCCATGTCACATCGCCCATGAGCCGGCCTTCTTCAAGGCTGTCGTTGCTTGGTGCCGGATCGCCAAGCCCACTTCCTATCAGCGGCTACTGGATACACTGCGATGACCGTCCGTGTACTTGGACTTTTCTACACGCCTTGGCCCGAGCACATGGAGGCCCGCGTACCTCTGTCACAGCCACACAAACTCTTTCGCAAGGCGGTCTGGCTGAAGTCCAACCCGCGGGATCTCGCCTACATGAGCAACCTGTTCCGCGAGCGTTATCCGGACGGGCACCTGACGCAGACGGTGGACGAGGACGACGTCCGTGCCGCGGACGTGGTCGTCCTGTTGTATTCGGACGCCGTTGGCCTGGGCTGGGCCGGAATCGAATGGCAAATTCTGCATGCGCGGCGTGACGTCACGGAGGTGCGGGTTCTTAACGGCCGACGCCGGGACTTTGTGCTTAGTGGCAACACGCGCCGCGCCCTACTGTGGCGCCGTATGCTGGAGTGGACCATGCTGCCGGAAATCGTGATGACGATCAGTTTCCTGATTGTGACGCCACTCCTCCTGACAATCGATTGGGTGAGGGGCCGCACGTGAGCGACATGCCGAACAGGGACGATGGCCAGGACAACCGCCCGCAGCGAAATGCCGAGGTCGCTTCCTGGTGGGCCGAACATCCCATGACCTATGGTCGCGATCATGGCGGAACAACCTACGCTCATGGCGAGGACGGTGTCGAGAAGGGCACCCTGGCGTTTTTCGACAAGGTCGACGAGACCTTCTATTCGTGGAACCGGCCGCTGCACAGCGGGCGCCCCTTCGAACGCATTTTCGACTACTCCGCCTATGCCGGAAAGAAGGTGCTGGAAGTGGGCTGCGGCATGGGCACCATGGCCATGAACTGGGCGCGCGCCGGGGCTAACGTCACGGCAGTAGACCTGAACCCTGTGGCGGTGGAAATGACCCGCCGTCGCTTCGCCCTGTTGGGGCTGGAGGGCCGAATCGAACAGGCTGACGGCACCCGTCTGCCCTTCGATGACACTAGCTTTGACTACATTTATTCCTGGGGGGTCCTGCATCACAGCGCCAAGCTGGACCAGTCCATCGACGAATTGTTCCGCGTCGCCGCCCCCGGTGCTGGCTATGGGGTCATGCTCTACAACCGCCGTTCCATCTTGCATTGGTACATGACGGAATTCATTGAGGGCTACCTCCACCTCGAGAACCGGTTTCTCGGGCCGCTGGCTCTAGCCAGCCGCTATGGCGACGGTGCGCGGCAGGAAGGAAATCCCCACACTTGGCCGGTGACGCGGGATGAGATGCAGGCCCTATTTGGCCGTTACAGCACTGACCTCGACATCCGCACCCTGGGTACGGACCTTGAAAACATTGCCGCCCTCATGCTCCCCGGCTTAGGTTTGAAGCTGCCGACATGGGCCATCAAACCCTGGGCGCGCCGCTGGGGCTGGTCGCTCTGGATGCATGGAACCAAGGGGGCTCGCTAATGTGCGGCATTGCGGGGCTGACGGGGGCATTCGAGGAGACCGGTGCCGGTGCAGTTGCAGCTATGCTGCGGGAGATTGTCCACCGCGGCCCCGATGACAGCGGCCTGTTCGCCGCACCGGGCATCGCCCTTGGCATGCGCCGCCTGAGCATCATTGATCTAGCCGACGGGCACCAGCCCATGACCAGCCCTTCCGGCTGCAAGATTGTCTTCAACGGCGAGATCTATAATTTCCGGGACCTACGGCGCGAGCTAGAGGCCGGCGGGCAAGCCTTCGCCACGCGTTCGGATACCGAGGTTATCCTGCGTGGCTACGAGACTTGGGGCCTCGACATCATCGACCGGCTCGTCGGCATGTTCGCCATCGCGCTCTACGACCCGCGAACGCAGGCCCTGCATCTAGTGCGTGATCGCCTGGGCAAGAAGCCGCTCTACGTGGGCCGGGTAGGGGATGGCTGGGCCTTCGCCAGCGAGCTAAAGGCGCTGCGAGCCATCCCCGGCGCGCCGCGACCGGAGATCGACCGTCAAGCGCTTTATGACTACCTAGCTTTCCGCTTCGTTCCCCAGCCGCGCACCATTTGGTCCGGCATCACCAAATTGCCGCCCGGCCACCGCCTCACCATCGACTTGCGGAACGGCAGCGCGACGCAGCACCGCTATTGGCATGTCGATGTGGAGTCCGCAGCTAGTTCGCCCAAGCCGACGCCCGGCAAGACGTTCGAGCACCTTTTCCTGGACGCCGTTCGTTGCCGCCTGGAGGCCGCCGACGTGCCCGTCGGCATCCTGCTGTCGGGCGGCTTGGATTCCTCGGCCGTCGCGGCGGCGGCGAACGAAGTCGGTCATCACGCCCTGATGTCCTTCGGCATCGGCTTTGCGGACGGCGGCCGATACAGCGAGTTGGAACACGCGCGGACGGTGGCCGCGCATCTTGGCACCCGGCACCACGACATCACCATCACGCGGCAGGATTTCCTGGACGCACTTCCGACCGTCGTTGCACGCTCGGACGAGCCACTGGCCGACCTCGCGAGCATACCCCTCTACTACGTCTGTAAGCTCGCCGTGGGCCACGTGAAGGTCGTGCTCTCCGGCGAGGGCGCGGACGAGGTTCTGGCCGGCTACCACTTTGACCAGACTGCGGCCAGCCTTCATCGCCTGCGCCAAGCATCGCAGCTGCCGCTCGGGCTACTGCGCCTTGTAGACCGCGTGGCTAAGATTCCGGCGCTGACCGCTCTGGTGAACGCGGGGTGGGCGGGGTATCCCGCCGAGCGCGGCATCTTTATCAGCAAGGACTGGGAAGAACCGGCGTTGCGCCGCCTGTGGCGCGGCCGACCGCCAGAGCGTGATGCTGCGACCCTGCTCGCCGAATGGTACGCCGCAGCGCCCTCCGCCCACCCGCTCGAGCGCATGCTGCAAGTAGCCATGGGTGACTGGCTGGTTGAGGACTTGTTGATGAAGGCGGACAAGATGAGTATGGCGGCCTCGCTGGAACTGCGGACGCCGTTCCTCGACCACCGTCTCGTGGAATGGGCCGTGCGCCAAACCCCGGAGTGGAAGGTGGGCCGACCAGGCGCTTGGACGACTAAACGCCTGCTCCGCGACTTCGCTCGTCGTCGGTTACCAGCCAGCATCCTCGACCGGCCTAAGCAGGGCTTTCCCGTGCCCGCTTATGGATGGCTCGCCGACGGTCTTGAGTCCTGGGCCTCCGAGCGGCTCCTTGATGGGGGACGGCTGGAGGACGTTTGTGACCGTGCCGTCGTCGCCGAGACGGTAGCGGCGGCTGGGCAGGGCGATCTGACCGCCCAGCGCCGCACTTGGAACCTGCTCGTCCTCGACCACTGGCTGGAGGCTTGGGCGTGACACGGACGGTTTTCCTGTCTTGGGCGTTCCCGCCCATGCAGTATCCGCGCGCCGTGCAGGTAGACCGCCTAGTCCGCCATCTTGACAGGGCTGGCCTGGAGGTGGTTTGCGCCGCCCCGACCGAGGTCGTCGCCGGGACGTCGACGAGTGAGACTGGGGTCCGGATCCACCGCCTGCCCGACGGTTTGAGCGGTCGTGTGCTGACCAAGGTGGCAGCGGTGTGGCCAGCGCTTGCCGCCATGCCCGACGCGCAGCGCTTGTGGGCGCGGCGGGCGGCCCAATACATCTGCGGCGTCACTGCCCTAGGGCCGGACGACCTGCTAGTGACGTTCGGCCAGCCGATGTCCGATCACTTGGCTGGCCTAGCCGTCCGGCGCGCTACCGGTTGCCGCTGGGTCGCCCATTTCAGCGATCCTTGGGTGGATAATCCTTTTCGCCCGCAATCGCCCTTAGCCCACCGGGAGAATGTCCGTCTTGAGCGGTCCGTAATGGAAACCGCCGACGCGCTCGTTTTCACGTCCGAGGAGACGGTTGACCTCGTGATGGCTAAGTACCCGGAGGGCTGGCGGGCAAGGTGTCATGTGCTCCCGCATGCGTTTGAGGTGCCGGCGGCACCCGCAGAGGCGCCGCCCCGCGCCCAGGGTCCGATTATAGCGCGCTATCTTGGGAACTTTTACGGTGCCCGCACGCCCGAACCCCTCTTTCGCGCATTGGCTTTGCTTGCTAGCCGCACTCCGGACTTAGCGGAACGGCTGCAGGTCGAACTGATCGGCCAAGTGCCGCCGGTGATGCTTGCCGCCGCACGCACCGCCGGCCTGCCCGACGGGCTGGTGCAGGCGCCGGGGATCGTCTCCTATCATGAGTCAATCGCCCTCATGCGGTGGGCGGATATCCTGCTGACCATTGACGCACTGGCCGAGGTTAGCGTTTTCCTGCCGAGCAAGCTGATTGACTATTTGGCTTGGGACCGCCCCCTGCTTGGGCTGACGCCGCCGGGGACTGCGGCGCGACTGATTTCGGCTCTAGGGGGCGCGACTGCGGACCCTAACAAGCCTGAAGACGGTGCTGCAGCGCTGGAGCGCATGCTCGCCTTGGCCGAAATGCGACGTCAGGAGGCACCCGAATCACCTTGGGCGCGCCCGGAAGTGCGTGAGGCCTATGCCGCACCGGCGGTTGCGCGCAGGATGCAGGCTATTCTGAATGCCACCACGCGGGCCGCGCCGGCGGTCAGCCACCCGTAAGGATGTTGCAATTGAACACTCCCCCTTCGCTGGAGCATCGCTTCGGCTTTGGCGCCAACTGGCGCGACTACCTTAAAGGCCTGCGTGAGGAGCATGTCGCGCATTCAGTTGCCGCGCTCCAAGACATGCTCGGTCGCGACAGCTTGAAAGGCATGACCTTCCTTGACGTCGGTTCGGGCAGCGGCCTCTCGTCCTTAGCGGCGTGGCGTCTGGGCGCGACCGTGCGGTCCTTCGACTTTGACCCGGAGTCCGTGGAGGCGACCCGGTATACCCGAGAGCGCTTCGCCGATGGGGATGGGGATCGCTGGTCCGTGGAACAGGGCGACGCACTAGCGCCTGACTATATGGCGGGGCTCGGTACCTTCGACATCGTCTACTCCTGGGGCGTGCTGCACCATACCGGTGGCATGTGGCGGGGCATTGCCAATACGCTTGAACGCGTCGCTCCTGAGGGGCAACTGTTCCTCGCCATTTACAACGATCAGGGCCGCGCCAGCAAGCAGTGGTGGGCGGTTAAGAAGGTCTACAACACGCTGCCGCCCGTACTGCGGTTCCTGGTCTTGTGGCCAGCCTTCCTGCGCCTTTGGGGGCCGACGGCGGCCGTTGACTTAGTCCGTGGACGCGGCTTATCGAGGTGGCGCGACTACGGCCGCCAACGCGGCATGTCCCCCTGGCACGATGTCGTCGACTGGGTGGGTGGCTGGCCCTTCGAGGTGGCCAAGCCCGAGGAAATTTTCGACGCGTGCCGGAGGCACGGCTTTGCACTGGAACGCCTAACCACCTGTCGGGGCGGGCTGGGCTGCAACGAGTTCGTCTTCCGGAAAGAGAGCAAATGAGGATCACCTTCCTTTCGCGTAGCCTTCAGATCGGCGGCGCTGAGCGGCAACTGGCCCTGACGGCGCGGCACCTGCATGGCCTGGGCCATAAGGTAGAGGTGCTGGTTTTCTACTCCGGGGGTCCGTTGGAGGAAGATGTCGCAGCCGCAGGAATCCCCGTGCGTTCCCTGGACAAAGGTGGACGCTGGGACGTTGTTGTTTTCCTGGCGCGACTCCGGCATGCGATACTCAGTTCGAAGCCGGACATTCTCTATTCTTTCCTACCAGTGCCCAATGTCCTAGCGGCCCTGTTCAAGCCGCTTCTCGGTGGGCCGCGCTTGGCCTGGGCAGTGCGCTGCAGTGATATGGACCTGTCTCTTTATGACCGCCTGTCGCGCATGTCCTACCGGATGGAAGGCCAACTCGCCCGCCGCGCCGACCTGATCATCGCTAACTCTGAGGCCGGCCGGCGGGTGGCTCTTACCCGTGGCTTCCCGGAAGACCGCCTAGAGGTCATCCCCAACGGCATTGATACGGTGCACTTCCGGCCCGATGGCCATGCCGGGAACCGGCAGCGAGACGCCTGGGGCATTGAGCCGACGGCACCCCTCATCGGCATGGTCGCGCGCCTGGACCCAATCAAGGACCACGGCACGCTCATCGCGGCCGCCGCCGAGATCACCCGCCGACGGCCGGACGCCCGCTTCGTCTGTGTTGGCGGCGGACCGGCAAACCTCTCCGCGGCCCTTCGGGCACAGGCGGAGGAGGCTGGCCTCGGCAGTCGCCTCGTCTGGGCCGGGAGCTGCCATGACATGACCGCCGTCTACAACGCGTTGGATTTGGCGGTCCTGACCTCGCGCAGCGAGGGCTTCCCAAATGTGCTCGCCGAATCCATGGCCTGCGGCTGTCCCTGCGTCAGCACCCGTGTGGGCGATGCCGCCGAAATTATAGGCGACACCGGCTACACCGTCGCAGTGGGGGCCTCGGACGCCATCGCCGTGGCCTGCTTGGAGCTGCTGGAGGGAGATCGGGCAGCACAAGGCGTGGCGGCCCGGCGCAGGATCGTCAACGCCTTTAGCATCGAGGCCCAAGGCGCACGAACGGAACAGCGGCTGCGCACGCTCCTGGACCAAGAGTAGCATACGGGCGGAACTGCTAGTATAGTTGCCGATCAACCGCCCCAATCCCCGCTCAATGAGCTTTTATGGACATTCACCTTATCGCCGCCGCCCGCCCGAATTTCATGAAGGTCGCCCCGCTGTGGCACGCGTTGAAGCGCCGTGACGCGGGTCTGCGGCCGGTCCTGGTCCACACGGGGCAGCACTATGACCCGGAAATGTCGGGCGACTTCTTACGCGACCTGTCCCTGCCATCGCCCGACGTCCAACTGGGGGTCGGCAGTGGAAGTCATGCGAGGCAAACCGCGGCCATTCTTACGGCCTACGAGGACGTCTGCCTCCAGCAGCCTCCAGCGCTTACGATAGTCGTCGGCGATGTCAATTCCACGCTGGCATGCGCCCTGGCCGCGAAAAAGTTGACCCTGCCGGTTGCGCATTTGGAAGCGGGCCTACGTAGCGGCGACCGTTCAATGCCGGAGGAGATCAACCGGCTGGTCACGGACAGCATCTCTGACTGGCTGTGGACGCCATCTCCTGACGCCGACGAGAACCTGCGGCGTGAAGGCGCGTCCGATGAGCGCATCGTCCGCGTCGGCAACATCATGATTGACTCCTTCGCAATGATGCGCGAACGCATTGCGGCTCAGCCGCTACCCGAGGGGATGTCGCTGAAGCCCGGCGGCTACGCCGTCGCAACGTTTCATCGCCCTGCCAACGTCGATTCCCTGGAGGTTCTTTCGCGCCTGCTGGCGACTCTCGTCCAGTTGTCCGAGGAGCTCCCCATCGTCTTCCCCGTCCACCCGCGTACCCGCGCCCGCATTGATGCAGCGGGCCTGCTGGGCTGGCTGCAAAACGCCCTTAACCTCTACCTCCTGCCGCCCCAGGGCTACGTGGAATTCATGGCGCTGGTGACCCGTGCAGCGTTGGCGATCACCGATTCTGGAGGCGTGCAGGAGGAGACTACTTACCTGCGTATCCCTTGCCTCACCCTGCGCCCCAATACGGAGCGGCCGATTACGATCAGCCAAGGTTCGAACCGGCTTACGACTGTGGACCGCCTGCTGGATGACGCGCGGGAGGCCTGCTGCCTCAGCCAGGAAGCAACCAGCTCTGTGCCGGAGCTGTGGGACGGCCTGACCGCCGATCGGGTGGTTGACCAGATCCTGCGGCTAGCGGATCAGGGAAGCATTGAGTGACGCGACTCAGTGATCTCGAAGCCCGCAGTTGGATTCACTCTGGTGTTAGTGACGACCTCAGTAAAGCCTCCGCTTTGGATAATGTATTGTAAGCGATGGTGCGGATGGCCCCCTTCGATGGGGAGCCGGGGATCAGCCGATAGGGGATTGCCGACCAGATACTCGAGGGTGACGGTGCAGCGGGCGGTGAGGATGACCCCGACCCACGCCAACAAGGCGGGAACCCGCTACCGCTACTATGTCACCCACACCCTGGTCAGGCAGGGTCAGCCGGATACGGGGACGGGCCGCAGGATTCCGGCGGCGGACATCGAGGGGCTGGTGGAGGGCCGGCTCATCGCCTTCCTCCAGAACCAAGGCGAGGTCTTTGACGCTCTGGACCTTCACAGCATGGGGGTGGCCGAGAAGCCGGTGCTGCTCGACCGGGCGGCCGACTTGGCTCGGCGCTGGCCGACGTTACAGCCGCCCGTGCGTAAGCGTCTCCTGACGGCTGCCTTGTCTGACCCCGTCATATCGCTCTGAATGTAGCCTTTGGCATCGGCAGCAAGAGAGCGAGCTTATGGCCTACGATCGTAGTCAGGGCGTGCCGCGTCGTCGACGGTGGACCGCATGAACAAGGCAGCCGACGAAGCGCACGCCGAGCTTATTCAGACCGTGCGGTAGCCCCTGGAGGCGACCCAACCACGCACCGCCTGACCGGCCAGCACCACCACCACCGAAGCCCCGCCGCGCGTCCTGCCGGCGGGGCTTTATCGTGTGCAGGATTCGGCTCTGGTCCCGGCCCTGGCGTGAGCACCGGTGCGAAGATCGCGCCGCCCTACGCTTTGGGCAAGGGGGAGGGGGTGGCTCAATCTCTGGACCGCCTACCCGGTGGACCGTTCCCCCCGTGCGGTTCGCGCACCCGCGAATAAAACTTTGGACGCGTTGTGCTGAACAAGACTGTCCGGCGCCCGGTCTAATTCCGGTGCGTTCCAGGGTAAGCCAGCGCCCATTTGTGGAATGATTTGTGGAGCAGCCCCGAAGACCGGAAGAAATCCTGTTCTTCTTCAATGTCTTAGGGAAAAAGATTGGCGGTGGAGGCAGTCAGGGGCGAACCAGTCTCCAAAAATACCCTGTTATCAGGGAAAATACTGGCGAAATGTGCCCAATTTTGATGGTGTTGGCCGCGTCGTGAGGGAAATACTCCATGTTTCATAGCCTTGCAGATGAGTGGCGGTGCTTGCTAACAGGGATTTAGACCCTGTGTAGCAGGGTATTCCTCGCGCCGATCAGCGATTCAGCCGGTGAACGACCGGAGGCGCGGATGACTGCCGACGCGCTGGCATCATGGTCCAGTCTTATGACTGCCTCTGATGTTGGAAGGCGCAGGGCATGATTATTGGGCCACGGACGTGGGGCATGTCCGAAATGGAGGGGGTGGATATTCTGAGGATATTGGTTGATTGTTAATGAATGACAATCGAAATGGGTTGGGCAGCATCGCCTCATCGGCGCCGAGCGCTTAACGCCCTATTCGCTATCGCGCCCGCTGGCTGAAGTCGATTGCGTAGAAAGCAACCCCATTTGCTCCGCAAGCTTGATTTCACGGTAAAAATCGAGAACGCTAAATGTCATGTGCCGTAGTTTCCTAAAGTAAGATGGAAAATTCCGCGAGTCAGCAATGACATCAAGCATAACCATGAGCTGTGGCATGCTCAAAAACCAGCGGCTGAATTTTTGTTCACGCTCTGGAACGCCGAGCTTCTCAAGTTCATGAATTTCCTCTGCCATCTTCGCGCATCGATCGTTAAGAGTTTTTATATGCCTGTCCCACTTGTTGTCTTTTTCAGTACTTATAGTTACCCTGGAGAGTATGCTATAAAGCTTTTCAACGACGTTCTTATCTTGTGTACCGCCATGATCGAGTAGCGTGACTGCGATGCGATCAATTCGCCGTTTTTTCCATTCCAATCGGGTCTGATCATTGAACTGTATGAAACCGTGGTGGCGTAGCAACCGCTCATGAATCGCCATCTGAGACTGAGCGTGAAGTAGGCTCTCGGAGATATCGATCAGATTCGGAAGGTCTGCTCCCGTAGTAGATGCCTTCGTAAGCGGCTTCTTCTTTGCCTCTATAAATAATAAGTAGTCATCACCTTCAACCACGACATCGCACTCTCCGTCCACATTTTTTCCGACCACGGGGTCATGCATTTTATATTTTTTGCCAAGAACGGTTGCTCCATATCCTCTGTCCACAAACTCTCGAAAAATTCCCTTTTCCAAAGCATTGGGGAGTATTTTATCGTCAAGGCAGGGGTATTTAAATTCCCGTAACGCGCGAGAAATGGCCTCGAAAACCGCAGGGGCGACGACGGAGGGTGGCAGTGCAAAGTACCTATCGGTTCCAGAGCTTATTAAGGGCTTGTCCTGCCAGTTCGCCTTCATGCCATCCATCGGAGATAGGTAGCCCTTGTTTACATCCGATGGATTCATGTGGACAAAATGCTTGCACATGCGCCGCCAAGTCTTTTCGCTAACGCACTTTCCAACTATCTCATCTCGTCTTATTAGAGTTAGATAATATGGCTCAGGAGGAGGGGTAAGTATTTTGCCAGCAACATTCAGGGCATCCCCAATTGTCCACCCAAGATTTGATGACATCCACTCATCGTCAACATCTGAAAATATAAATGAGAGCAATTTTATTGAATGGCTTGGCGTCCATTGCTTTAATGTGAATAAATGATCAAATAAAGCAATTTCTGATAAGTATTTTGGTAACTCATATGGTTTGACGTCAATTTTTTCAATGTTGCTATAAGGCTCAACATCAAGCGTTGAGCAAAGCGCAACAGCTCGCTCACATATCCGTACCCATACATCAACCGCCGCCTCCCCCTGGATTCCCTTTTTCCCGGTGTGCTTGATTGCGAGATTAAGTAGGTATCCGATGGGGAGAGACGGTTCCCTACAGCTAAATGGGCCAGCATAATTGCGCCCTGGGGTATACCTGTCCCCATCGAATTTGTTTGTGGCGCGGAGGTAATGAAAAATCTGCGCAATGGCGTTTTTGCCACCTAACCGCGCAATGTCGTCGTCAATTTTCCTAAATAACCGTCTAGCCTCCCCCTCTTCGAAAGATACGCCTCGGCTATCGAGAAACATATCAAAGCCTTGATTTCGGAGAAAGCGAATGGACTTGTTGACGGCGAGCCTTCTGTTATCAGGACTAGAGAAGCTGTTCTTGAAGGCGTTGATCGCGCGGGCTGCCGTAATGGCTTCAAGCCATGCGGCCTCATTATCAAGCCCGGTGCACTCCGATTTTGATGCGTCCCAAATACGGTCAATGACCCCTTCATAAGGTTCTGGCGGCAGATCAAATGCCTCCTGTCTATAAAGCTCCGTCCGTAGGCGTCGCAGCAACCCTCTATCAGAATTCTCCGAAGTTTTTACCTGTATGGCGTCACGGATTTTTCCGTAAAGTACCTCTACGAAATCATTCTGACTGATGTATCGACCATCGGTGATGTCACTAATGAAGCGAAGCCGTGCCTCCTCTTCGTTATCCAAGGGAAAATTTGCTGCAGATTGATCCACCAGTTTCCTGAAATTGTTCGCAAGTGACCGCATCATTTTCCGATCCCCCATGAGCTTATCAGTACCGCCGCTGGTGAAGGGATACCGGTGAACGAACACCGGCCTCATCCGCAATTTTTCCAAACAGGCGCATGATCTCGGATCGAGTTTGATCCATCCATTGCGCAAGATCGTGGTCGTAAATGCAGTAGAATTCAGTTCCGTCTGAACGCGGATCAACGCGAATTCCGCCATCATTTTTCGCTTGCGCATATCGGGACCGAAGCGCCCGAAGCATGTCCACGATGACATCCATCTGCTCTCGCCAAGCGGCGTTGCTCAGATGGGTCTTTCCCTTGGACGACTGGAGTGGCTCCCTGTCCCGAGACAGAAGCATACCCGTGTTCAAGGCTGTGATTGTATCGGCGATGGCCCTGTCGAAAGCTTCCATGGCCCCTTCCTGATGGAAATGATCCTGGAACGCGGGGCGGTCGAGGCATTGCGCATAGAACGTGACCAGTTCGACGTCAGACGAGACTTCCCTCGGTGCCGCCCACGGCTTTTCAATGGCAATTCGCGCGGCCTCTTCCGAGAGCCGTCTCCAGGTGCCCAGCAAATCAACCGCGTATCTTTCGTCGTCGCTATCCACCAGCTTGCCGCAATTCTGGCAAAGCCAAAGACCATTGTCGGGCGACCGCCGTTCTTCCGCTGTCATATCAGGGTCGTAGCGAGGCCCCCCAGGGGCAGCGGCGCAAATGTGCGCCGCCACACCGATGTTCAGATGCTCCGCGGAGGTAACCTTGGGGCCGCAGGTTGGCTGCCGACAGTTCGGGTTTGAGCATCGCATCCCCACCCGCCTAGCCAACAGGTCCTTGGTGCCATTGGTGAAGTCATCGCGACGCGCCACCGCATCCCCCCCCCATTCAGAGTTCCGAACAGCCTCAGTAAAGTTCCAAAGGTTGTGGATTGGAAGAAGTTTTCGCCGATAGGCGCGGGCCGTTGCTAAGGGATCCTTGGCTCCTGGCGCGCACAAGGGGCAAGCACCGGTCTGAAGCCCGTCGTCGGTGGCCGGGATGCCCCAAAAATCTGCAAGCAGATCAAGCAAGCGCGGCTTCGGTTTTAGGAGCTACCCCACCCGGCCACCCTCCCCATGCACTTGCCTCCCCCGACGCTCGGCGGGGGCCAAGGGTTGAGGCGAGGTGCATCAGCCCCAGGACCAAGGGGTGCCATGCCTTGCTCGTTGGCAAGCCTCCCCAGAAAATGGGAGGTGGCGAGATCGACATTCTAGACTGGTCAGACCGGGATGGGCAGCCTTGAGCGCAGAAGCCAATAGCGATAAATTTTCGCGCTTCCAACTGCGTCAGCCGGTGTTCAATGCCATTTCACGTCAGCCTCCACATTTATTCACCTGGAGATATTATCCAGCGCGGTTGGTTTGGGCGGAACATTTGCAACGAGCCTGTTGAAGTCCAGATAAGGGAATATTTTTATGAAATTGCGCGGCTTCAGGTGTCGCCACGCAGCCCATGCAGATTCCGCTCTTGTTTCTTTTTCGATGCATTGGCCGATGCGCAGGCATTTCGGCAATGCTTCCGCCAAGGAACTGGGACAATCTACCAAGTAGATTTGATTGACCCGAATGCGCCAACTCATAGGCATTGTGTTACAGCGGCAGGAGTGCCTCATCTCGTGGGCGGCCAAATCCATGCCCAAGGAAGTCTAAACGCGGCACAGGATTTCTGGTTGGCCCCCGCAATTTATCAGACCAACACGGAAGCCTTTGCCGAAACCGACCTTCTGGTGTTGTGATTACCCTGTGCAGGGAAGGAGGATGCAGCCGCTCGTGCGGCTCTCTCAGCCCCGATAGGCTTCGGCTCGCAGACCCGCGCCGAAATTATTCCCCTGAGGGCTCTTGTGGAGGTAGGTTTCTCCATCTGAATACGGGGGGCATCGGAAGTGATAGGCCAACTGAATCGTATTATATCGGCGTGCACGGCTGAACATCGCCCCAGGGTAGCGGCGGCCATCGGCGTGCTGATGGGCATGGGGTGGCGCGGTGAGGAAAACCGCCAAGCTGTCGCAGCGTCGCTGCGGCAAGCTTTGCGGGCCGAGGCGGTTCGTTGGGGCACTGCATCTCCCTTACCTGAAGACCTTCCCATTGGCGACGGAGAATGGCTGGCGCAATGCTGGCCCGCCGGCGGCGGCGTCCGCGCCATTGTTGATCCGACGGCGACAGAACGACTCGCCGCTGATGACGAAATTTTCACCTTGGTTGATTTACTAGCTGACCCGTCAGTCGGGTTGGGTCCGGTGCTATTCAGCGGCTGCGTCACAGATGCGCCGCGTGAAGTCCTGCCGGCGCCGGAAATCATTCTTGAAGACGGCGATCGCATCCGGCGCCCGGCAGGCATGGCCGTCGTCAGCCGATGGCCCGCGCGCATAGACTCTTTCGTGGAGAAGGCGCTGATCCTTGATCCTGAGGCCGTAGGCGCAGCGCTGTCCGGCGGTATCCACCTGCCGTTCGCGGCCGTGCTTCGCGCCCGTTCAGCGAACCCGCGCGCCATCGCCCTCGCTTGGGTGGACCAGGATGCGCGCAACGCGCCGGATCTGGCGGTATGGAACCTGTGCCGCCAGGAAGGTTTGCCGCCGCCGGTGCTAGTCGTGGGGAAAGATTACCTGCGGGCGTTCCCGGTAAGAGACGTTCGCCCGCATTGGGGGGCTGAACAAAGCTTCTTGGCAGATGAGGTAGAGACCGAACCGGTCTTCCGGGCCAGAACCACTGATGTGGAAGCCACTATCGGTGATTTTCAAGGTCTGCCGCCTAAGCCGCCAAAATTGCCCGAGGCGCCCAAGCCAGGGCCACGCTGGCTGAACGCGGCTCTTCGCAGCGTTGGGCGGGGAAGCCGACCTGTTGCTGCCTTTACAGAGAATAGGCCGCATTTCGTGGAGGTCTCGGTTGGCCTGACTCCGCCCCGCGGGGACCGGACGCAGCCCACCTTTCCAGATCACCTGCTGCTGGGGCGGATGAAAGGCAACCGGGTGCGGGTGATTGTGACCGAGCCCAAGCATTTGCCCGAGCCAGTTGTGGGTTGGCTAACAATACCGCCGGTCGGCGAGGCGCCGCCGGTGCGCCTGCGCCTGCCGCGCATGCAAGCCGGCCGCTTCGACGGACGCGTGCTGATTTGCCGCGGCTCCCGCATTTTGCAGACGGCGCGGCTAAAGGCGGCGATTCTGCCTCAGGGGGCTGAGCTTTCCGCCGAAGATGTGTGCCGACTCGACATCGAGGCGGTGATCGACCCCAGTCTGGGCGACCAGCGTGTTGATTTTGATGTCGCCTTTCTGATCAACGACACCCACGGCGAGCCGCAGCTAACCGTAATCAATCGCGAGGCCATTGACGTTAAACCGCTGGGTGACGACCACATCAACTTTCTTCACTTGTTCCAGGCCCGGCTCGATCAGTTGGTCGAGAAAAAGTTTAGGAGCTTGACGACGACGCCCGCTGAGCTGTGGTACATGTTAGCCCACCAAGGCGCCGACCTGTTTGCCAACATCGTTGGCCGCCAGCTAAAGGGCGCTGCCGACGGCCAGCGCTTCCAGATTATCTCGGCCAAGCCAGATGGCTTCCTGCCGCTAGAGTACGTTTATCAGTTCGAGCCGCCGGAGGAGGGCGCCGGTCTGTGCCCTCAGGCGCAGACGGCACTGATGGGGGGATGCTCGGACTGTAACGACCAAAAACGCGAGGGTAACATCTGCCCGCTCGGCTTTTGGGGCGCGACCAAAATTATTGAACGTCACGTTTTTAATGCCGATCACCCGGACGGGCCGCTGGACCACTACCGGGTCTTTAGCGACGAGAATGGCGAACGCACTGCTTTTGGCGCCATTGACGCTTCGCTGTTGGGCGCCTCAAAGGTGGTGGAGGATTTGGAAGCCGGCCGCAGGGCGCTCTCGAAACTGAAGACTTCGCTGGCGAAGATGACGCCGCGCGCCGCGGAGACTGTGAGCGACTGGAAGGCTTGGACGGCGGCCGTCGCCAAAAGTAAGCCGCAGATACTAGTACTTCTGTCGCATACTTACATCGACGAAGTCGCTCAGAAGCCGGGGCTTGAAATCGGCGGGAACGCTCGGCAGATCAAGACGCGGATCAGCAAGAACCTGGTCGGGGACGGCAACGTCATCGTCCTTCTGCTAGGCTGTTCAACCATGAACACCGCCAACCGCTGCCACGACTTTCATCTGGCCTTCTGCGACGCCGGTGCCGCCGTCGTGATTGGTACGCTGTCGAAGACGCTGGGGATCTACGCTGCCGAGGCCGCCGAGGAGATCGTCGCTCAACTGACCGCTCCGGGACGCCCGTCGACCATTGGCGACGCGCTTAAGGCGGTCCGGCGTCGCCTGCTGGCAAATGGCCGATTGATCGGATTGTCGATCATTGCTTTTGGCGATGCGGATTGGAAACTTGGGGGAACTGCATGAGCTATTACGCGGTTGAGATGCTGCCGGCCGAGATCGGCGACTGCCTGTGGATAGAATACGGTGACGAAGCTAATCCGCACCGCATGCTGATTGACGGCGGCACCGGGGGTACGGAGGCCATGCTGCGAGCGCGCATGGAATCGCTGGCCCGATCTAAAAAGACGCTGCGCTTCGACTTGGTGGTCTGCACCCACATCGACAACGACCACATTCCTGGCATCCTGGGCGTGCTCGGCAATCCGCCGCGGGGCCTCCGCTGCGACGATATCTGGTTCAACGGTAACAAACATCTTCCTGCCGTACCCGGGGTTTTGGGGGTACCGGAGGGGGAAGGATTATCCACGTTGCTGGCATCCAAGGCACTACCCTGGAACTGCGCCGTCAAGGGCGCCGCCCTTGTTGTGCCCGACACTGGTCCGCTGCCGCGCTTCGACCTACCGGGCGGAATGGTGTTGACGCTGCTGTCACCATCGCCCGCCAAGATGACTGCGCTAGCGAAGGTTTGGAAAAAGGAGTTAGCGAAGCTATCGAAATCATCGGCGGCAGGACCGGGCCGTGGCGTCCTCGGTTCGACGGCCTTTCCTACAGACCTCGCCGCGTTGCAGGCGGCCGCCGATCGCAGGAACGGTGATCGCAGCGCCCCCAACGGCTCGAGCATCGCCTTCCTGGCGGAGTACGGTGGCAAGAAGTGCCTTTTCGGGGGCGACGCGCACGCGCCGGTGCTTGAGGCTTCTTTGCGACGGTACATCCAGGAGAGGGGGATAAAGCGGGTAAAGCTCGATGCCTTTAAGCTGTCACACCATGGTAGCAAGAACAATACCAATAAAACGCTTCTCGATCTGGTGGAGTGTAACGCATACCTGATCTCGACCAATGGAAAGGCGCATAAACACCCCGACGTCGAGGCAATCGCGCGGGTTATTTTGCAGGGCACCGCGCCAACCCTGCACTTCAACTACGACAGTGAATATACCAGTCCGTGGAATAGTCGACCGATCATCAACGCGCCACCATTTTTCGCCCAGTTGCCGCCGCGCGGGAAACCCGGAAAGACCATTCTCCTTTAACGGGCCTCTGCAGAAGGGGCGGTCATCGCCGGTTTTCGGTAGGTTGAGGTTGCGACACAGCAACTCACCGGAGACCAAGACGATGACCATGGACAGAATGGCCCTTGCCGAGCTTTGAGAAGGGGTCCGACAGCGACCTGCTGCGGGAAATGATCTCCTTCGTCGCCCAGCGGCTGATGGACTACGAGGTCGAGGCCGTCTGCAACGCCAAGCCTTACGAGCGCCGCGCTGACCGCGCCAACTCCCGCAACGGCTCCGCGACCGCCTGTGGCAGACCCACGCCGGCGCGGTCGAGCTGAAGATCCCCAAATTGCGCCAGGGCAGCTACTTCCCGGCCTTCCTGGAGTCCCGGCGCACGGCCGAATAGGCGCTGACCGCCGTCATCCAGGAGGCGTATGTGCATGGCGTCTCGACGCGCGCCGTCGATGACCTGGTCAAGGCCATGGGCATGACGGGCATCTCCAAGAGCCAAGTCTCGCGCCTGTGCGAGGAGATCGACGACAAGGTCAACGCCTTCCTCGACCGCCCCATCGAGGGCGACTGGCCCTACCTGTGGATCGACGCCACCTACGTGAAGGCGCGCGAGGCCGGGCGCATCGTCTCGGTGGCGGTGATAATCGCCGTGGGCGTCAACACCGACGGCCGCCGCGAGGTGCTGGGCATGGCGACCGGCCCCAGCGAGGCCTGCGCGGCGTCAAGCTGGTGGTCTCGGACGCCCACGAGGGCCTCAAGGCGGCCGCCGCCAAGGCCCTGAGCGCCACCTGGCAGCGCTGCCGCGTCCACTTCATGCGCAACGCCCTGGCCCACGTCCCCAAGGGCCAGCGCCAGATGGTCGCAGCACTCATCCGCACCGCCTTCGCCGAAACCGATACCGAGAGGGCAGCCGCCCAGTGGCGCGACGTCGCCGACCGCCTGCGCGAGCGCTATCCCAGGCTGGGTGCCCTGATGGACGAGGCCGAGGCCGACGTGCTGGCCCACATGGGCTTCCCCAAGGCCCACCGGCCCCAGCTCCACAGCACCAATCCGCTGGAGCGCCTCAACCGCGAGATCAAGCGCCGCGCCGACGCCGTGGGCATCTTCCCCAACGACCGCGCCGTCATCCGCCTGGCCGGCGCCATCCTCATGGAGCAGTCCGACGAGTGGGCCGTCCAGCGCCGCTACATGGCCCTGGAACATCTCGCCGCCGTGAGCGAAGATCACAAGAGGCTGCCTGCCATCGCAGTAGCCTGACCGGCGGCCTCAGCCCGCCGAAGACGACGGTGATGCCGGCGCTCTAACACCACTGCCCGGGACATGACCCACGAATAATGCCGGTTTGGAAATCGGAGCAGTGACAGCGGCCGCCGCCTAGGCAAGCGAGGGCAAACAGCAGGCGCAGCTCAATCCGCGCCAGTTTGGGCCTGCTGGTGGGGTACAAGTTGGCGGGCCCGAATGCGCAATGCGACCGGCTGGGGTTCAAGCTGGTGTCCCACTGCAATCTCCCCGGCCGGGCCGGACTAGGTGCGCGCGCTAAAACGGAAGCAGCTGGCCTTCGGGACACGAAGCGGTACCAGCGAGAAGCACAGGTGGCCGCGTTGCCTCGGCGATGCTCCACCAAGGACGTTCTGGATCGTTCGGCTACGGCCTCGGGGGAACTTAGGCGTCGCCTGCCCTTTTTCTATCGTCGCGGGGTTCACTAGAAAGGCGGAGAGAGCCGATGGCCCATGAAACCACACGCCGGGAACTGTACGACCTGATCTGGGCGCGGCCGATGACGAAAGTGGCTGCCGAGCTCGGCATCTCCGACGTGGCGCTCCACAAAATCTGCGACAAGCACCGGATTCCGGCGCCTGGCCGGGGGTATTGGGCAAAGGTGGCAGCGGGTAAACCGGTCAGGCGGGCCCTGTTTCGGGAACTGCGGGACCCGCTGATGGAGCGGGTCAGGATCCTCGGCGGTGCCGTGACTGTACTGCCGGCCGAGGTGCAGGAGGCGCGCCAAAAAGCCAAAGCGGCGGCCAAGGCCAGGAAGGGGAACATCCCTGTGGCTAAAGCGGCCACCATGAATGACGATCCGAAAATCATCAAGCTGCGCGGGAGATTGGAACGCGCAAAGATCGGCGACGACGGGTTCGTCCGCGCGGAATCCTTTGCCGTCACCGTCGCGCCGCCGAGCATTTCCCGCGCGCTTGGGCTCTTAAGCCTCCTGCTCGCCGAGGCGCGGGCCCTCGGGCATGCGGTCGCTGCCGATGGGGACGCGCTGAAGTTGGTTGTCGATGGCGAATCCATCAGCATTTGCCTCTACGAGAAGACGGACAGGGTGCCGCACCAGCCGACCGACAAAGAGGTCGCCGCCCTGCGGAAGTGGCAGTTGGAGAAGGAGCGGAAGCAGCGTCTTCACCAGTGGTATGGCGATTGGGACAAGCCGAGGGTGCCGGAATGGGACCAGGTTCCCAACGGCCAGCTTGTCATTGAGATTGATGTAGGAAGGCACTGGGACGGACTTCGCCGCAAGTTCGGCGACGGGAAGCGGAAACGTCTTGAGGCGATGGTCCTAGACGTTTTGGCGGGTGCCGCTACCATCTCGGCCGCTCGAAAGGCAAAGCGAGAAGAGCAACGGCGGCGCGAACTGGAGCGGCAGGAGGAAGAAAAGCGACGGCGCGAGGCCGAGCGGCGTCGCACGCTCGAGCAGAAGAGGTTCGAGTTCCTGGCCATCCAAATGGAGCGCGCCGACAAAGCTCGGCAGCTGGAAGCTTTTGTTCGTGGCTATCTGGATGCCCATCCGCCAGATACCCTTCCGGAGGCCACTCGGCTTTTCATCGAGTGGGTGCAAACCGAGGCTCAGGGCATTCGGTCCATCATGGCGCCAGAACGGCTTGCGGCCCGATTGGAACACTACCGGTTGATGGATGACACGACGGAGATCAGCAGTTGGGTGAAGATCGAGTAGCAGCCTAAGGGCGCAGGACTACCTGAGCCCGCAGATCGGCAACAGCGCTGGAAAGAACGTGAGAAGAAAGGGGTCCTGGGGGCGCGATGGTCGTGCTCGTGACCATCGTGGCAAAAGTGGCGGAGGCATTATCTTGGACTGGTGTGCGACGCTCGCGTGTTAACGTCATCCAGTCGAAGCATCTCCGCATGAACATGCCGAAATCTAACCCGCTCCTGCTCCAGCCTCACCCTCTCACCCAGACGATTTGACTGTAGATCGTCATAAAGTGCTTGTTCAGCGTCGGTCAGGTGGAACAGCTCCTGGCTGCAGGGTTCTTTTTCCTGAGCCCAGTGCGCCTCATGCTTTAGCAGGGTTAGGCGGTCCATCAGGAAAGACTGGCTGTGCGGCAGTTTGCGACGGAGGCGGTCGAGGATGGCGAAGCCGTGGGTGTCAATGTCGCCCCAGTACAGGACTTCGACGGTGTGCAGCCATTGACAGTCGGCTAGGCGGTCCAGCCCGTAGCCGAGGCCGAAAATGACCATGCTGGCGGCCATGTCGGGGAAGGCCAACCCATTGGTTTTGTTCTCCGTGATGACGACCCGGCGCACCGGAAGGGACAGCCGGGCGAATTCCTCAGCCGGAACGGAGAAGTCGCTGATCGCGCCGATCGGCAACATCGTCCGCAGGGCGGGGTCGAGAAATCGGAAACGCACTAGGACTGGTTCGCGCACCAGGCCATAGCGCTGCTCGAATCCGGTCGCTCTGGTGGCGGTGGGGTCGATGGCCTCGGCTGGCAGGACGATGTCCAGCAGTCCCATGAGCAGGCCGCGCCGGGACTCAATAAACTTGGTATCCACCCCCGGTGCGTCGACCTGGCGCATGTAGACCTGCGACTGAGGGTGGGTGCGGAACCATTCCAGAACGGCAAGAACGCGCGGCCAGTCCTCGGCGTGCTCAAGCAAAGTGAGGGGGCGGCGGAGCAGCCAGTCCTGCAAGGTCGGAAAGGCGGCCAGGGTGACAGCCGCAAGGCGTACCACGATGTCAGCGTCGCTTTGGCGGCCCAGTATCCGCAGGGCGTCCTCGGGACGATAAATCACCACAGACTGGGGCACCCGGTTGACGCCGAGTTGCCGGTGATTGATGGTTTCGTGCACCACCCGATAGGCACCGGCGCGTGATCCTGCTTCTAGGCCCTCCGCCCACGCCCGCACGGCCGCGAAATTGTTCAGCATTGTGCGGGAGTCGGGGCGGCGGAGCGTCAGGGTGAGGGGGAACAGCGGCTCGCCTCCCAGCAATGACCGCAGCACGCGCCCTTGGTCCCACTGTTTCTGAAGGTGGGAACGAATGTCGGCGGGCGTGGTCCAGGGATGGGGCGTCATGAACTGCGCGATGCCTCCCTCTCGGCTCGCAGTTCCTCGATCGTCATGGTGCGGAGCAGGGAGCGGCTTCCGTCGGGATTGTGGACGTAGCCGACAGCCGCGACGTAGGGCTCGATGATATGGATTTTCTGCAACGGAGTGATGACCAGAAGCTGAAGGTTCAACGTCTTGAACAACTCCAGGCCATAGCGGGCGGACTCGTCGGACCCGCGTCCGAAGGCCTCATCAATCACTACAAACCGGAATGATCGTGACGGCGCGGCCGTGGCGTCCAGTCCAAACTGGTAGGCCAGGCTGGCGGCCAGCACCGTGTAGGCCAGTTTTTCCTTTTGACCGCCGGACTTTCCGCCGGAGTCCGGGTAGTGCTCGTGCTCCCGGCCATCCTCGCGCCAGCGTTCCGATGCGGAGAAGGTGAACCAGTTGCGGACGTCGGTGACTTTCTCCGTCCATCGGCGGTCGTGCTCGGCGCTGCCGTCGCGGCCGCGGAAGCGTTGGAGGATGTCCTGGACCTGGAGAAACTTGGCCTCCGAGTACCCATCGTCATCGCTGCCCGTCAGGGTGTTTTCGGTGCAGGCCCGCAGGGATTGGCGGAAGTCGCGGACGTCCGCGTCGATGCTCGGTTCGGCCACCAGGGCAATATACCGGCCGTCGTTGTAGTCGATGCCGTGCAGGCTGTCGTTGATGATCTCGATGCGGTCGGTGATGGTGTCGCGTTCGCGGTTCAGTTGGGACTGGAAGTTGGCGACCTCGTTGATGGTTTCCTCGTTCAGCAGCCGCTTGAAGCGGTCCTCGAAGCGGGGCAGGTCGTCGGCCTTGAGGCGGGCGAGAAGCCGCCGGTACTCGTCGGCCGCGTCGAGGCTGGCGTCAATCTCGGTGGTCTGGGAAGGGTAGGTCTGGCGGAACTCGGACATGGCGCTGATGATGCGCTCGCCGAGGGCGGTCTGGCGTTTGCGGGCGGCGTCGATGCGGTCCTGCAGGGTTTTTCGAATGTCTTGTTCGGTGCGGTCGCAGCTTTCGACGGTCAAGGCACCCGACGAATGTTCGGCGCGGGCGGCGTCGAGCGTCGGCCAGCAGCGGGCCTTGAGGGCGTCGTCGGCGGTGGCGGCGTCGCGTTCGGCTTGCTCAAGGGCGCGCGCGGCTGTATCGCACCGATCCTTTGCCTTGGTCAGCTTGTCTCTCGACCCCTGCCACTTGAGTTCGGTCGTCGCCTGCGTGCCCTCCAGACGCGTCAGCGTCTCCCGCAAGGTGCGCAGGACGTCGGAGCCCTCTTCGATGCGGCGGATCTCTTCGGTGCAGCTTTGGATGGCGGTCACTGCACTGCGCCAGTCGATATCCTCGAACGACGCGTATTCGTCCAGACGGCTGAGGTCTTGCAGGCGGCTCGTGGCGGCCGAAGCCTGTTTCTGCGCCTGGGCGAAGCGGTCCCCCTTGTCCTGTATCCGCGCCTTCAGGGCCTCCACGTGGCCGTCCAGGGCGGCGATCTTGGCGCTGTTGGACCACCCCAGCACATAGCGCGAGCGGTCGTCGATGCGGTGGCGGTCGTCCTTTTCGTGGCGCTCGTTGCCGCCCTTGATCTGGCCCTTGAGGGTGATGGCCTTGGGCTGGCGGCGGAACTCGTCCAGGGTGGAACAGCATACATGGCCGAAGCGTTCGGCCATTTCCCGCGTGAGCCAGCCAGACCACCGGCGGTCGGGTTTGACGTCCAGCTTGCGGCACAGGGCCTGCGGGTCTGTCGTGCGGACCGGCAGGGTGATGGGCTGGACGCGGTAGTAAACCAGCCGCTGGCTCAGATGCGTGCGATCAACCCAGGCGGCGACGGCGCCGTACACCTCGTCGGGGACCAGCAAGGACAGCCCGAAGGCGTGCAGCAGGCGTTCCGCCGCGCCCTCCCAGACGCTGTCGTCCGGGCGGACCTGAAGCAGTTCGCCGATGAACGGCAGGTCGTCTTCGTCCCGGCCGACCGCCGCGCACAGGGCCTGGCGCAGTTCCAGCATGTGGCGCGGGATGTTGGAGCGGCGGCGGCGCAGGGACTCCACCTCGGCCGCCACCTCGTCGTGCTCCGCCTTGATCTCGCGTAGTTCCACGCCCGCTTCGACTTGGGCGTTCTGGGCGTCGGCCTGCGCAGCGGCCAGCCGGGCGCGCTCGGCATCTGCCTTGGTGCGGTTGGCCAGGAAGGTGGCGCTGTCGGTGGCGGCGGGCAGGCCCAACGTCCCGATCAGGGCGGCGTAGCGATCAGCCCGATCCTTGCGGGTCTTGTGGTCTTTTTCATGCATGGCCCTGTCGCGCTGCAACTGGTCCAGACGGCCGCCGCCGTTGCTGTGAATGGCCTTGAGAAGGTCGTCGCGCTCCCGGCCCTGGTCCTTCTTGAGGCGCTCCAGGTCGGCCACCTTGCCCGTCAGCGTTTCGATTTCCGCCGTCAGGGTTTTCACCCGCGCCTCCAGAAGCTCCGCCTTCAGCCTGGCGAAGTAGGGGTGCAGGGCATTGCGGCTGTCCTCAAGCAGGGCACCTTGCTCCCCTTCGGCGTGGTGGCGGTCGCAGTTTTCGACCAGGGGGATCAGGCGGTCGCGCTGGTCGCGCGCAATGCGCACCGCATCGTGGGCGCGCGTCAGGTTGTCGAAGTGGGTGAGCAGGGCGGTGATACGGCTCTGCGCGTCGCCCGGCTCCAGCATGTGCTGCCGCACGAAGCTGGTGAGGTTGCCCACCGCCTTCATTGAGACGGTCTGGTGAAATAGCTCCAGCGCCTGATCGCTGTTGATGCCGAAGCGGCGCCGGAAGGCGGCGATATAGACGCCCTGCGCCTCATCGAGCTCGACACCGGGCTCTGCGCTCAGGCGCTTTTTCAGGGCAGGAATGTCGCCGCCGAAAGCGGTGAAATGGTCGCGGATGCTCAACACGCGGTCGGCGATGACATGGAAGCGGACCGGCGATGCGGCCGGATCGCGCAGCCAGAAAACCTGGGCCAGGGTGACGTCCTGCCCGAGTGCCTCGTTGCGGAAGTGAGCCAGCAGCACCGTATAGGTGTTGGCGTCGCGCAAGGTGACGGGCTTGGCGCTCAGTCCGGCCTCGCCCTTTTCCGTCTTGTACTGGCCCAGGACATAGGAGCGCAGGGAGCGTTCCTTGTGCTCGGCCCCCGCCGCTTTGTTGTAGTTGATCTTCCCGTAGGGTACGAGCAGCGTGGTAATGGCATCGACCAGAGTGGACTTCCCGGATCCGATGTCGCCGGTCAGTAGGGTGTTGTCGCCGTTGAGATCCAGCGCCCAGACCCTGCCGTCGAAGGTGCCCCAGTTGAGCATCTCCAGACGGAACAGCCTGAAGCCGACTTGGCGTGGCGCGAGGCCGGTTATCGGCGCGGCGGAGAAAAGGTCATTCACGGCGGCGGTTCCTCGTCCGGACTGGCGCTGGCAAGGTGGGTGCGGTACTCGGCCAGCCGCTGTTCAAAGTCATTCAGCCACTGCGCGTCGATGAACGCCTTCAGGATGCGCCGCACCTCGTAGCGGTCGTCCTGCCCGCGCAGGCGGCGCAGGAAGCCCAGTTCGGCCACCTTCTTGATGTCGGCGTCGATGCGCTGGTCCACGCGGGCCTCGTTGCTGCCTGCTGGGTAGAACAGCCGCAGCAGATCGATGATGTCTGCGCGCGACAGGATCAGGCGGTCTTCGGCACTGGAGGCATCGAATTCGGCCAGCCGTCGTCGCAGTAGCGCCAGCAATAGACTGACGGAAAATCCAAGCTGGCGACGGGGTATGAGGCGGGGCAGCGCGTCACCGTCCTCGTCGGACGGGCGCTGGTGGAGGTAGGCGTAGCCTTCGGTTTCGTCCAGGACCAGATCCAGGCCCAGCAGCGTCACATGGTCGCGCACCCGGGCCTGCAGGGCCAGCAGGGCAGCCCAGCGCGCTGCGTCCTCCTCTGCGTGCAGAACGCCTTTCATGAGCGGAATCAGCACCAGGGGCAAGGCGGGGGGCAGGGGAGCGGCTGTCGTCATGGCGTCTCGTCGGGGGCTTGGCGTGTAAAGATGATCTGGGGCAGGGTGGCGCGCCGGACGCGCCCGTCGTCCGATGTCCAGGTCAGCATGGTCGGCGTCTCGTCATCGATCACCGCCGCGGGGTCCTCCGAGGCCAACCCGACGTAGGTGACAAGTTCGGCCAGTCCATCTTGAAGCGGGTATTCGTTCAGCAGGTCAGGAAGGGACACCTGGGGCTGGCCCGCCAGGGCTTCCTGGATGTGTGACCAGAGTGCCGCACGGTCGATGTGAAAGACGGAGTGCAAGGCGTCGCTTGGGATGTCGACGTCTTCTGCGTCCTCGATCCGGTCGTCGATATTTGGCCGGAAAGGCGGGGTGTACAGCGGGCGCTCGAACGGCAGGGCGAGGTCGGGGGCGTCGCCTTCCATGTCCATGCCAAGCGCCGGATCGTTTGCGGACGCGCCGCGTAGGGCCAGGGCGTGGCCCTCAATGTCGCGGATGATGTGCAGGATGCGGCGGTCCTCGTACCACGCTTGGTCATCCAGGTAGCGGCGCAGTTGCTCCGACAGGCGGCGGACAGTGGCCTGCGTGGCCTCTCCTGCGGCCAGCCAGTCGTGGTGGATGCGGACAAGCCGCCGGTCTGGCTGCATCTGCTGCACCGCCTCCAGCGCGAGGACGGCGCGCAGGAGGGTGCCCAACTCCTCCTGGCGGTCTGGTGACATGAGGAAATCCCAGAACGCGCGGAAGCTTTTGCCCTGGTCCGAGTCCGCGATGTGGTCGCGCCGGCCGAGAATGTCGTCCAGCAGGTCTGCCTTCGCGCCGTCCCAGGTTGTGATGCGTTCGCGGATGGCACGGTCGAGATCGCGGAAGTTCTGCTCCACCTCGCGGAAGTCGCCGAGCAAGCTGCGGGCCGTGGCGGCCACCTGCTGGAAGCTGTCCTTTACCTGCGTGGCATCCATGACCGGCACGTCACCACGCCGCACGCGGGCTATTTCGGCATCAATATCGGCCCGTCGCCGTTCCAGATCGGCTATGCGTTCCGCAGGGTCGGTGCGGCTGCCCTCCACAATGCCGCGAAGCAGATCGAACACGGTTCGCAGGCGGGACTCCGTGCCTACAAACTGGCGCTGCTTGAGGCTGTCCAGCCATTCCAGAGCCTTCTCGGCCGCCGGGGTTAGATCATAGTGCGGTTCGTCCTGCCCCGGCGGATAGTACTTACGCAGCCATCCTTTGGCATCGTCAGCCCAGTCGTCCAGGTAATCGGCGGCAGTGCGCGGAAACCGTCCCTCATCATGCTCTGTCCGCAGATGGTGCAACAGGTCGTCAAGCCGCACCACTAGATCCTGCCGCGCTAAGGTCCGCAGGTTCGGTGCGATGAAGCTGGCATGGAGAAAACTGGCGACCAGGGGTGCATGATCGGCCGCAAGAAGGCGCCAGCCGGGGTGGCTCTGGCGCATGATCTCAAGGGTCCGAAAGTCCAAGCGCCTTGCCCTTCTTGGAGTGGGTCTGTAGCGCAATCATAAGGCGAAAATTGCAGCGGTGGGAAGAGAATCTTCCCGAAATTGTACTAATTGCTGGACGGTATCATCGCGTCGCCATTAACTAAACTGGCTACCGCCTGCATAGTTGCTGGTTAATGAGTCCCGGCCCGAGCACGTTGGCCAGCAGCCTCCCCCAGAGGGCATCCCCTAGGTGTAATTGGGCTAGTTGTTAGTGAGGCCGTCACGGTACGCTATTTGTTGGTCGGACGAACGCCGCAAGAGCAACCATGAGAATAGAAGTTCAGTCAGAACCACGCCTTTTGACCAAGTCGCTAGCCAGCTTCTTAAGGTGCTTGATTTCTGAGTCGGATGCGTGAGATTCCTTCAGGAATCTCAAAAGCGCCATGAGCTCTGGGTGCCCGTGGAGAAACTCAGTCATCTCTGGGTCAGTTGAGGATGACAGTCGAAAGAGTACATCTGGATCGGCGGCCAAGACCCGGGCCAATGCCTTGATCACTTCCGCGCTCGGCGGCTTCTCCTTGCCACGTTCGATGCGGCTTAAATAGGCTGGCGAGATCGCAACTTTCGCAGCCGTCTCCCGGAGCCCCAGGTCCTGGGCAACGCGCAGTTCTCGCAATGTCTCGCCGAAGTTCATCATGACCGTGGTACCTACCGCATTGTTTAGTGTTATGCAACGCAAAAAACGGGTGGCGTATGACGGCAATGTTTTGTAAGAATGAGCGTTATCTGGCCGATCCTCCTCACTATGGGCCGTTCGTCAGAAAGGGGAGCTGCCATGTCGAGCGAAGAGATCCTGAAGCTGCGTGAGGTCGCCGCCCTCCTAAAGGTGGGGGAAAAAACGGTCTACTCCATGGCTCAAGCTGGCGAGCTGCCTGCTTTCAAGGTTCGGGGGCAATGGCGCTTTTCTCGCGCAGACATTGATGCGTGGATCGGGCAGCAAAAGCGCACGACACAAGGCTATCTCGACGAGGATCAGCAATAATGTCCGCCTGCAATATCGAAGCGAAGCAGAGAAGAAGAAAGACGCTTTCGCAGCCGGGAAACACGATTCCGGCGGGATACATCCTTGACTATGTTTCCGGCCGGCAGATCAAAGAAACGAAGAAGGAAATAGTTCGACAGCGGATTGTTCGAGCTTTGATCCACGAGTACGGTTTCTCTCCAGAAGATATGGAAGTGGACTTTTCCATCGGCGGTCGAAAGAAAGTGGATGTGGCCATCTTCCACCATGGGAAGGGGCACATCTTGGAGAATCTTGGACGTGCTGTGCTTTGCCGCCAGGAGCCAACTATCGGCAAAAACGCCGTCCGTATCCGTGACTTCGAACAGGCCGCCGAGGACCTCGACGAAATCGAGACTATTATGCGGGACGTCGATGCGGTTCAATACGGGCTTTGGACTAATGGCCTGGAGTTCTTCTTTTTAGAGAAGGAACGGAAGCGCTTCGAGACCAAGTGCACCCCCATTGGCGACTGGCCCATGGCCGAAGAGTCAGTTGGCACTAAGGAGGTCGTCTCCGATGCCCATACCCGGGTCGCCGACAACGAGATGCTCAAGATCACCTTCCGCCGTTGTCACAACTTCATTCATGGCAACGAGGGAATGCCCAAGGACGCCGCCTTCTGGCAGTTCCTGTATCTGATCTTCTGTAAGATGCACGACGAAAACCTGCGCACCAAGCAGCGCCAGGCTTGGCAGCGCCGCTTTTGGGCTGGCCCGAAGGAACAGTTCGAGGAGGGGGGGCGCAAGGCCATCCGTGCGCGCATTGACGAGCTCTTCACCGAGGTGAAAAAACAGTACAAAAACATCTTCCGAGGAAACGAGGAGATCAGTCTCTCTGACCGGGCGCTGGCCTTTATCGTTTCCGAATTGGCCAAATACGATTTCACCCGCACGGACGTCGATGCGAAGGGCGTGGCATACCAGGAGCTGGTTGGCGTTAACCTTCGTGGCGACCGCGGTCAGTATTTCACTCCGCGGGGCGTCGTGAAGCTGGTCGTCGAGATGCTCGAACCGAATGAGAACGAAAGCTTACTGGACCCGGCGTGCGGTACCGGTGGCTTCTTAGTTGCTACTCTAGGTTACATGCTCAAGAAGTTCCGCGAGGAGCATAACGGCCAAGCCGGCAACGAGAGCACCACCGAATTTCTGAATGTCCACGAGCGGCTTAAGGAGTATGCTGCTTCAAACGTATTCGGGGCCGACTTCGACCCGTTCCTGATCCGCGCTGCGCAGATGAACATGGTGCTGGCTGGTGACGGTCGCGGTCACATTTACAACATAAACTCCCTAGAATTCCCGCTGGGGCATCTCGCGGATCTTCCGGCCGCCAAAAGAGAGATCCCGCTGGGTTCGGTAGACATCATCGCTACCAACCCACCATTCGGGTCGGATATTCCGATTACCGACAAGCACATCCTGGAGCAGTACGAGCTGGCCCATAACTGGGAGCCGGATGGCGAAGGTGGTTTCCGCAGCACCGGTGTGCTTAAGGGCAGCGTTGCACCCGAAATCCTCTTCATTGAGCGTTGCATCAAGTGGCTGAAGCCCGGCAAGGGCCGCATGGGCATCGTCCTGCCCGATGGCGTTCTCGGCAATCCGGCAGCGGAATATATTCGATGGTGGATCATGCGGGAAACCCAGGTGCTCGCCTCCGTCGATCTGCCGGTGGAGGCATTCATTGCGGAAGCCAACGTCAATATTCTTACGAGCCTTCTGTTCCTGCGCCGAAAGGATGACCAGGAGAAGCATCGCGAGGCGCTGGGCGGAGCCGAGGAATATCCAGTTTTCATGGCCGTAGCGGACAAGGTTGGCTTCGATCGCCGGGGCAACAAACTCTACAAGCGCACTCCAGACGGCGAAGAAATCATCGAACCTAAACAGCACACTGAGCGAATTCGTATCGGGGGGCGCTTCGTAGAGCGAACTCTGACCCGCAGCGAAAAGATCGAGGACAATGATCTGCCGCTAATCGCTGAGAAGTACCGGGAGTTTCTGAAGGAGCAGAACGGATGAGTGACGAAGAAAGTGTCATCGAAGCTTCTCAGGATGCGGCCGAAGAAAGCGGGCCGGATAACTTCTTCATCGATGTTCTGACGGGAAACAAGGAGAGCGCTTCAACGAAGAAGCTCTTGGTTCAAAAGGTGCTCCGACAGCTGATCGAAAGCTACGGTTTCGATCGAAACGATATTGAGCTGAATTACAACCCCCAAATACCCGGTCAGGGGCGCAAGCGCATTGATATTGCAATCTTTCGCCCCGATGCGGAGCACACCAATGAGAATCTGCAACGGATTATAATCTGCAAAAATCAAAAGAAGCGCGACAAGCTCCGGTCCATTGCCGAGGCTGACATAGATCTGCGGGAGCTCAAAGAGCTGCTGGAATTGATCCCTGGCGCTTCGTTGGGAATGTGGACGAACGGCCAGGAAGAATTCCTTTTCCGGGTTGAACGCACCCGGTTCGAGGTTCGGTCGAAGCCATTAGGCATCTGGCCGGCGCCGGGGGAGCACACCGCTGACTTGGACCGGACAGGCGGGGTCATTCAGGTCAGTGCCGAGGCGGAAGACCTCGAGGACGCACTGCTGCGCTCGCACCGTTTCCTGAACAGAAACCTGGGCCTGGATCACAAGGACACCTTCAAACAGCTGGCGGTGTTGATGCTGGCCAAGATTTTCGATGAAACGCTGCCGAGCGGCGAACGCAAGTTTTGGATCAGGGGAGACGAGCCTTTCACGGAGCCGGGCCAGCAGGCGATCGCCCAACGCATCAACGAGTCCATCGCTGCGGCCAAGGCCTGGCAGCCAAGCCTGCTAACCCGTGGCTGGGATCTGACGCTAGAGCCTCATGAGACGGCTCGTGTGGTCATGGAACTGGCGCGTTACTCCCTGAGCGAAACGCAGCCCCGTTTCCGCACGGGAGCGTTCCGTGCAGTTGCCCGTAGCGTTATGGATGGCCGCGAGGGTCGGTATCCGACACCGCTGAATGTCGCCGAGATGGCGGTGGAGATGCTCGACCCGCAGCCCGGTGAACGCATAATGGACTGCTCCAGCGGCACCGGCACGTTCCTGGCCATGACCGCTGCTCACGTCTTCAAGAAAAAGCTCGCGGCTATAGGAACCTCGCCTGAGGAAGCTACCGGTGAGCAGATCCGCCGCGCACAAGAGGAAACCGCGGCTTGGGCTTCCACGAATGCCCTTGGCTGTGACATCGATCCGTTTCTGGCCGTGGCCAGTCGCATGAACCTTCTCTTCACCATCGGCAATCCCGGCCGTGTCTTTCGTATCGACGCGCGCACTTTCCCGGACGGGGATCTCGATGGTATCGAAGCTGCTCGCCCTGCGATGGCTTTGGGCAGCATGGACGTTGTCCTGCTGAATCCGTGGTTCTCGACCCAGGATACGGTCAGCGACGCCTCCATCCTCGAGCGCTACGAATTGGGCAACACTTGGGAGCGTGACGATGCTGGCGGGTTCCGGAACACCGGCAATCTAAATGCGGGTGGTGTGCCCCCTGAAGTCCTGTTCATCGAGCGCGCCCTGCAATGGGTCAAGCCGGGCACCGGCCGAGTCGGAATCCTGCTGCCTGACGGCTTGCTGGGCAATCCCGGCGATGAATACGTGCGCTGGTGGATTCTGCGCCACTGCGAGGTCATGGCCTCGGTTGACCTGCCGGTGGAGCCATTCAAGGTCACCGTGAAGGAATACGGCCTGACTCCTGCCTTGCCCAGCCTTCTGGTGCTGCGCCGCCGCAGCCAGGAAGAGCTGATCAATACTGAGCCCCCAGACTATAAAGTCTTTATGGCCGTGGTGGATCGGGCTGGAGAAGATACTCGCGGGAAGCTGTTTCAGCGGGCACCTGATGGTGAAGTGCTGATCTTTGAAGAGAACGTCATCGAGCGAGTGCGTAATGGCGGACAAATAGAGGTACGGCGTGTCATAAAGCGAGCGCCGCGTATTCATGACGAATTGCCGCTGGTGGCGGAGAAATACAAGGAACTCCGTGCGACCGGCAAGGTGACGTTATGAGCAGAAAGTTCCAGGTGAAAGCGGTTCCAAGCACTTGGCTTGAAAATAATGGGCGGCGCCTAGACTGTGGTCCATATATGTCTGGTGCAGCTGAGATTCGCGAGCTCCTAAGGAAACAAAAGACTGATGTGCTCCCTGATTTGACAACGGGTCATGATGGGGGGATTTTCAATGGCCCTCAATTCGAACGGAATTATGTTGTTGATGCGCAATACGGTGTTCCGTTTTTAACGACCACTTTCATGATGCAGGCTGATTTGAGCCGGTTGCCTCTTCTGAGCAAAAAGGATGCGCATTCTAGAAAGCTCGCCTACTTGCGGGTTCATGAGGGGATGACGTTAATCACGTGCTCCGGAACGGTGGGAAGGACCATCTATGCACGCTCGGACATGAACGGCGTTTGGTCCAATCAGGATATCCTGAAGATCGTTGCCGACCCCGATCGAATACTGCCGGGATACTTGAATGCGTACCTCTGCACGAGGTTCGGCGTGCCATTTGTTGTCTCTGGTAAATATGGATCGGTGATTACTCATCTCGAGCCAAGACATTTTTCTGACCTATTGGTTCCCCGTCTCGGAGAGGCGATCGAGCGGCGGGCGCATGACCTTGTTGAGGAATCCGCGACACTTCTCACCAAATATCAGGCCAATCTAGTGGAGGCTACGGGACTCTACTTAAACGCAGTTGGTCTGAAGGACATCACTCCGGGAGAGTGGCATGCCTTGGGCTCGGACCTTGGTTTCACAGCCAAAGCGGGCGTAGAATCTTTCCGAGCGCTCAACTTTAGTCCACGGTTCGGTCGGCTCTGTAGCCGCATCAAGCATGGCTCGTGGAAGCCTTTGGGCGAACTCTGCGTGCCCGGAACACTCAGACGAGGCATTCGGTTTAGTCGGGTAGATGCAGACCCTGAATTCGCCTATCGCCTTGTTGGCCAGAAAGAACTGTTTTGGTTGCGACCGCAGGGCCGTTGGATCGGGAAGAGATTCGCACCTAATGGTGTTCTTGTCGAAGATGGCTGCATACTTGTTGCCGCTCAGGGTACGCTTGGCGATTCGGAGCTTTATTGCCGTGCTGAATTTGCGACGGGTAAAGCACTAGAGAATGCATATTCTGAGCATATCCTTCGGGTCTTGGCCAATCAGAGCGTGATTGAGCGAGGCGCGCTCTTTGCCTTCATGCGTTCGGAGACTGCTTTTAGAATGCTCCGAGCCATTTCAGTGGGCAGCAAGTTACAGGACCACCATTACGCCATGCTACCCTCGCTTCCGATTCCCTATCCGCCTGCCGAGATTAGACGGCGCTGTAATGAACTCGTCATTGAAGCCTACAAGGCAAGGGAACGAGCAATAGAGCAGGAAGACGAAGCTCGCGCTCTCGTCGAGCGAACTATCGAGGAGACTGGCAGCTGATGGCAAAAGTCGTACCCATCGGCCAACCTGCCAACGACTCCGAGCGCCAGGCTCTCGGCTTTCTCCGGGATCGTCTCCCCGATTCCTGGCTGATCTTCCATAACTTCGAGATGCGCCAGGGCGAGGAGGTGTTTGAAATCGACATCGCCATCCTCGCGCCCCATGCGGTGTATCTCGTGGACGTCAAGGGCACGCGGGGCAACATCGATGTGTATGGCTCCAAATGGTATCCCGAGGGTCGGCAGCCATTCTTCTCACCGCTGGCTAAGCTGCGCAGCCACGCCAAGGCCATGGCGACCATCATCCGCGAGAGCAATCCGGGCCTTATCGAACTCCGCAAAGCGCACGTTCATGCGGCCGTGCTGCTCACGGCCGATGACGCTGCCGTATTCGATCAAGGGGGTATCGACAGCCCAGATGTTACCAACTTCAAGCGTTGCCTTAAGTATTTTCGGGATTCGAGCCGTGTCCCCGACAGCCGCCTCGACAACATCGCACGCTTCCATACTCATATTGCCAAGGTTATCACCGGCAAAGCCAAGCCGAAGAGTTCGGCACTGATTTTTCGCGATTGGCAGGTTGAAGAAAAGCTCGGCGGCACTGACCGGTACACCGAGTATCGAGCAAAACATAACCTATTGGGAAAGAGCGGCGGCTTCGCGCGGCTTCGCGTCTACCAAGCCGACCCATATCAGGACGAGGCCGCTCGGCACGAAGAGTTCAAGAAGATCAGCAACGCCTACCGCGCGGTGGCGCACATGCCGACGCATGCCAACGTGCTGGCGGTGAAGGACCTGTTTGTCGTCGATGATGAAGATAAGGTGGTGTTGGTCACCGAGGACCTTCCCGGTCAGGCCCTGCGCCTGCATGTCAACAAGGCCTCCCTGGCGCTGACCTTTGACCAGAAGCTCCAGGTAATGCGCGACGTGCTGTCGGCCCTGGACCATGCGCATCGGCATGAGGTGATCCACCGCAATCTCACCCCGGACGCTATTCTGGTCACCAAGGGCGGCCAGGCCCGTGTGACAGGTTTCGATTTCGCCCGGGTGGGCAAGAACCGCACCTCCACCATCGCCTATCAGGTGGTGGATGATTTGGAAGCTGCGTATCAGGCTCCAGAGTGTTTCAAGGACCCAAGCCAGGCCAGCATTGCCTCCGACCTCTATGCCGCGGGGCTGATCTTTTACGAGCTGCTGACCGGCGAGCTTCCCTTTGAAAACATCGACCAGATGATGGAGGCCGACGGCCAGTTCCCGATGAAGCCCTCGGAATACAAGCCGGATCTGCCCAAGGGGATCGACGAGTGGCTGCAGAAGTTTTGCGAGTTCGACCCCGAGGAACGGCATACCAGCGCGGCCATCGCCCGGAAGGGCCTGGATGACTTAATTCTGCCCGAGGCCAAGAATGACTCCGGCCCGGATGTGAGCGGCCCGTCGGTAGTCTTACCTCAGCTCCCCGAAAATCTGATGAACCTGCCGCAGGACTTCATCCTGGCGGACCGCTTCCGCATTCAGAAGAAATTGGGCAGCGGCGGCTTCGGCGTGGCTTACAAGGTATTTGATTCTCTGGGCGACGTGGTGCGGGTCATCAAGCTGGTGACCAAAGACCGCCGCAGCGTGTACGAGCGGTTGCGCCGCGAATACAAGACCCTGACCAATCTGCCCGAACATCCGCATGTGGTTAAGGTGATCTGGGCCGATCGCATGGCCGATGCCAAGCAGACGCCGTACATCGTCTTTGAGTATGTGGAGGGTCTGGATGTTTCCGATCTGATCGATGCTGAGGCGCTGTCGCTCGATGATGCTGTGCGCATTGTGCGTGAGGCCGCCGATGGGCTGGCCCATCTTCACAAGCACGGCGTTTACCATCAGGACGTCAAGCCCTCGAACCTGCTCTGGACCGACAGAGGCGTCCGCATCATCGATTTCAACGTGGCGGTCTCCGAGAATGATGAGGTTCAAGGCGGTGGCGGCACGCGCCGCTATCTGCCGCCGGATTATGATTACTCTTCCGAGCCCGGAGTTTCGGATCGGATCGACCGCGACCTCTACGCCCTCGGCATCTCGTTCTACGAGTGCCTAACCGGCAAGTATCCCTTCGACGACCCCACACCGCCGATCAAGACTCAGCCGAAGGACCCCAAGCAGTTCAAAAGCTGCGCCGACCTGAGCTCTTCGCTGATTCATGTGCTGGTGAAGATGATCGCGCCGGAGCGCAAGGATCGGTTCTCGTCAGCTGAGGAGTTCTTGGCCGCCATTGCCGAGGTCAAGCGCCTGCGCGCGGTGCTTACGACGGGCGAGATTGGTACCGGATCCAAGGCGGTGTTCAAGCTGGGCTTCGAGCCGACCAAGCCCAACACCAACCCCTTTGTCACCCACCTGCTAACGCTCTACAGTCAGAGCCAGGTCTCTAACGCTGGCACACGTGGGCTCGATGAAGTTGGCAAGGCCACCTACGTGCCGACCTATCTGGACGAGAGGCTCAAGCCTTCGTTGCTCAAGGGCGAGTTCCGCCTTGTCATCATCAGCGGCAACGCCGGCGACGGTAAGACGGCCTTTATTCAGCAGTTGGAGGACTTTGCCGAGAGCAAGGGCGCACAGATGCAACGCGGCGCGAATGGCGCTGTGTTCCAGCTTAAGGGGCATACGTACCAGAGCAACTACGACGGCAGCCAGGATGAAGGCGACGAGCGCAATGATGCCGTCCTTCGGAAGTTCTTCGCTCCTTTCGCGGGCGAGGATGCCTCCGGCTGGCCCGAGAATCAGACTCGGCTGATTGCCATTAATGAGGGGCGGCTAGTCGATTTCTTCCTGGAGCATAAAGAGGAGTTCCCGCTCCTCGCCGAGCAGATCCACCAGGGCTTGGCCGGAGCCGCTCCGGAAGGCGGTATCGCGGTCATCAACCTCAATCTGCGCTCGGTGGTCGCCCAACCCGAGGGAGGGCAGCCTTCGATTCTGGAGCGTCTGATCGCCCGCATGACGCAGCAGGAATACTGGCAGGCCTGCGAGCAGTGTGATCTCAAGGGCAAGTGCTATGCCTATCACAATGCCCGGACCTTCCAGGACCCGGTTGCCGGTCCCAAGGTGATCGAGCGCCTGCAGATGCTCTACACCATTACCCATCTGCGCGGCCGACTGCACATTACCATGCGCGACCTGCGTTCGGCGCTCGCCTTCATGCTGGTGGGCACCAAGGATTGCGACGGAATTCACCAGCTCTATCATAATGGCGGTGAAGAAATCCAGAATCGCATCCTTGACGGTTTTTATTTCAATTCTTGGCTTGGCGGGGCGGAAGGCTCTAATGACCGGCTGATTGCCTTGCTGCGCGAAATCGACGTTGCCGAAGTCAGCAACCCAGATCTGGACCGCGAACTCGGCTTCCTCAATCCCCAGACCAAGGCCATGAGCCGCTTCTCGTTCACGGAACGGGCCGGGTACGACGATGTTCTGTTGGAGACGCTGTTCCGCAATCTACCTCGCGATTACTCGTCGAAGAACCGTGATCGGTTGATCGCCAAGCACCGGAATTACCTATCGCACATGCGCCGCCGCCATTTCTTTGAGCGACGCGACATCGGTTGGAAGGAGATGCTGCCATACGGAAGCATTGATCCCTTCCTGGATGCCATTAAGCAGCCAGGCGCGAAAAGCGCCGATGAGGTTTCCGCCATTCTTCGAGCCGTCAACCGGGGCGAAGGTCTGAGCGATCCGGCGCGGCTGGGCAACCAGTTGGCGTTGCGTGTCCGCCAGGTGGATAAAGGCACAATCCGCAGTTATCGCCTTTTTGACGGCGACCATTTCACCCTCCGCACCGAGCAGGAAACGGCGGCTCACCCTTTCCTCGAGTGCCTGTCTCAGGCGCTGGTACTGCTTTACGACTCCGGCGATGGACACAAGGCCAGCCTGCGCATCAATCTCGACATCTATGAAATGCTGATGCGGCTCAACAATGGCTACCGCCCCAGCATCGAAGAACAAGAAGGGTTCTACCTCAGCCTGGCTGTGTTCAAGAATGTTCTATCCGCCGCTCCCTATCAGGAGGTGCTCCTCACTGAAAGCGGCTTCGAATTCTTTCAGATCCGGCGCGACGACAAAGGAATCCTGCATCTGGGAAAAATAAGCAGGAGGGCGGAAGCATGAGCATCAAAGGTAGAGACAAGGAGTTCCGCACTCCCAAGACGACGTACCTGGATTTTAAGCACATCGAGATGGATCGTGTGCTGACGATGCTCTTCCCCCGTTTGAAATACGACGGTTATGCCAGTCGACGTCCGCCCCGAGGCGGCGACCTGACAGTTGAAGAGTTCATGGAGGACTTCATCGAGCATCCAGAATGGTTCGCGGGCTTTGATCGCTTTCCGCAGGTAGTACACCGCTGGATCGAAACCGATCTTATGGATGTGGTTAATCGAGGAAAAGCCAATCAGGCCGTGGCCGCGCCAAGGCCCCTGCATGGCAACACCTATAAGTTCCGCAACGCCAAGCATACCCGGGATTATGGGGCGGCCGAGCAGATTTACTGGATGCTTTTCTATGCCCGCAAAGGCAAAGGCCAAGCGGCGCGAGATGCCTTGAAGCGTTTCTTTTTTCCGGGGATTGACTTGGTGACGGACCGTTACGATCCCAACGCATCGGTGGATGTGGAAACGCAGGCAATCCTGCGTCTGGATCACCAGGTCACCCAAGACATGAAGGACTCCAAAGAGCCCTCGCGCTTCCAGCCGCTGTGTATCGGCCAGGCCGATATCATGGCCGACGACATTCTGCGGCTACTCGCCTACGAGCCCTACATACCGCGTTCGGTGCTGGTGGATTACCTCAAAACCCTGATGGCATTCCATCTGGCGCTTTACCACCTCAAAATTCTGCAGATGCTGCCGAAGCTGGTGAAACAGCGGTCTGGCAACGATCTCTGTACCGCCAAGGAATGCCCGATCAACCCCGGCCTCGACAATGCGCTGGAGGGCTGTCCTTACCGCGTGGCTTTGGTCGTGGACATGGGGGATGTCAACAATCCGCATATGGCCGAGCTGGCGCGCAAGTCCACTGACCGGCTCTATCGTCAGATACCGGCCTTTGTGCAGGCCAATTTCGTCGTCAAGAAGCTCGATGAAATGGCGGAGTACCTGAGCAGAAAAGCGGGCAAGCTAGCTACCCCTAGGGCCGGCGTTTTCACCGTTGGCGATCTGGTATCCCTGCTGAAGCCGGAGCACGACGCCGAGCGCCAAGCCTACTTCAAATTCCGCTTGGCCAGCCTGATCGAGGAATCGAGCTCCGGGAACGAGGACGTCGATCCGGAGATCCGGGAAGTCACAGGCATGGGCCTTAGCGAATTTGAAGCCTTCATCGAAATCCTGATGGCGTATCGCGGCAAGTATCACCGCCAGTACATCACTGAGTGCCTGGACTCTCTGCTACTGAAGAACAAAGAGAACGGCCTGCTGGCTCAATCCCGGACGAAGGGAAGTTCTCGGCGATTTGTCTTGGGAAGCAAGCTGCTTGAAGTGCTCATCCAGTTGGCTGTGCTCACCCAGGACGGCGGGCGTTTCGTGACCCGAGAGGTCCGCATCGAGGAGTTGCTGGTCTTCCTAAGAAACCGCTATGGCCTTCACATCGACCGGCTGCCGGAAAGAGCCCAGCCGAACATCAGCATCCTCGACAGACGCGCCCTACGCCTTAACCTCGAAACCTTCAAGCGTCGCCTGCGTGAAATCGGGTTCTATGAAGACCTTTCGGATGCCTACGTGACCCAGAAGGTATCGCCCCGCTATGCAATTGAGAGAAACGGTGGAACTGATAAGAACGGCAGGCATGCATGAGTAACGCGTTCACCAAGCTTTCTCAGGATAAATTGAACGCGGCGGTCGCTGGTCTCCTATGCCCTCGTATCGAAGCGATCCTGGAGGACCGCGGGCCAGGCCACTGCATGCGGGTCACCGATCTCGATAATGATGTAATGGAGTCGGTCTGCAAGCAACTGCGCAGAACCCGGTCCGACGGAAACATCTTTATCCTCGGCAGCCATGACGAAGATGGCCAGCAATTTCGAGTCACATCTACGAAACTGGTGGAGCTGCGCAACCCGGACGCAAACGGCGAACTGCGCCAGCCTTTGCTGGTCTTCATACCCACCTCACTCCGCACCAGCGCCGAGGACTCTTTTGGCGTGGCGACCTTTGAGGAGTTGGCTTTCACCGGCATCTACGGGGACCTTTTCAACTCGCTGCTTGATCGGCTCCCGGCAACGCTGGTCGGTCATGTTCGCGATCTTTTGGGCATCCTCACCGAGGAGGATTGGCTGTTTGCCGACGATGTCTCCCGCGTGCGGTACCTGCTCACTGCGCTCGAAAACGGGGTTGATGGAGAAACCCTCGGGGCCAGCCTGTATGAACTGACGTTAATTCCAGACTTCAAGCTCTTTGCTGATCCCGGCACGGTCAACGGCAAGATTCGCCGTAACCTCGACAGCGTCCGCAGTCTGATGACTTCGCACAAGTCGGTTCGTGGTCGCATCGCTGATCTGGGGCTCAGCGACAAGGCATTGGAGTCGCGCCTGTTCACCTACTTTGAAAAGCACGATGTCCAGGAGCCCGAAGCCTGGACGCCGCCCATCGCGGTCGACAAGAGCTGGTGGAGCATTTCTTTTGACAAATGGGCGTTCCAGGAAGAGCTTTCGCTGGACAAGGTTCTTCTGACGGTCTTGGAGACCGACTTGCCGGTCATTCAGGACGATGAGACCGACGACCAACTCTCCGGTCTCATCGGACAACAGGTTCTAGTCCCGAATGATCGCCGCAAAATGAACGTGGTATTCGAAGTTAACCCTCACCCGGGTAAGGTCAGCGGGCTTGACCATTTTACGGTTCAGATCGTTTCGCAGAATAACGGTCCGGTAGGAAAATCCAAAAAGGTGAAGGCCTGGACGCCGAACCGCCTGCAATGCACGACCAACCTTGCCAAACTCAACAGAATCGAATTCGAGGAAGGATGGCATTTCATCCGTGTAATGCCTTGGACGGCCGATGGCGATCCGATTCCGCTGGAACCGGATTCCGCCTCCGAGGGCGCTAAACGCTCCTATGAGAGCGAACCTTTCTACGTCCTGCCCGGTGGCAGTATCGAGGAAGAACCGCCGCAACGTGCCATTCCCATTGAGCAGAGCCTCGAGCACGCGCTTTTCCGGCTGCAACTGGCTGCATTGGGCGATGAGCGCGATCCCGATGATATCGTCATCAGTGGTGTCGCCTGGGCCGAGGGTGCTCGTTCGAAGAAGACCTCCCGGCAGGAAACCTTGCTTGCGAAATTCGGTCGTGAGGGCGCTGTTCAGATCCCGCTTTCGCGCATGCTCAAAAACATCGAGCAGCGTATCTTGACGGCGCCCAAGCACCCTTCAGGCTGGCGAATGCAGATCAATCTGGATACCGCCGAGCCGCCTTCCGAGGTCGGACTGATGCTGCCATCTTCTGCCGCAATGGCCTCCTTCCTGGCTGCCCGCGAAGAGTTTTTTGCAGCGGTGCGCAAAGACACTGCCGAGCTGATCATGCAGGGGCTTTCGTTTCGAGACTCGGAAACTGAATGCCTCGCTTACGCTGAAAGCTACCTTGACTTGG
>Ga0172382_10001045_pt1 | contig 50774 bp, 38 predicted proteins | sample Leawel138RmetaG_FD_122245 | JGI IMG/M metagenome (GOLD analysis project Ga0172382, IMG submission 122245) | Leachate microbial communities from a municipal landfill in Southern Ontario, Canada - Leachate well 138R metaG | ecosystem: Engineered > Solid waste > Landfill > Unclassified | place... | reverse complement strand
AGCCAAAATCAAGGAGGAAACCCGCGCGACACTGCGCAACTTTGCTCCCGCAGAAGGCGAAGGCATCTGCTTCTATTCTGGCAAAAAGACCAGCAAACGCGCCTACTTTGCCAAAGGGTATTAATTAGCCGCAAATTAAGTTGCCAGTCCTCAACAGGCAAATTTTTTGAATGAGCACACTATGGCCGCGATTGATCTGACCCGTTTGAATCAACAAATTGATCACTTGGCAGATTTCTACGGGGATCCAGCCGCGTTCCAACAGGAATTTCATACCATTCTTTCCTTTTATCACCGCTACTCCCATCGCAAGCATAAAGATGCCATGCCAAAAAGCTTCATGCGCAATTACGACCTACCCGAGAAGGTACTGTCGCACCTGGAAGCACGCCTCAAGACGCTCCCGCGGGAACATCCTGAGGAAACGCTCCGTCTGATCGAGCAACTCTGGTCTGATTCTTACTACGAAGCGAGGGAGTTAGCCACTAACCTGGCAGGTAATCTGCCGGACGCATATTCCAGTTCAGTCCTGACTCTGATGGAGGGCTGGTTGCGGCAGCCGCTGGACCGCGCCGTGGTCGCCGCGATTTTCAAAAACGCCAACCGGACACTGCTTCAAACAAGCCCCGAACAGTGGAAAAGTTTGGTCAAGCGTTTGTTGTTTGACAACCAGGCCCAAAATCAAAAGATGGGCTTGATGGCGCTTGCAGACCTCATCTCCCGCAGTCAGACCGATGAGTTACCTGCCTACTATCGCTGGGTCAGAGAGTTCCTGGTCAGTTCTGATGGCAGCCTGGATAGGCATCTGGGACTGGTTGTCAAGGCGCTGGCACAAAACTCACAACAAGAAACAGTCTATCTCTTACGGGAAGTGTTGGCAGATAGCAACGATGCCCATGTGGGTCGCCGAATCCGCACATATTTGGAATTTTTTGATGAACCCTGCAGAATCAGGATTTCAGCAGCGATCAAAAATCAGGTTATTTTGCCTGGCAAGGATACCCCTTCTCAGGGTAGTGGATAAACTTCAAAATTATCAAAGCTGACAGTTAAGCCAGGCTCGCCGTAGGTCGTGACAATCAGGCCCACATCACCCTGGTTGTACGTACTGTCTTCTACCCGATTGACCAACTCCTGATTAACATACAAAGCGAGATAATCCTGTCCGCATTCAACCCTCAAACGATTAACTCTGGTGCCGGGTTTAATCTGGTCTGAAAGTTGGAAGTATTCGCCTGTCAGGCGCTGATAGCTACCGCCAACGCGTTTCTGGATCATGTAGGCGCCATCGCTGGAGATCACCACCGCATAATACTGCTTGATATCCTGAAATTTGCAAACCACCCCAAAACTGTTATCTGCGGTGCCGCCCATGTAGGTCGCGTCCACCTCGATGGCAACATTGCCAAAGTCCTGGTTCGCCAAGGCCCACTTTTCTTTATTTTTTTGCAACAAGCTGATTCGGTAACTGCCTTCCACATAATTGGCACTGGTTAAAGAATTATCAAAAACCTCCCAGCCTGAACTGGCATCACTGAAATCGTCAGCAAAAATTGGCTCAGGGGCTTTACACCCACCTAAGGGGACTACCAAAAAGAATACCAGCATCAACACAGTCGCCCGGTGATTCATGCGCGCTCCTCAAGGGCATTATACTCGCATTCGCGGGGCCGAAATCACTGTTTCCAGCCGCTGCCTGAGAGTGCTGCGGCATTAAACTGGGGGCTCTGTCAGGGTTTGGTTTGCCTCAGCCAAAAAGCACAACCTCTGCCTGGGCGAAAAAATCAAAGTATACTCAGGTCTATGAAAAAGACATTGCGGTGGTTTCCGCTCACTTTTTTCTTTTTGTTTTCACTGCTGATAATCGCCTGCCACCCAGAGCCCAGGCAGTCTGTGCTTGCCTCAGAGACCATTACTCCACCAGCAACTTTAACACCGACACAAAGCCCAAGCCCGGCTCCCACCAAAACGCCGCCAAGAACCTCAACTGCCGGATGGACTAAAACGCCAGCCCCCTCTCCGACCTCCATCAGCCCCACTCCGTCCTTTCCAGAAAGCCATTTCATCTTTCCGATTATGGGTCATGTGCAGAGTTATGAGCTGGGCTGCGAAGCCAGCGCCGCTGTTGACTGGGCGGGCTTTTTTGGCGTGGACATTTATGAATACACCTTTCAGACTGCCCTGCCCCTGTCTGATAACCCCGATTATGGTTTTGTTGGCGAAGTAACCACCGACGCCTGGGGGCAGATACCTCCTTATGCTTACGGAGTTCACGCCGAGCCAATTGCCGACCTGCTGGTCGAATTTGGTCTGCCGGCTAAGGCGGTCAGCGCATACACGCTTGATGAGGTAAAACAAAAACTCTCTGATGACAAGCCCATCATCGCCTGGGTGATCGGGAACATGGAGTACAGCGAACCGCTGAAATACATTGACAAAGAGGGTAGAACCGCTATCGTGGCACCTTATGAGCATGTTGTCATTCTCACAGGATACAACCAGACTCACCTGCGTTACATGAATAACGGCAAATTTTACGACACACCTATCGAAGTGTTCCTCAACTCCTGGGGTGTCCTCGGCAATATGGCAGTAATTTATGATTGAAGATATCGATGTGATCGAAGAGATTGACGAGCTGGATCAGCCCAAACCAACTGGAAAAAAAGCTTGCATGACCATAGTGACGATCCTGGTCGCACTTACTTTGGTGTTAAAAGCTGCCGTTCCGCTGGCGCAGTTCCTGATCCGGCGGGACTTTGAACGTCAGGTAAACTCATTTCCGGTTGTAGTGTGCGAAAACATTACCGAAGCGGGCATTTTCATTCAACGTTGTGACTCTTCGCTGCCCCTTGGGGAATTTGTTGCCACAACTTTTCCAACGGGTGTCTCCATGCGATTTGTTGAGGCAGCCATGGCAGGCATTCAGGTTGAGGCGCTCACCGGCCTGAGCCAGTTAGATTGCCAGGACCCAACCCTTTTGACCTATTCTGTGGCTAAATCGGCTCTGCAGTGGAAGACCGAGGTTGAGTTCTTTTTCTGTTCTGACTTATTAATTGAGAAGGTAGTGCTCCTCAATGACGCCCCACTGAGTCTGCCTTCCTATGATTTTTAGGATCTGAAATCGGAGACCTTTCAAGAGTGGTGTTTAACAACACTTGAAACCCTGCATATCGGCACAGCCAAAATAAGAAATTAGCGGTCGATTGTCCCGAACATGAAGGTCAGGGGGATGTGCAGCCTTCCAGCCCAGGCTCTGGGAGTGTGTGCCTCGCCAGGGAAGTTCCAACTGGCAAAATCTTTGCCCTCCCGATAACCTTCTTCCCGCAGCAGGGCATCCACCTTCGCCTGCCAGGGTGCGTATTCGCTGTCAAGGCCTTCAGAGCCATGGTCAAAGTAGAGCTTGTGCTTGCCTGGTGGGGGCAAGTTATCTTTCAGATAAGCGATCATGCCATCGCCGAGGATCGGCCAATGCGTGGAAAGACATGCTGCCTGGCTGAAGACCGCAGGAAATTCACAAAGCATGTACAGCGAAATCATGGCTCCCATGCTGGAACCCATCACAGCGGTATGTTCCATTTCAGGAAGAGTGCGGTAGCGCTGGTCGATTGCTGGCTTAACCGTGTCTACCATCCAGTGGGTAAACTTCGCAGACAATTCCCGTTTAGAGGCGCTGATCTCGCTGCGCGAAATACCCTGGAAAGTTTCCATTCCCACGGGGTAGTTGAGCACTTTGGATGGTAAATATTCATAAAGACGATTTAAGGTGCTGGGAACCGCAACCACGATTACGGGGCAAATATTACCTTCTTCGACCAGGTGAGAGATTGCCTGGTGAACATTCCAGCCCCCTCCTTTGCTGCGGGCGAAGGTGAAAACCATTTGACCGTCATGCATGTATAAGACCGGAAAACGCTGTCGAGGATTCTCATGGTAAGCGTCCGGAAGCCAGACATCAACCCGCCTGGGCAATAACCCGGGAGGATCGAGATCGCGGTGAGTTTCGAGTTCTGCTTTTTTCATTGGTCACCTTAAACGCAGTTAATCAATCATCATACCTGTTTTTCTTGTAAACTGATCGATAGGTTCAGTCTTTTGGCAACACAAGCATCCATACTAAAAGCATATGAGGTAAGAACTGCCTGGGGCTAACCCCAGGCAGTTCTCTGGTCTATCAAAATTATTTGAACAGGTAGAACACGGCAATAATCGGAGCAAAGAGCGAAGATACCAGGCTCATGACGGTGATCAAAGTATTGAGAGACGGACCGGCAGTATCCTTAAAGGGGTCCCCAACCGTGTCGCCGACCACAGCGGCTTTGTGAGCGTCCGATCCGGGACCACCAAACTTACCTGTTTCAATGTATTTTTTGGCATTGTCCCACAGTCCGCCGGCATTGCTCATCAGCAGGGCGAAAATCACACCGGTGAAGATTGAGCCTCCCAAAAAGCCTCCCAGAGCGTTTGGGCCCAGCACAAACCCAGTCAGAAGCGGTAAACCAATGGCGAGAATGGCAGGTAAAACCAGCGACGCGAGCGCGCCTTCAGAGGCCAGGCTGACCAAACGGCCATAATCTGGTTTGTGAGTGCCTGCCAGAATGCCGGGCTCTTCGCTGAATTGCCGGCGGGTTTCCTTGATCATTTCAAAAGCGTTATGGGTGACCGCCAGCATCAACAGCGCGCTGAATAAGGGCGGTGTCATAGCTCCCAGGAAGACACCGGCAACCACAATGGGTTCCCTCAAACTTATGGCAATCGTTACTCCGGCGTCCTCAACCACTTCAGAATACGCCGCGAAAAGCGCGATCACCGTTAACGCTGCCGCGCCGATTGAGAAACCCTTGGTTATGGCTTTGGCAGTGTTGCCTGCTGAGTCAAGTTCGTCCGCAATAACGATCACTTCGTGGCCCATACCCGACATTTCAGCAATCCCACGGGCGTTATCCACAATGGGGCCATAAGCATCAGCCGAGACGATCATCCCGCTAATCGATAGCATGCCGACCGCACTGATGCCAATGCCATAGATGCCGCTCAGACCAAAGTGTTCAGCGGCATAAAAGGCAATCAATGTCGCCGCCGCGACACCAATCACCGAGGGCACGATGGAGATCAACCCATAGCTGTAGCCAGTGATGATGTTGATGGCCGCGCCGGACGTGGAAACCCGGCTGGTCTCCTTCACCGGTTTGTACTGATCGTTGGTGAAGTAATCTGAAGTAAACCCGATAATCACCCCGGCGACCAACCCAGTCAGGGTTGCCCAGAATATGCCCGGATTCACATCCGCAAAGTAAACAAAAACCAGCATGAAGACAGCGAAAATGATCGTTGTGATGATTGTCCCGCGGTTAAGCGCAGGACCGGGTTTTTGACCCTCTTTTACCCGCACGAGGGCAATACCGATCAGTGAGGCCAGAATACCAAACACACATAAAATCAGAGGGATTACGGTGTATTTGACTTGTTCTGCCTGTGACAGACCGAGCGAAGCGCCAAGAACCATGACTGCCACAGTGGAGGCCACATAGCTGTCAAAAATATCAGCGCCCATGCCAGCGACGTCGCCAACATTGTCACCGACATTGTCGGCAACTACAGCTGGGTTGCGTGGGTCATCTTCAGGGATACCCACCTCAATTTTGCCGACCAGATCTGCGGCGATGTCAGCTGCCTTGGTATAGATACCGCCACCCGCCTTGGCAAGCAGCGCCAACACCGATGCCCCAAAGCTGAAGCCAAGCACTACTTCGGGGGTTCCGGTCCAAAGCAGGATCAGGCTCATGCCAATGATGGCCATTCCAACCATGGCAAGCCCGAGCACTGCTCCGGCGTTAAAAGAAAGCTTGAAAGCCTTGGCCAGGCTGAAATTGGCCGCGGTGGCAGTGCGCACGTTGGCTTCGACGGCTACGCGCATGCCCATGTAGCCAGCAATGGCCGAGCTTAACGAGCCACCAATAAAGGCCAGTGCCATGGTAAGACCATCTCTTATTTGTAAGGTCACCGATCCACCGCCGGCGGTTTCAGGTTGGATACTGAAAACTATGGCGATGAAAAAACCAATTACCACGGCCAGAATGCCAAGTGAGCGGTAAAGTTTAACTAAATAGGCGTTAGCCCCTTCTTTAATCCAGGAGGCAACCTCCCTGGCGCGTTCAATACCCGGGTCCTGTTTGAGAACCCAAAAATAAAGGTAAAAAGCCACTCCAATTGAAATTAAGCCGGCTCCTATTGAGATGTAAATCCAATTAATGTAGTTTTCCATAAAATTAATTTATCCTTCGTTTACATATTTGCTGATCTAAACCAGCGGTAATTATTGATACGGATTTCTTCCGGGCTGGGCATGGGGAAATAGCGCAAATGCGTCTGGTTTCCAACAAAAAAACCGTTCTTAATGGTTCGATATTGCACTTCAGGAGAGTGAGATCGATCAACCATCTTGGTGGAAACATACTTGGTCTTTACGTCGGTCAGACACTGGCGCAAATGATCTCTGTTGCTGTAAGGCAGATTTTCCATCAACCCCATCTCGGGGTCATCAGCCAGCTCGCCAAGCTGCAATTCGGTAAATACAATGGCAGGCAAACTCACCAAAGAAACCGGGTTGCGAACAATCTGATCGATGAATTCCACAGGACCCAGACGGCTGACAACCATCGGCGAGACCGGAACGACTTCCTGGTAAAGATGCAGCTGTTCTCTTCCATTTGGAAATTGATTCGAAGGCGAGAGTTCAAGCGTGCGACCGTCCATGGTAGTCAGATAAAGATGCATCAGGGCGTCAAAATCTATGTGTTCCAATACCCTGTAAACCGAGATATAGACAGAAGATTTCAAACTGCCGTCCTCGTGAGGCACACAGCGTTCATAGGCTTCTTCAACGCGGAAATAGGGATGACGGAAGTCAGGGTCGACTTCGAAAAACATCGCCTGTCCCCGGGATTTTTTGGCCGAACCCACCGCGTAATAGGTGCCAAATTCTTCCGGGCTGAGCATTGAGGCAATCAATGCTTCAGGCAGTAAAGAAAGATAAAGGTATATTGCCATGATGAACTCCTCTTTTCAAGGGTAATGTGAATCGGGCGGTAAGCCCATTTTGTTCCATTATTATTGTAACGGCAAATACCATAAAAATTGGGGCAGTTTACAACAAAAAACCGAAAACCAGGATTCCAGTATCAATCCGGAGCTGAGAGGATATTTGGAGCTGCCTTTAAAAACCCAACTGCTACAGCTCAATATCCACTTTTTTTACAAAAAAAGCCCTCCTGAAGAGGGCTGGTAGATAATATTTTGGATAATGGCTACTTCGAAATCAGCCATTCAATAATCACGTCCATGGCCCCCGGGCTCAATTTCAGGTGGTCGTGGTCCGCGTTTGTCAGAATGTCGCGCCCCTGTTCGGCAGTATGCTCTTGTTCCAACAGAAATTCGATATCGTGTTTGCCCTCAAGGATTTCCGTCAGGTAGGCCTCCATTTGGACGTCGTAATTGGGGTTTTGCTTATCAATCGGGTAGGCAAGCGCGGGGTCAAACACAGGCGCGCCAGCCTGCTCGCTGATCGGGTAGGCTTCCGTTTGTGGGTCTGCCGCAGCGATTTCAGCCGCGTCCTGGTCCGAGCCGCCAACATCGATAACCGGCAGATTCACCGTTGAGGGCTCTTCTGTTGGTTCGGATTTACCACAGGCTGTCAGCGCGAAGGTGAAGATCAGCAGTAAGGCAATCAATATCGTGAGTTGTTTTTTCATGGTTTCCTTTCCGCTTGCTAGACCAGCATCGTTGAGATTATACCCTTTTATCAACCTGGTAAACCCAGCAAGTCAAAATGTTTAAAGCAGGCTTACGGTTGAACAGCTTTCAACTTGCCGCTGCAGGGCGGATAGCCGTCATTTTTGAGTAACCTTGGTGAAGAATTGTTTCTCCAGCTCCTTGCGGTTCATCTCAGTTTTTGTCAGGACTTTCTCAGTGAACAACGGATAATGTAGGTTCAGCAGTTCAAGCATGCCGTAAGCCACACGGCGAATTGAAAAATGGGCATTGGCGGCGCTGCGCAATTTTATGAAATGGAAGAGTGAACGCAGATTGCACTGGCAGAATACCCGCCTGTTGAACGCGTTGGGCAGAACGTAGGCAGCAATCTGTGGGTTCCAATCGGCTATTTGTTGGTACAGTTCGGCAATCTCTTCCATGGTCGCCCCGAATTTGTCCTCGAGCCCTGCTTCGCTGATTGCCCGGGGAACCGCATAGCCATGTTCAATGTTGAAATTCTGAACGGTCTGGGTCATCATGCGGTGGCGTTTGAACTCGAAATATGCGCCCTGGTCCATAATTAAATCAAAGGAAGCGCAAGCATATTCGAGCTCTCTCAAGGGTGTGTCAAACTTGCCCACTTTTTCAAAGACCTTATCAACCATTGCCTGCTTTTCTTCCTGGCTTAGGCCCTGGACGTAACTCAGGCAATCCTGGAAACCCGCCTTTCCAAAGCGATAAAGTACACTTGCCAGGATCTTATTCTCACCATTTGGGTCAGAGTCGATCAGTTGGAAAGGTTCGTGGCTGGAACTCGTAAAATTGGAGGATATCTCGCGGAAATATTTTGTTACCTCCGGCAGATACGCAATCGGTTCGGCATACTTTACCAGTGTGGGTAATTCCTGGGTGGCAACGCGTTTGACCTCCTCGCCAATCAGACGCACCTCCATCAAGTCAGAAGAAAGCATCTTGCGGATAGCATATTCCAGGCTGCGGGCGTTGATGGTCAATCCCACATTCGCCATCGAAGCAGCCGGCAGAACGAAGCGAGCCACATCAACCGCCTTGAGTCTTGAACGATTTTGCCAGGCTCTCTGCGATTCATTTTCTTTACGCTCGGTCTGTGCCTGACCCCAGGGCACAAGCCCCTCCAGAATCTCGGCATAGGTAACGAAAAGGCGGGAGAGCTGTTCCTGGTAGGCTTTGGCAAAGGGGCTGTGGTGAATTTCTGGCGGGGTCACAAAAGCGCTTGAGTCCCACTGCTGATAGCGGGTCGATTTCTCAGTGTAGGACGCCAGGCGGTTTCCTTCAATGGTCTCAATTGCCAGCCGCGAGACGTTTTCCAACGCCAGATGTAAGACTGCATGTTCTGCGACGCTGCTGTGACCGTAACCAACGATCCATTTTTCACTGAACTCGGTGCTCTGCTCTTCGTCCAGTTCGGCGGCAATCTGATCAAAGGGTTCGGGCGAGCGTGAGGTCTTTGCAAAAGTGACCGCAATCGTCTCGGCGCTCAAGTTACGGGGGCTCAATCGATAGATTCTGCGCTTAAATTCTGCCATCAAGTATCCTCCGGGCTTCGGCCTTGTCTTCCTCAATCTGATCCACCAGGTCTGAGATGTGCTCATACTTAAGCTCATCTCTCATGAAACTTATGAATCGCACGTGAATGAGACTGCCGTAAATGTCTTTGTCAAAGTCGAGCAGGAGCGTCTCGACACTGGGGAAGTTACCATCATCAAAGGTGGGTCGGATGCCGACGCTGGTGACACCCATGACAGATTGACCATTAACATCGACCAGTGTGGCATAGACGCCATAACGGGGGAGTTTTCGTTGCAGATCGAAGTAGAGGTTAGCCGTGGGGAATCCGAGTTTGGAGCCTTGCCGTTTGCCAGGAGCAACTAATCCTGATAGCACATAGGGTCTTCCCAGCAGCCTGGCAGCCTGATCGACCTGGCCGGCGTCCAAGGCCGTACGGATTCGCTGGGAAGACACCACCTCTCCATCCAGCAGCACCGGGGGCATGTGCAGGCAAGGCATACCGATCTGAGAACAGACACATTGTAGTGCCTCACCCGTTCCTTGCCTGTTCTTCCCCAGAGCAAAGTTTTCCCCAACCAGCAAACCCAGCAAAGGGATTTGAGAGTTGAGCCTGTCAAAAAATTGTTTGGCGTCGAGGTCAGCCAGCTGTTGGTTGAACGGCAGGTTGATGACCACATCCAATCCGGTCTTTTCGAGGAGTCGTCTCTTTTCAGCACGGTCATTTAAGTAGTGACCTTCAACCAGCTGCGTGAAATATGCCCGCGGATGAGGCCAAAAGGTGATTGCCACAGCGAGCGCATTATCCTGGCGGGCATGGGCTATCAGGTTGGCAATCAGGGCCTGGTGACCTAAATGTACACCATCGAAATTACCAACCGTTATCCAGGCTGGTTCAAGCGGAGTTTCGGGCCAGTCATTTATCTCTATGGTCACTGTTTACCCTCTTTTTGAAAACACCCCGTCCTTAACTTGAAAGGCGGGGTGTTTCGATCTGATTCTCATCAGTTGCTAAACACTTTGCGCGGCTGCCATTCCTGCGTCTGCGCGTCGTATTCCATCAGCGCAACCAGTTCCCCGTCTTCGCCGATCGCTCTTGCCATCAGACCTTCTTCCATATCGGGCTCAGCTGGCACACGGTGACCGTGGCTGACTTCATCAATCTGCTCTGGCTCGAGCACAATGGTATGCCAATCACTCAGTGCATCAGCAGCTGGAAGGAGGTACCTGTACCAATCACCATTCTCGAAAGCCTCTTCCAGTCGGCGCATAGAAACTGCATCCCGCAAGCTAAACTGACCGTTTATCGTGCGACGTAAACCGATGAGCGTGGCGCCTGAACCCAGTTTTTCGCCCAGGTCCGACGCGAAAGAGCGCACGTAGGTGCCGGATGAACATTGAATGTCAATGACAGCCTCTGGCGGGTCCCAGTCTAGCAATTCCAGACTGTGCACCGTGACAGTACGAGGTTCCATTTCTACTTCCTTGCCTTCACGGGCAAGTTCATAGGCTCTTTTTCCTTGAATTTTTATTGCGGAATAGATCGGAGGAGTTTGTTCAACCTCTCCGATAAAACCTTCCATCGCTTGCTCGAGTTCTTCGTAGCTGATGTCAACCGGGCGACGGCTGGTAACCTCGCCTTCAGAGTCGAAGGTGCTGGTCGTCACGCCAAATTTGATGATAGCCTGATAGCGTTTATTGGACGCTGACACAAACTCGCTCAAACGAACGGCCGGCCCCACCAAAACTACCAAAACTCCTGAGGCGCGCGGGTCTAACGTACCAGTATGCCCAGCGCGTTTAATGCCCGTGCCTCGCCGGACAAATTGAACGACATCGTGCGAAGTCATTCCTACCGGTTTGTCAACAATTAATACACCAGAAACTTTATTGCTTAAGCTTCCCTGGGGCTCTTGATTTAGATCCATTATTCCTCTTCTAAACATTCCCCTTGATTTTAATATAGTGATGAGTCGCGCTCAATACTTTTTCCTTAACCTCTTCCAGTTTACCCTGAATGTCGGCGCCTGCCGCTGAGGCATGACCACCTCCGCCAAAACTGTTAGCAATCTCGGACACATCCAGACCTTTGACCGAACGCCAGCTGACTTTTACAGACTCATTGGGCTGCTCGATAAACAATATCGAAATCAAAGCCTCTGGCACAACCGTCAGTGTGTTAATCAAGTCTGCGTCATCATTTTCCGGATAGCCAGCTACGATTCTATCATCAAGCGTCAAGGTTGAGAACAAAACACCGTCATTGAACCTCAATTTGGTCAGACCCTGCCCCCAGTAGCGAATCTCAGGAAGCGTCCGCATACTCAAGGTTTGATGATAAACCTTGACCAGGTCAACTCCCTTTTCCATCAGGTCAGCTGCAGTCCGCAGAGCTTTGGGGGTGGTGTTGTTGGTGCGAAAACCCAGCGTGTCTGCCAGTAAACCCACCATCAGACAGGTGGCTGTGTCCTTATTTACAGCCAAGCCCCAATCGGACAGTTTTTCTGACAAGACCAGCGCGGTTGCCTCAGACTCTTCCTCAACATAATCGATTTCGCCAAAATTGATGTGGGTCTTATGGTGATCGACCACCAGATCGGGCTTAGGCAGCCCGTCCAACACATTGCCGACCCTGTGGCGATCTGCGCTGTCCACAACAATCATATAGTCGTAGGCAGGGCTGACAGCAGTCGAGACTTGCGCTGCTCCAGGCAAAAAAAGGTACCGTTCAGCAACGCCATCTTGCAAAACGCACTGCACTTCTTTGCCGGCTTCACGCAGAGCATTCCCAAAAGCGAGCATGCTGCCAACAGCGTCACCGTCGGGTCGAATGTGCGAAACAATAACGAACTTTTTGGCGTTTTTTATTTGCATCTTTATGATGCCATCAGTTGACAAAACTTGATTCATACCTGTTCATCTTCCTCATCAGCCAGGTAATCGTCTTCCGGGACTTCATCGAAGTCTTCTTCTTCCTGATCAACGTCATAGTCCTCATCGAGGTCTTCAACGTCCGCATCATCCATCTGAGGATGTTCCTCATTTTGCCATTGTGTCAGCAAGTCATCGATGCGGGCTGCCTTTTCTGGGGTAGGATCCCAGAAAAAGCGCAGTCTGGGCGTTATACGCAAATCGATCTCTTGTGAGATTTCAAATCGCAGGAAGCCTTTGGCATGGCGCAGCGCGCTGAGAACCTCTTCGGCCCGCTCCTGACCTTCGATGGCAGAAACATAAATATTGGCGAAATCGAGCTCGCGATCCACCCTGACGTCCGTCACAGAGACCCCTTGCAAACGCGGGTCTTCAATTTTTGATAGAAGAGTGAGCGACAAGATCTCTTTCATCCGGTCATTGATTCTCTTCATTCTTAGACTTGAAGGCATAGTTGCTCCTCTAATGACGGAATTAACCGCCGAACTTCTCAGTAATCACACATTCTAACAGATCACCGACTTCAAAATCTTCAAAATTCTTTAAGGTGATGCCGCACTCCATACCCTGACGGACTTCACGGACATCCTCTTTCTCACGTCGCAGCGAAGACACTTCCGTTTTGACCAATTCTTGACCATCCCGAATAACCCGCACGGCAGCATTCCGGCGGAATTCACCTTCCAGAATCCGGCAGCCAGCAGCGTTTCCGCCTTTGGAAACCTTAAAGGTTGCCAGCACGGTTGCCTTACCGATCACGCGTTCCACCAATTCGGGTTCAAGCAGACCCCTGAGTGCTTTTTCCACGTCCTCCACCAATCGGTAGATGATATTGTACAAACGGATCGAAACGCCCTCTGTATCCGCCAGGCGACGGGCACCCTGGTCAGTATTGACATCAAAACCCATCACAACCGCATCTGAGGCGGCTGCCAACATAATATCACTTTCTGTGATATTTCCGGTCTCAGCATGTAAAACCTTTATAGAAATATCTTTTTGCTGCTTGCTCACCTTCTCAAGCTCGTTCGTAATTGGCTCGAGTGACCCCTGAACATCCGCCTTGAGGATCAGGCGTAATTCTTTGGCTTCTCCAGATTTGTAACGATCGAACAGTTCTTCCAAAGTCGCTCTCTTGACATATTTTTTGGCTTCACGCTCTTCAATGCGTTTTGCCACCATTGCCCGGCCTTCCTTTTCGTTAGCGACCACCTGGAACAGATCACCAGCTTCGGGAAGCGTGTTCAACCCCATCACCAAAACTGGTGTGGATGGAGAGGCTTTGTTGACGCGCTTTTGACGTTGATCAAACATGGCTTTAATTTTGCCAACTGCTTCTCCAGCAACCACGACATCGCCCACTTTGAGCGTGCCATTTTGCACCAGCAGGGTAGCCAAAGGACCTCGACCCTTTTCGAGCCGTGCTTCTACCACGGTGCCAATGCAGGGCCCCTTTGGATTGGCTTTAATCGTCAGGTTATCGGCGACAAGGAGAATCGTTTCCAAAAGATCGTCCAAACCTGTCTGGTCTCTGGCTGAAACAGGCACAACAAAAGTATCGCCTTCCCATTCGTCGGGTTGAAGGCCGATCTCGGCAAGCTGCCTTTTGACGCGGTCTTGGTTTGCGGCAGCCTTATCGATTTTATTTAATGCGACGATGATGGGGACCTGGGCAGCCTTGGCATGATTGGTAGCTTCGCGAGTTTGCGGCTGAACGCCATCGTCCGCGGCAACAACCAGCACGACAATATCTGCTCCCTGTGCGCCTCGGGCCCTCATGGACGAGAAGGCGGCATGACCGGGTGTGTCCAGAAAAGTGAGTGGGCGGCCGTTATGGATAATCTGATGCGCGCCGATATGCTGCGTGATCCCGCCAACCTCACCGCCGGCGACGTTGGTATTACGAATCGCGTCTAACAGCGTGGTCTTACCATGATCAACATGCCCCAAAATTGTCACAACTGGTGGACGAGGGCTAAGTTTTTCTGCGTCTTCATCCAGAATCACGCGACGCCAGAGCGGAATTTCGCCTAATTCTTCAACTTTTTCTTCTTCCTGTTCAAGTTGAGGGTCGAATCCCAACTCGGTTGCGACCACAGCGGCAGTATCAAAATCGATTGTCTGATTGATGCTGGCCATGACGCCATTCGACATCAGGATTTTTATAACCTGAACTGCGCTGTCGTCCAGCATGCTGGCTAACTCGCGCACAGTAATACTATACGGTAACTGGATGATTTTGTTTTCTTTATTGCCCATTAATACCTCCTTATGATATCGCAGCAATCCCCTTACAAAACGGTAACGGTATTATGAGCAAACTGTCGGCTGACAATCAGGCCATTGTGTGATCCTTATCAGAAGTGCTACCTGTCCGGAGGTCTTCATCCGCTGAAGTCCCTTCAGGCAGGTCTTCCATATAAGTCCGTAATCTGGCCAGGTCTTGCTCCTGAATCGTTATCCGTAACGCTTTTGCCAATGATCCTTTTAACCCTTTGATCCAGCAGCTCTTTTGGTCGTGCAGATAAGCTCCACGACCAGGCAGCCTGCCACTAAGGTCGATCTTAACACCCTCTTCGGTCCTGACCAGCCGGACGAGGTTCCGTTTTGGCAGAACTTCGCGACAGCCTACACAGGTCCGTTGAGGTATGTGCTTGGGTTTAGGTTTGTTTTTTGCTGCCACCTTAATGCTTTCTCTATCAAAAGCGTTTTCTCATCTTAAACCCATTGCTGGGCTTAATCACCGCTGAACCTGGTCAAACCTGGTGGCGGCGGTGTTTTTTACCAATTTTCCCATTCCTCATCACTTTTACGGTGCTTGTAACGCACAACGTCAGTGTCCTGGTCCGGGTCGTATTCAACCGTGTAACCACGGCGTTTCTTGCCCTTCTTCTTAGAGGGCATCATTTGTCCATGTTCTTCATCATCGACGGGGATGGTCTTGTCGCGCAGCATGGTGTCTAACCGGAAGAGTTCTTCAAAGCTTTTCTCGTCGGAGTCCTCACTTTCAGCCTCGACCTGTTCAGTTTCAACCTGCGCTGATTCCAGTTCAGGTTCTTTCTGAGTTGCCTCTTGAACGGGCTCTGCTTCGGCTTCCACCGCTTCGACTTCAGCTACTGCCGCCTCCGTGGGCGCTTCCACAGCGCTCTCTTCAACGCCTTCGGCTGCTTCCTCAACTTCCATCGCCGGGAATTTGTAACTGTTGACAGCTTCAAGGATTTCTTCATAGTACTTTGGACCGATACCATTGAAGGCTAAAATTGCATCCGGGTCGGTGCGAACCGCAAAAATCAAGTCGCCAAAGGTTTCCAGGTTGTTCTCTTGCAGAATCACCAGGACGTGCTCTTTGATTCCGGGCACATCATAAATTGAGATGTCGAAAGCTCGAGGATCAATGCTTTCCCGGATGGCCTTGAGTTCAGCCATGTGGGCATCAACTTCTTCCTTCCGGTCAGCCTCCCCACGTCGTTCCACCTGATCGACAAAACGACCAATCAAAGCACTGTCGTCCAGGCTGAGAACGCGACCCTCAGATTTGGCATGAAGCAGCTCTTCGACGCGGGCCATCGTGTCGGCTTCTGTTTTAGCTAATTCTGCCAGGCTGCTGTCCTCGCGTAACTTCAGCAGCGCTTTAGCCGCCGCCTCGGAAACACTCATAATGTCGATTCGCCAGCCGGTCAGTTTGGCTGCCAGACGGGCATTTTGACCTTCCCGGCCAATTGCCAGGCTCAGCTGATCTTCAGGCACCACTACAGTCGCCGTCTTATGTTCGGTGATAGATGGGTTCAGGTAAACTCCGATAACCCTGGCTGGGCTGATCGCTTTACTGATGTAAACAGCCGTGTCCGAGTTCCATTCAATTACGTCAATTTTTTCGTCGTGCAGTTCACGCACGATCGCCTGGATGCGAACTCCCCGCTGACCGACACAGGCGCCTACAGGGTCGATGCCCTGCTGCGTGGCCGAGACTGCCACTTTGGCACGCTGACCAGGTTCGCGGGCAATTGAGCGGATCTCGACAATGCCGTGATAAATTTCAGGGACTTCATTCTCAAGCAATCGGCGTAAAAAATTGCGGTGAGCGCGTGAAAGTTCAATCTGAAGACCTCTGGGAGTATCTTCGACACTGACCACGAAAGCGCGGATGCGGTCATGAATGCGGAAACGCTCGCTGGGGATCATCTCTTTTCTTTGCATGGTCCCTTCAGCCTTTAGATCGAGACCGATGGTTGCCTGGCGGGAATTAACTGCCTGGACGATACCGCTGGTAATCTCACCTACCTGCTTGATGAAATGTTCATATTGGCGCTGCTTTTCGGCATCGCGGATCCGCTGCTGAATGGCCTGGCGGGCAGTCTGTGCCGCTATCCGACCGAAATTCTCAGGGGTCGATTCAACCATCACCAGATCCCCGATTTCGCAATCGGGATGGACCTTGCGGGCGTCTTCCAGCAAGACCTCGGTACGATAGTCGGTGATGCTGTCCGAAACCTCTTTTTCCACAAATACGCTGACATTGCCTGTGTCAAAGTCCATTTCTACCTGAACATCCTGGGCAGCAGAAGAGCCAACGGTCTTACGATAGGCAGAAACCATGGCCGATTCGAGGGCGGCCAGGATTACTTCCCGTGGTAAACCTTTATCCTCCAGGACTTCGTTGAAGGCTAATGCAAATTCGCTTTTCATGTCGTTCTTTCTCCAAAATAAAAGTGCTCAGTTCTAAATAAAAAAGTGGACCTCTGCCCACTTTTCGGATCGAAAAGTATTTAACTGACTAACAACAAAATAATAACACATTGGGGGTCAGAAATCAAGTCATTTTTATGCTGAAATTGTGAGGAGGTCGATACCGCTGCTGGTGAAGGCAGATAAGGTCTGACCCGAATCTCGTCGACCTAAATATGGTGACCAACATCCTTACCAAAAAGGAAAGGTTTACCCGATGCTTGTTATTCTCATTCCATCGAGTAAAATCAAATTATAAATACACATACTAAACACATATCCCATGAAGTGGAGGTCATGATGACAGAAAACAAATTGTGGTGGAAGAACGGGATCATCTACCAGATCTATCCCCGCTCTTTTCAGGATACAAACGGCGATGGGATCGGTGACCTGGCTGGAATCAGTCAACGCCTTGATTACTTGCAGGATTTGGGTATTGACGGTATCTGGCTCTCCCCCATCAACCCTTCGCCAGATGTGGACTTTGGTTACGATGTAGCCGATTACCACACAATCGACCCCAAATATGGAAATCTGCAGGACTTTGAACACCTCCTTCAGGAAGCACATAAACGCGACCTGCATATCATAATGGACCTGGTGCTCAGCCACAGCTCAGACCAGCACCGCTGGTTCCAGGAGTCGCGTAAATCGGTGGATAACCCCTATCACGACTGGTATATTTGGCGTGACCCGGCGCCAGACGGAGGAGTTCCCAACAACTGGCTTTCGAATTTCGGAGGCAGTGCATGGGAATTTGATGAGAATTTAGGCAAATATTACTATCATATGTTTAATAAACACCAGCCCGATTTGAATTGGCGCAACCCCGAGGTACGTTCCACCATGCTGGATGTCTTCCGTTATTGGTTGGATAAGGGTGTAGATGGCTTCAGGCTGGATGTTTTCAATAATTACTATCAGGACGAACATTTTCGCGACAACCCCCCAAGCGAAGGGTTCAGTATTCGCAAGTTGGTGCGAAAATTTGATGCCTATGATCACATATATGACAGCAACCAGCCCGAAATGATCGAGGTGGTTGAGGACATTCGTAAGATCATGGACAGTTACCCTGAGCGCTATGTCGTCGGCGAAACCTTTCTGGTGGATTCTGCCCAGGCCCGTACCTATATCGGACCCAACAGACTTCACGCCGGTTTCGATTATGCTTTTTCCAACGCGCCTTTAAGTGCCAAAGCATACGGCAAAGCGATTCAATATTGGGATGCCCTGCACGGGGAGGATGCCTGGCCAAACTACTTCTTTAACAACCACGACACCTCCCGTTCAACCACCCGTTTTGCCAAAGGTGACAGTGATGCAATCCCAAAACTACTGCTGGCCATGCAGTTGACCGTGCGGGGAACGCCATATTTATATTACGGGGAAGAGATTGGGATGCGCGATATTAGCCTGACCCGCGCTCAAATTCAAGACCCCTTTGGCAAGCATTACTGGCCCTTTTACAAGGGGCGCGATGGCTGCCGTTCTCCCATGCAGTGGAGTGCCCAACCGAATGCCGGTTTCACCACCGGGGAACCCTGGCTGCCTGTAAACAAAGACTACCAAGTCCGTAATGTCGCCTCTCAGAGTGGATCGCCGGCATCCATGCTCACCTTTTACAAAGAGTTGATTGCGCTGCGCAAAGCACACCCCGCTCTGAATGCTGGCAGCATTGAACTGATACAGGCTGATGACCCCGATCTTTTAATCTACCAGCGGACATTTGGCGATGAAAAAATGCTGATCGTGCTGAATTTCTCCGCGGAAATTGCCAATTATCAGTTGCCGACAGACGATTTCAACAAATGGGAGTTATTATATGCGGGTAATGAACCCTTAACCAGCCAGATGGTTGAAGACAATTTACATCTTCCTGCCTACGGTTTTGCGATCCTCATCTCGAGATCGGAATAGGAGTTAATCGCTGGTCAGATCACGTTGGCCTGATTTCACTACTGCTGCCTGGGTGAGGGGCGCTGAACCGAGTTTACGATCGGTGCGCTCCTTGCCGCTGGAACGCTATTTCCCTCCTTATCAGAAGGGTATGGTCAGCAATTGGGTCAGCAAATATGTCCCTCCGGGATCCTACCTGCTCGACCCATTTGGGCAAAACCCTTTCACCACGCTGGAATTAGCGCGGGCCGGCTACCGTGTTTTAGTCTCTGCCAACAACCCGATAGCCGCCCTCACGCTAAGGATGCTTGCCAGCGCTCCCAGCCGCGAACTAATCGAACAGGCCCTGCTGCGGTTGAACCAAAACCGTATGAGGGACGGCTCAACCCTTGAAGACTACCTGGAAAACTTCTACGGAATGGACTGTCCGAATCCGGAGTGTCAGGCTGGCACAAAATTTGAGGTCGACACTTTTATCTGGGAGGAAGATGGTGATCAACCTCACCTTGCGATAGGTGCCTGCACGGAATGTGGCCTCAGCGGCGAAATCGAGCTGACATCAGCCTTACTGGAAAGCCTCGGCAAGACCCCTTCTTACGCGCTGACTCGTTCGCAGATCTTGGAAAAAGTCGCCGGTCAGGACCCTCCGCTGAGACGGGTGATGGAAGAGGTCATCTCCTACTACAGTCCCCGCGCGTTGGTGGCTCTGCAAATCCTGCTTAATAAAATCGAAACCAGCAGCCTCGACCCACAGCAGATGCGGGTTTTGAAGGCTCTGTGGTTGACAGCTGCTGACCAGGCAAATCAACTTTGGATTTGGCCCAGGGGGAAAAACCGCCCCAAACAATTAATTCGCCCCCCGATGTATCAGGAAGCGAACGTATGGAGGGCTTTCGTGAGTTCTGCTACGCTTTGGGCTCAACCAGATAATGAAGTGACCCTGCGCGAATGGCCCAGGCGCGTGCCCCCCTCGGGTGGAATCAGCCTGTTTGAGGGCCGCCTGCGTGAATTGGCAGAAGCGCCTGAAGCCGGATTAATCAGTCTGGTGCAGACCTCACTGCCGAGACGAAATCAGGCCTGGTGGAATCTTTCTGGCTTGTGGAGCGGCTGGCTCTGGGGCAAAGCTGGGGTCAAGACCCTGCGAAACAGCCTGCTGAAACAGCGTTACGACTGGACCTGGCACAGCGTCGCTCTGAAAAAAGTGCTGACGCAGCTGCCCGGGTTAATTGAACAGGATGTCCCGATATTACTGTTAACCAGTGAACTGGATACGCTCTTTTTGCTCGCGAGTACTTTGGGAGCAAAAAGCGCTGGACTGAAGCTGCATTCTGCTGCTATCGATGGCGACAATGAAACTCTGCAATCTGTCTGGCATTTGCCAGCACCTTCTCAACAGGTATTCGTTGATCCCAAGCAGCAAGTCAGCATTAAAAGCAGTGGACAGCGCGTTCTAAGCCAGTTGGGTGAACCAGCGCACTGGCTGAGGCTGCTCACGTTTGTGGTTACTGATCAACTGGCAGCCGGGAATCTCGATAGCAGGCTCAGAACCGGTGAGACACTAAATGACCTCGAGACAGAATTCGCCTCAGCTCTAAATGACCCCAGCGTCTTTCAGCGCTTCAACCCCGGACTGACACCGGAATCCGGATTGTACTGGCTGGCCAGGCCCGAAGGCAATTTGACCAGTATGGCGGACTTAACCGAAAAAATTGTAGTCGACCAGTTGCAAACCAAACTTTCGCTGACCTACGATGAATTATTCAGCACCCTTTATGACCGCCTGGGTGGGGTTCTGACCCCGCCGGATGAGCTGGTTCAAATGGTTATCGAATCCTACGCGCAGGAAGAAAAAGAAGAAAACGGCACGAACTACCGCATCCTTACCAGCGAAGCTGCTCTAAAACGCGCGGCAGGCTTGAAAGAAATCCACTCCCTTCTGGTAAACATCGCCGACACGCTCGCTTATCGCAGCGAGACGCACCCCGATCGGATTGTATGGCTGGATCCTTCTGGGTCAGCTTTATTCCACTTCTTTCCCATTACAAATGCTCAGATAACAACAGTTATGAGCCCGAACCAGCATTTGCCCGGCCGCAAGGTTATTGTACTTCCGGGAAGCCGCTCGAATCTGATTGCCTACAAACTCAAGCGTGACCCAAATCTGCGCATGCTCAATGGCGATCACTGGCAGCTGGTGAAATTTCGCCAACTGCGCAACCTCGCTGGCAACCCACTGTTGAACCGCGAGCTCTTCAATTCCCAGATCAGCGGCGATCCTCCGGAATATCACAGCTCACAACTGGCACTGTTTTAGCCGCGCATTTTGCTTCCCGCTTGCCTGATCTCAACCCGATAGCATTGACAGTTCTTATGGCCCTGCTGTAGGTTCAACCGCAGGCGGCGTTGAAGTCGCTGTAGGGGCGGGAGGCGGAGTCGGAGTCGCGGTAGGTTCAGGAGGCAAGGTTGCCGTCATGGTCGGCGTCATGGTCACCGTGGGCGTCTGCGTGGGCGTGGGTGTGGGAACCTCAACCCTCATTACCCATTTTTTCTGTACTTCTGTGTTAATGGTGGAGTGCAGTGTGACCCGCAGCGTGATGACATCGGCATCAATATCTTCCATATCCCAAGTCAGAATTTCGGCTGCTGAAGTGACCGGACGCGTGATCCAGTCCGGAGTGAGGGGGTACCACTCGTTTGGGTCTGGTCCTTTACCCCAATGAATCTTGAACTGTTTGAAGTTTGCGGTCGCGTCGATCACTCCGGCGATCACAAAGGGGCTTTCCTTAATAGTGCCGTTTTCACTGACGCCAATTAATTCGATAATCGGACGAGGATCGTCCAGACGGCATTCTCTTTCTGGTTTAATCACCAGTGGATCTGGAAATCCATTATTTCGGGCCCAGTCCCGCCCGGGTTGCGTGCCCAACCAGTCAATCGCGGATTCATCTTCGACATTGATGGTAAGCGCTTCTTTAGCGAACTCAGCACAGGCTGGGGAAGCCTGCAGGTTTGTCCAGGAGTCGATTGAGGTTTTCAACCAGAGATCCTGATCGGCCGGCAGAGGCGGCTGGTCTGAGGCGAAGATCTCGGTCTTATGCGAGGGGCAATACTCGCTGGGCTGCGCGCCGGAGACAGTACAGATTGTGTAGTCAACGACATCCGATGGGCGCGGGAACGGGGTGGCAACACCGCCGTTATAGCGATTGATGCCTGCTTTCATGATTCTGGCCCAGATTGGCGCAGCTCCTTCGACACCAGTGGTATTGACCATTGGCGTGTAGTCGGCATTTCCAACCCAAACACCCACAACCAGATCGGGGGTGTAGCCCAAGGTCCAGTTGTCGCGAAAGTCATTGGTGGTACCGGTTTTGGCTGCGGACGGGAAGGGCAAATTCAAAATCGAATTGATCCCAAACATTGGTGCTCGAGCGACTGGATCGGAAAGGATCGAAGATATCAGGTAGGTGTGAGCACTGCGGACAACCTGGTCGCCTGCTGGCGGCTGGTATTCGAAAAGCACATTTCCCTGGTGATCGACCACTTTAGTGATCGCAACCGGTGCGACCCTTCTTCCTTCATTGGCAAGCACCTGAAAAGCGCCGGTCAATTCAAGCAAACTGACCTCCCCGCCGCCCAGTGTCAGCGAAAGACCGTAATCTGGCCGGTTGAGGGAGGTGATCCCCAAACGTCGGGCAAAGTTGATAAAGCCATCCTGCTGAGGTGTGGCCGGGTCGTCATAAATGCCCACGTATTCCAGCGCTTTGACTGCGGGGATATTATAAGAATTTGCCAGAGCATCTCTGACCAGCTGCGGTCCATGAAAACGTCCGTCATAGTTGATGGGTTCGTAATCAGGGCTGGTGTCAAACGGGTCGGTGGAAGGTCTGAACTTAGTGGGGACATCCCAAATCAGTGTCGAAGGATTCCAATCCTTTTCAAAGGCGGCAAGATAGGTAAGCGGTTTGATGGCAGAACCAGGTTGACGGGTATGGGTAAGCGCCATATTAACCTGACCGCTGATAGCGGCATTATGGAAATCTGCCGAACCGACCATCGAGAGGATCTCTCCATTAGAGGGGTTCATGACCAGGGCTGCGCCATTGGTGGCATTTTTCCCTGCCATTTGTGCCAGCTGATCTTTGACCGCCTGTTCAGCTTCGCGCTGCATGTCGGGGTCAATGGTCGTGTAAACCGTAAAGCCCGATCGATAAATTGTCTGAGCGTCAAACTGTGACTCCAGTAGCGATTGAACAAACACCACCCAATGAGGAAATTGCATGCCGATATCGCGCTTGGTAAACTCATAACTTTCAAGCGCGTCTGAGGCTTCAATGGTCTGGATGGCGTCAACACAGACTGGTTCCAGGTTTTCGCCGATATGAATACAACCAGTTTCGTTGCTCAACTTATACATCAGCACCAAAACCGTTTTGAAGCGATTTATGGTTGCCTCACGGTTATTGTAGACATCATAAACAGCTGGCGCCTGGGGAATGCCAGCCAGGAAGGCTGATTGCCATAAATTCAGGTCAGCAGCCGTAGTGTTGAAATAGGTTGCGGATGCGGCTTCCACCCCGTAAGAGAGATTGCCATAGAAAATTTCGTTGAGATACAGCTCGAGCACCTGTTCCTTGGTGTAACGGCGGGTAATTTCCGCCGAAAGAATGATCTCGCGCGCCTTTCGCTCATAAGTGACGTCATACCGCTCTTCGGTCAGCAGAAGCAGCCTCGCTAACTGCTGCGTGATGGTCGACGCGCCTGAGACTATCTCTCCGGAGGTATAGTTGGAATACAAGGCCCGTGTCAGCGCGATCAGGTCAAACCCTGGATGGTTATAGTATTCCTTGTCTTCGGTCGCAATTGTCGCCGCGATCAGATAGGGAGAAATGCGCTCGAGCGGTACATAGGTGCGCTTGCCCGCGTTGGGATCGACGATTTCGTAGAGGATATTCCCGTTTCGATCAAGAATATAGGTGGTTTCAAACTGCGAAGCTCTATTCTGCAGTTCATCCACCGAAGGGAGTGTGCTTGCGATTTCCAGATATCTTGAAATGGCAAAAATGCCACCAACGAGCAGTACTAACAGTAAAACAATAAAAGCGATCAGGACGCCACGCCCCAGGCAGCCTTTTTTCTTTTTCGTTCGGGCAGGGGGGAGCGGGGGTTTACCACCAACAGGGGTGGGCTGGGTTTTGCCGCCCCGGGAAGCCTCGGTTGGACGCGAGTAGACTGGGGTTGGCTTGCCGCGGGCGACCACCGGCACAGGTTGCGTGTCGTGAGACACTTCGGCTATTGCCGGTGTAAAGGCAACCGGGTTGAGTAGTGTCGCCTGCGGGTCAACCTCGCCGACGGTCTCAGGCAAAATTTCTTCTGCCAGCGGCTGATTTACCGGGGTTTCGGGAGGAATGGTCTCAACAAAATCCCCGTCCATTTCCGGTCTGACCGGTTCGGAAACCTGAGTTTCTTGTGGGGAAGGCGGCTCGATCGCCCAATGACCGGTTTTGAATTCGTCGCCGGGGTTGGTGTAGGCATTTTGACCGTTCAACTCTTCGAGACTAATGGGAGTAAGATGAAAATCATCCAGTTCCCAGAAGTGTGAGCCCGGGTCAGTAGTATCGGGGCCGGCTTCATTGGGCTGCTCATCAGGCTTTGTTTCCGGTTGGCTGCTGGGGTTGCTTTCGCTCCACTCCTGGGCATCCTCATTCAAGGGGTTGGTTGGATTTTCTTCTTCAGGCATCTGATTTGTTTTCATATTTTTACTCTTCCTTCACTAACCTCGATTTTAACATATCAGCAGGCTTCCCGGTTTTATGTCAAATCAACAGCAGCATATATAATAGGGGAGTGAACATCGGTCCTTTTTTCAGTAAAGACGCTATCAGCCTTACCTTGGCTGCGGATCAGCACTTCCTCGAGAGCCCTTCCGAACTCGACCTGGTCTGGCAGTTAGAAACCGAGGAGTGCGCCCCAGTCAGCCTGATGAGCACGTTGGGTCTACAGGCGCAAAGCTTTCAAATCATGCCACTGGTCAGCCTTAATAAGGTCACTCAGGAGAGAATTCAGGATTTCTTCTGCCTTCCTCGTATCGATAAACTCTATTCGAACTATGTCAGACTGACGACCTTGCCCTTTGCGGAGATTGAATCGGTAATTGAATTTTGGGTTCGCAGGGGCGACCTGGTTCAGGGGCGTATCAGCGTAACCAACCACAGCGATGCCAACTTAGAAGCCAGTGCAAAGTTGGCAGCCCGGTTGATCACCCTCCAGGGCAACTCAGAACTTAAACACACGCGTCTGGGCTACGAAACCTGCCTGAAAGGTCAAACAGGCAATCTAAATCTCACTTTGACCATGGAAGGGCGTTCGAAAACGGTGATCAGCCCTAATCTCGCGCTGGAACAAAACCAATACCTCAAACCTGGGCAGACCCTGCAAACCTTATGGCAGTGTGAACTGCTCAGCCAGGGCTGCGAAAAAGACTCTCTGCCGATCACGTTCCCGGACAATTGGGATGGTGAGGTTGCTCGACTCGAGGTCGCTAATCAGGCACGAATGGTACAGATCACCACACCGGAAAGTGATTGGGATGCTGTATTATTCACTAACCAGAACCAGGCCTTTCAGCTATTGAGAAAAAACAGCGAAAATCAAATTAGCCCGGATAGAACCCGCAGCATCCACTCGGCATTTAATCCTTCCGTTCTGACGGTGCGCACTGATATTTCAGCCTTGGAACTGTGGCAACTGCTCTGCAGCCTGCTGCCTGCGCAAGTGGAGTTGGGCGCCGTCATGCTTGCCACCTATCTAAAGCAGACCGCAGCAGCGGTCTCTGCTGACCCCTCTACTGACCTGCCCTTCCCATGCTTGTGTGACCTGGGATGGCGCATACACCAGCAACACCAGCAGAAAGATTACCTCCTGGAGATCTACCCTTCTTTGAAGGCAATTTGCCTTGCATGGTTCGGTGAAGAGCACGATCGCGATCAGGACGGTATCCCCGAGTGGAGCAGCATTGAGCAGTGCGGTCTGACCAGCCTGCCTGCTTTCGATCTAATGGACGATACAGCGATGCCTACGCGCATCAACTTCACAGAGCAACTCAATCTCGCGGCTCTACTTGCCATTGACCTCGAACATTTGCGCAAAATGGCTCAGATAGCAGAAGATCAAACAATGATTAACACGATCGATCGTCATTTGACTGTGTTGGCTGCCTTCATAGCAAGATTTGCCAAAAACGATTTTGATTCTGCCTGCCTGGACAGAGAGAGCGGGCTTTGGCATTCAGGCGAAATTATTTTTGAGGGATATCTGCAGGGCTTTGGCACAAAACCAATTTATCTGGCAAAACCCGCTCGATTGAATCTGCGTCTCAAGCCTGATGTGCAGGTAAAAAAGCCGCCCGTGTTTTATCTGTATGGCGAAAATCAGGCCGGGAAGCAGGTGGTCGAGCCAGTCGAACCCGCAAGTTTGCTCTGGCTCCCAGGCAGTTACTTCTATACAACCAGCCATATTTTTACGCGGATCGACAAAATTGCCGATCTCGAAATGAAAGAAGGTCGCCTGCAAATTCATCGAGCCAACCTACATAGCCTTGATCTGGGTCTTCTATTGGCTGCGCCAGATTCGACCAGTATCCTGGCTGCTCACGAATTCGGACTGCCCGAAAACTTGGATCCTCAGGCTGAGAAGAAGGTGGTCAACCTCGGCTGGAACCTGTTGATCCTGGCAGATATGATCCGCAGAGGTGAGACTGAGGCAGCTTTGCAACTGCTGGGGCAATTACTGCGGGCTCAAAGCTACCTCCTGCGCCTGCAACACAGTACCAGCGACCGCTGGGATGCCCGAAACTGCCGGCTTGTGGGCCTGCGAAATACTATTGGCGGCTTACTGCCTGTCAGCCTGGTGTTGGAGCTGGCCGGAATCCGTATTTACGACGAGAAAAAGGTCACACTACAAGGGCAGAATCCCTTTCCCTGGCCAATCAGGGTCGGTTATCGAGGTCTGGAAATCATTCGCGATGGTAAAAATACGACTGTGCGCTTTCAGGACGGAACGCTGCAGCACCACTTTGGCAGTTCCCCGAAAACCTTCACGCATCAAGCCGAGCAGTCGGCAACAAGTTAATGTAAAATCAAACCATGCGACCCGCTCTTTCTCGAATAGTTACCCTTTTTCTGCTTCTGTCGTTATTGGTGGCCTGCCGTCCACAAGCCCTGCCAACAGAGGCAGCCAGCCCGGTTTCAACCCTTGACGAGCAAGCACTCCTGCAGACCTCCATCGCCCGGGTAACTCAGGCCGCGCTGGAAACACTGGCCTTCCTTCCTACCCAAACCCCTACGCCTACCGCCACCCAACCCGCTCAAAGCACCCAGATCGCGACTATCGCGCGCAGCGCGACGCTTGCGCCCAGCCCAACCAGCGACCTGGCTTGCAACAAAGCTGACACCGGAGTGCCCTTTGACATCACCGTCCCCGATGGCACCGCTATGTATGCGGGCCAGCAATTCACCAAAACCTGGCGCCTGGTAAATGCTGGGAGTTGCAAATGGACCCGCTTGTACAAATTGGTTTTCTATTCTCAAAATCCTATGGGTGCCATCCACGAGCAACTTCTGAGCGGTGAAGTTTTGCCCGGTCAGGCCATAGACCTGAGTGTCACCTTTTATGCTCCAACCGCTCCGGGCACTTATCAGAGCAATTGGATGCTCCAGGACCCCGATGGGAACCTGTTTGGCATCGGCCTCAACGCCGACGCCCCTTTTTACGCCCGGATCGTTGTAACCAAAGACCCCACTCCCACCCCAACAATCACGCTGACCCCCACTATCACTCCCGGGCCATAACGCCCCAAATTTTCCGTCGACCTGTAGTATCCGGGCTCCTTTCGAAGCCCTTTCAGGGGCTTTAGGAAGTTTTGCCCAGTCATCAGGCAGCGCTGATAAAGTTGAGATTCTCTATGGGCGATTTCAAACCAACTTTTCGTGAAATCATGCCAGATTTGCTCGAAACTTGACGGTTCGTCTGTAAAGAATCTCGCTTTTAGGTTAAGATAGGTGCTACCAAAAGGAGAAACCGATGAACCCTATCAACCCTCTGGACCCCGAAAACATGGCTGGTTACATTACCGCTTTGCCCGCTGACCTTTCCAACGCCTGGCAGCAAGGACTGGGAAAGGAATTACCAACTCTTCCGAAGATTGAGAAGATATTGATCAGCGGCATGGGCGGTTCCGCGATTGGCGGAGATATGTTCGCGAGTTATCTGGCGGGCTTTGCGGCCGTGCCCGTAATTTCTTATCGAAATTATGGTTTGCCTGCCTGGGCGACTGGACCCGACACGCTGGTGGTTTGTTCTTCCCATTCCGGCAATACGGAAGAAACTCTCAGTAGTTTCAAGGCAGCCCAAGAGAGGGGCTGTTCTTTGTTGGCGGTTTCCACTGGAGGTACTTTACAAAAAAAGGCGCTGGAGTCTGGTGTTACTCACTGGCAATTCGATCACAACGGGCAGCCCCGCACAGCCATCGGTTGGTCGTTTGGGCTCTTGCTGGCGCTGGCAGAGAGGCTCGGCTTGGCCCACGACCAGGAAAAGGCGGTCAAGGAGGCAGTGGTTGTCATGCAAAAACAGGATCAGCTGCTTGAGCCGGCCAGATCACTATCAGAAAACCCTGCCAGACGCCTTGCTGGACAGCTGCTGGGACGCAATATTGTAGTCTTTGCCGCCGGTGAGCTGGAAGTGATCGCGCGCCGCTGGAAATCACAATTCAATGAACTATCAAAAGCCTGGGCAAGTTTTGAGGGTATTCCGGAAATGAATCACAACACACTGGCTGGGTTGGTTAACCCGGAAGCGCTTTTCGAGAAAACCTCAGCGATTTTCTTGCGCGCAGAAATGGACCATCCCCGCAATAAAAAGCGCATCGATTTGAGTATGCAGTTTTTTCTGCAGGCTGGTATCGGTGTCGACTCAGTCAGCGCCACAGGTTCAAGCCGTCTGGCTCAGATGTGGAGTTTGCTTCAGTTCGGAGATTATGTCTCTTATTATCTGGCATTGGATTACGGCGTCGATCCCACGCCTGTGGAAATCCTGGGCGTACTTAAGGCCGCGTTGGCGCAAGAAAAATAAGGCACACGCCAATCCTTCTGGATTAGTACTTCTTTACGTAATAGCGATTTTTAGACTAACCGCTCTTTAGCTTGCTGCCAGATTTGGTCAAACATTTCTGCGGTCAGGAGACCAGTTTGTGTGTTTTGCAGGCTGGGGTGGTAGGAACATAGGATCCAGGGCAGATCCGACCGAGGTTGATATAAGGCGCCGTGGCGGAAAACGACTTCTTTCTTGGGCACTTCAGAAAAGTCGGGCAGTTTGAGCAGCCCATCGAGGGCAATCTTGCCCAACAGCACCACTCCCTGGATGTTTGGCAACAGCTCCCTTTCCTGGATCAGCCAGGGACGGCAATTGTCCAGTTCTTGTGAGGTGGGTTTATTGGCCGGGGGCGCGCAGCGGCACACCGCCGTGATCCAACAATCTGTCAGGTAAAGCCCATCCCCCCTGTACTTCGCGGTAGGTTGAGAGGCGAAGCCGGCTCGATACAGGGCGGGAAATAAAAAGTCGCCTGAACCATCACCAGTAAACATGCGGCCGGTTCGGTTTGAACCATGCGCCCCTGGAGCCAAACCCTGGATGAGCAAGCGCGCCTGCGGGTCACCAAACCCCGGCACAGGCTTGCCCCAGTAGTCCCAATCAAGATATGCGCGCCGTTTGACCCGAGCCACCTCTTCCCTCCAGGCCACCAGGCGTGGGCATTTTCGGCAGGAGATGATTTCTTGTTCCAATTGCTCTAATTTGTTTTCCATTGCCAAAGTTTACCAGAAAAGAAAAGTGAATCCGTTAAATCAAAAACAGGGCATTCCAGCCCTGTTTCTTAAGATGAAAAACTGGTCAGGTTCAACTGGTGAATTGGAAAGCGCTGCGCAAGTAATTCAGCAGCATGCCATCAACAGGAACAAAACCGAAGTATTGCATGACCACCCAAAGGATACTCAAGGCACCCAAAAGCACTCCCCAAACAGCAAATCCGCGCCCTGGAGAGCCATCATGTGCGATTTGAGACATAGCAAGTGAGGACAAAATCACAGCAACAATGCCGGGAATGGCATAGATGTTATAGAAAAACAAGGCTATGATTGCCAGGATAAAGCCCAGAATGCCAAGAATATTGACACTTTTATCTGGGGCTGTCACCTGAGTCGATCTTGATATCACCCTGGTCGAAGCCTCCTGGCTCAATGGATCGTTAAACTCCTGGACGGTTTGGCGTTCTTCTACATTTTGTTCGACAGGTTTTGGTACTGGGTTTTCAGTCATTTCCTCTCCTCATATTTTCCGGCACTACCCGGGTAAGCAAAACTATCCTTATTATGCAATTTCTGTAAAGAGACGTTAAATGTATGTATAACCTCTTATAAATTGTTTAGGCATATAAAAAAAGCCACCCTCTTGCAAGGGTGGCCTGGACTTTCCAACTGATAATCAGGCTTTGAAGGCAAAGGCGTTCCAACCAGCATAGGCGCTGGTCAGGTCCAATTCCTGTTCAATGCGTAGTAATTGGTTATATTTTGCTACTCGGTCAGAGCGCGCCGGTGCGCCGGTCTTGATCTGTCCCATATTCATGGCAACAGTCAGATCCGCGATAGTAGTATCTTCGGTCTCGCCTGAACGATGTGAGCAAACTGCGCGCCAGCCGTTATTCTGAACCATGCTTACGGCTCTCATCGTCTCTGTCAGGGTGCCAATCTGGTTGACCTTAACCAGTAGCGCGTTGCAGGCATTTTCTTCAATGGCTCGGGCGACGCGTGCGGGGTTGGTCACCAACAGGTCATCACCCACGATCTGGAGACGGTGTCCGTTTTTGGCGGTAAAGTTCTTCCAGCCTTCCCAATCGTCCTGGGCAAAACCGTCTTCGATTGAAACAATAGGATACTGTTCAATCCAGCTGGTCCAGAAATCAACCATTTGATCGCTGGTCATCTTGCGGCCTTCTTTACGCAGGTTGTAGAGCTTGGTATCTTCTTCATAAAATTCGGAGGCGGCCGGGTCAAGCGCGATGGCAACGTCCGTGCCTGCCTTGTAACCGGCTTTTTCAATGGCTTCGAGGATCAATTCTACCGCTTCACTGTTCGCCTTCAAAGCGGGGGCAAATCCACCTTCATCGCCAACCAGGGTGCCATAGCCTTTGGCCTTGAGGACGCCCTTCAGGGCTGCATAGATTTGTGCGCCCCAGCGCAAGCCTTCAGCAAAGTTATCTGCGCCGAGAGGCATAACCATGAATTCCTGGGCATCAGTGCTCTGCCAGCCTGTGTGTGCACCTCCGTTGAGAATGTTCATCATGGGGACGGGCAAAACGTGGGCATATACACCGCCCAGATAACGATAAAGTGGCAAACCCAAAGAGCTTGCGGCTGCCTTGGCCACTGCCAGGCTTGTGCCCAAAATTGCGTTAGCGCCAAACTTAGATTTATTCTCGGTGCCGTCCAGTTCGATTAAAAGTTCATCGATTGCTTTTTGTTCAATGGCGTCCATACCGAACAGCTCGTCAGCAATCTCATCATTGACATGCTCGACCGCTTTCTGGACGCCCTTGCCGTTATAACGTGATTTATCGCCATCACGCAGTTCGAGTGCTTCGTGGACCCCGGTAGAAGCCCCTGAAGGAACTGCTGCCCTGCCCAAACTGCCATCTGCCAGAGCCACTTCAACTTCAACGGTGGGAGTTCCGCGCGAATCCAAAATTTCAATAGCGTTAATATATTCAATTAATGTATCCATCTTCTTATCCTTTTCTTGTATCGGAAATATTTTAAAGTATAACCTATCCTCTTCGAGTCAAGCCTTAAATCCCAGTGCAATGATCTCATCAGGCAGCCCTTTGCGCCTGCAGACGGCCCGGATTAACCCAAGGAATAATGGGTGCGGTCGGTTTGGGCGGGACAGAAATTCGGGGTGGAATTGAGATGCGATCATAAAGGGATGACGCTTGTTCTCCACAATTTCAACCAGCAATCCATCCGGTGATTGACCTGAAAAGACCAGGCCTCCCTCCTGTAGTGATTGCCTGTATTTATTATTGACCTCGTAGCGGTGACGATGGCGCTCTTCAATCAGGTCTTCTTGGTACAAACCTCGCGCCAGAGTGTTTTCTGCCAACTGACAGGGGTAGAGCCCCAACCGCATCGTGCCTCCCAAACGGTCAAGCCCTTTTTGTTCCGTCATTAAATCAATAACCGGATATTCTGTCACCTTGTCGAACTCGATTGAATTGGCATCTTCCAAACCAACCACGTTGCGAGCATGCTCAATGACCATGACCTGCAATCCAAGGCAAATACCCAGATAAGGGATCTCATTCTCACGGGTGTAGGCAGCAGTTCGAATCATCCCTTCGACACCCCGACTTCCAAAGCCGCCTGGCACGACGACGCCGTCTACATCTTTCAAGGCCTGCTCAACGTCTTCTCTTGTTTCGAGATCAGAGGAAGATATCCACTTGATCTCGACATCCACACCATAGTAGAGCGCGGCGTGTTTAAGCGCTTCGCGCACACTCAGATAGGCATCATGCAGATCGATGTATTTTCCGACAAGACCGATTCTCACAACTGGTTTCTCTTTGGCAAGTTCCTGCACCATCCAGCGCCAACCGCCCAATTCGGGTTCGTGCCTGGCTTCAAGCCCCAGTGCCTCCAGAAGGATATCGGCGATGCCCGAGTCCTCAAGGTTTAACGGGATTTCATAGAGCATATCCACGGTAACCAGTGGGATAACCGCCTCAGGTTTAACATCACAAAGTTTGGCGATCTTTACGGTCAGGTCTTGCTCAATCGGATAGTCGCTTCTGGTGGTGATTACATTCGCCAGAATACCAATAGAGCGCAGTTCACGAACCGAGTGTTGAGTGGGTTTGGTTTTGGTTTCGGAGGTTGCCTTCAGATAAGGCAGCCAGGTGATATGCACGAAGGCGGTGTTTTTTTCGCCAAGTTCGTTGCGCATTTCCCGGATGGCTTCCAAAAAAGGCTGACCCTCAATGTCGCCAACCGTTCCACCCACCTCGATCAGCGCGATATCAGCCCCACTGCTGCGCCCCAAAAAGTTGATCCGCCTTTTGATTTCGTTGGTAATGTGAGGAATCACCTGTATCGTTCCGCCCAGGTAGTCGCCTCGGCGTTCTCTTTCGATCACCTCTTCATAGATCTGACCCGCTGTGACTGTACTTGTTCGCTGCAGGCGCAGATCACAAAATCGCTCATAATGACCAAGGTCAAGATCGGCTTCAGAGCCATCGTCCAGCACAAAGACCTCGCCGTGCTGATAAGGGCTCATCGTGCCTGGATCGACATTGAGATAGGGGTCCAGCTTCTGTACGGTGACAGTAAAACCCCGGGCCTTAAGCAGGCGGCCAACGGACGCAGCTGTTACCCCCTTACCTACAGAAGAGAGAACTCCTCCTGTAAAGAATATGTACCTGGTTGCCATGTCACCTCAAGTCTCGGTTAAATAAAAAGGGAGGGCTGTTGATTCCAGTCCTCCCCGGAAAATGATCAGGTATTGTTGAGATTTGATCTCAGCCTATTCATCCTTTTCGCCTGCGTTGCCCAACTTATTGGTAAGCGTGCGCTCAAAGATATCGTCCGCATCAGAGTCGACATTTTTCTGCCTTTTAATGCGGTTGGCAATCTCAGGGCGGCGTTTCTCCGCGCGATCCATCGCTTGGCGCATGGCAATTTCCATAAAAGTGGGGTCAGGGATAGCGTCTTCCTCGGGCTCTTGAGCCACTTCCTGCTTGCCTTTGCCTTTGCGTTTTTTTGGTGCATATTCAGCCATAATCTCTTCGGGACTATCCTGAAGTGCTTTCATGCTGAGTTTGATTTGTTTTTTGCGGCGGTTAACTTCCAAAATTTGCACTTCGACTTCTTCGCCGACCTTGATTACTTCGGAAGGGACGCGCACAAAATTATGGGATAGCTCGCTCACGTGCACCAGCCCGGGGCGTTCAGCACCGATCTCGATAAACGCGCCGAAAGTTTCAAGGCGGACAACAGTGCCCTTAACCGTCATCCCGGGGGCAAGTTCACGCCACTCATGAGCCAGAGGTTCACGCATGGTTAATTCGTAGTGATCTTTTAGAATACGTTTTACCCATACAGTAATGACCTGACCAGGCTTGAGGACGTCGTCAAGGTTAGTGATGACATTTTCAGCATTATCTGGATCTACCACCTGGGAGACATGCAAAAAAGCAGGTAATTCCGAACCAATATCTACAATTGCGCCTTGTAGTGTGGCATTCAGAACCTTACCTTCAAATTTTTGTTTGTTGGTAATAGGTTGGTCATTATTAGTTGATTTATCAGCGTTTTCCATTAGTTACTCCCAAGGGGTTATATTCACAATGTATTAGTATACACTTCTCAATAAATTTAGTCAATTATTCGGCAAAACCACTTAAGAGGGTCAGACTGCCACCCGCAGCACCGCCCCGACAATCAAGAACTGCGCCAGATGATAGCTAAAAATGATCCAAAATTTACATTTTGGCAAGCGCCGGTCCAGCTTGTCCAACCCGATCATCGCGTCAGAGAGCAGAAACAGGATCCCGCCTGTTCCTGCCATCACCGCCGCCAGGTCTGGCCAAACCGGGCGCGCCAGGCAAAGCACCGCGCTGATGGCCATGCCCAAAATCAAGCTGCCATATCCCTTGAAAAAAGGCGGGATTGCCTTGTTGATGCCAGGTTGTTGTCCTAATCGATTGACGGCCAATTGCAAGATCAGCATCCCCGCCACCAATGCCACTATCCCGACAAAACGCACAGGTATTGGCGGCAAGCTGGCATTGAAACCCCAAATGTAAAACACCTGTGCTGCTGAAAAAGCCCCCATTCCGGCGATAAACCAGCTGGTGCGTTGTGAGATCAGGAAAACATCGCCGATCAGGGAAAAGATCAGCCCCAATAGAAAAGGCAGCCGGAAGGCAGTTACGGGTCCCTCAAGCAGAAAGTAGGCGATCAATCCAAGCAGCACCACGGGTTTGGTGGCGTAATAAGCCGTCAGTTTTCCCTTCCAAATCGCGATCCAATTAGCCAGGGTCGCCAGACCGATCAGGGCGAGCACTGCGGGATGCAGCCAATCAGACATTGCTGCCGGCCCCCGCCAGACCAATTCTACGCAAGAAAGCGGGGTCGTTTTTCCAATCTTTCTGAGTCTTCACTTGCAAATCCAGGAAGACTCGTTTGCCGGTCATTTCCTCAATCGCCTCGCGGGCGTCGGTGCTGATTTTGCGGATCATCATGCCTTTTTTGCCAATCACGATTCCCTTTTGAGCTTCCCGCTCCACGAAAATCATGCCATGGATGTAAAGCAAATCATCTTCCCGTTCTTTATACTCATCTACCTGGGTGGCGATGCTGTAGGGGAGTTCGTCATCCAGGCTGGCCATCGCAGCCGCCCGGATAAATTCCGCCGCGATTTCGCGTTCAAAATCTTCTGTGATTTGGTCGGTGGGGTAATACGCCGGGCCAACTGGCAGCGAGAGGTGCACAGTCTCGATCAGTTTAGCCACACCCTTGCCAGTTATGGCAGATATTTCCTCCGAAGGGTCTTCAGGAAACAACGCCTGGAATGCCTGCTTGTTTTGAGAAGATGGAGTGCGTCCGGCCAGGTCGCTCTTATTAAAAACCAGGAAGACTTTTTGATCGGTCCTTTTCTCTTTGATGAGGGAAGCAAGCTGCCTGTCCAGCTCGTCGGGAGGCTTGCTGATGTCCGCGACGTAGAGAAGCACGTCGGCATCTTCCAGAGCGAACCTGACCTCATTGTTAATAAACAGGCTCAATTTGTCTTTGGCATCATTCAGGCCTGGTGTGTCTGTGAAGATCATTTGATATTCATCAGTGGAGAGAATGCCCAATTGCCTGCGTCGAGTGGTCTGGGGTTTGAAGGACACTCCCGCGATGGGTTGGCCCATAATGCGATTCAATAAGGTGCTTTTCCCGGCATTAGGCTTGCCAACTATCGCGATAAAACCTGATTTAAAGTCGTTGTTTTCTTTTTCCAAGATCTACTTCTTTCTTCTGGACTATCCTATTGTTGTGGACTTTATGCCCTTCCAGTTCAAGCAGTTTTTGTTTAAGTTTTAAACCACCCTGCGCCGAAAAGCCATGCAGCGCGCCATCTGAACCGATTACACGGTGGCACGGCACCACGATCAAAAAAGGGTTATGCGCCAGTGCCCCACCTGCCGCGCGCGCTGCGCGCATGCTGCCAGCACGCATAGCCAATTCGCCGTAGGTGATGAGTTCTCCCCAGGGAATTTGGGCAGTTTCTTTGAGCACTCTCTGACGAAAAGGAGGTAGCCCCGACCAATCTAAAGGAAGATCGAATTTTTTCAGCTCTCCTTCAAAGTATCTTTCCAACTGTGATTCGGTTTCTTTGAAAATTGTGGGAGATAATTTATTACTACCCGGCATGCCTTCATTTTCATCCATAAGAAATAAATTGGTCAATCCGAACGAACTGGCAAAGACTCGCAGCGTCCCGATGGCTGTTGTTATGTCTTGATATGTTTCCAAATTAGTGTGCTCCTCAGTAGATCGTAGGGCAATCGTAGGTTAAACGTCAAGTATTGATTACGCTTCTATTGTAATATAAAGCTGTAAGGGCGACTTCTCTTCTTCTTCTCCTCCTTAATACCCTAATGCTGCGGTCGGCGTCCGCAGCATTAGTGCGTATGGGGCAAAGCCCGTTTTCTGACCCAACCGCAGCAAAACCAACATTCATTAACCTCACCGGAGCCTCAGGTTGCGGCCGGAAAATGTTGATTTCGAAGGATTCAATTTTGCCCGTCCCAATCCTGCTTGAACTGCGATAAAATCAAAGCAGCAAAACCATACCCTGGAGGCTGAATGGAAAAAAGAGAGACTTATGCCATCACGATTGCTGGCGTCAAGCGCGACCTGCGCCTTTTTGAAATCAAACCCGGTTTGAGCATCGCGATTTTGAACATCCTGGGCGATGTCGAATTGGTGGATGCCTGCGCGGCTGAATTGAACCGTTTGCTGGCAGACACGGAATATGACGTCATTCTCACGCCAGAAACTAAATCCATCCCACTGGCTCACATGCTGGCCAGGGTGAGCGGTAAACCTTACATCGTGCTTCGCAAGGAATACAAGCCCTACATGGGTGAGGCGCTCTCGACCGAAACTTTATCCATCACCACTGGTAGACCTCAACATCTCTTCCTGGATGAGAAAGACATCCATTTGATTAAAGGGAAACGGGTAATCTTACTCGACGATGTCATCAGTACCGGTTCAACCCTGCAGGGCATGCACCTGCTTATAGATAAAGCTGGTGCGATCACTGCCAGAGAGGTGGGCATCCTGACTGAAGGTGATCAGGCTGAATGGCGGGACATTCTCTCACTGGGTCACCTGCCCCTGTTTTGCGGATAAAGCCCATGCTGATTCGCGTTGGAATGGAAAAGTATCCCAGCAATAAGTTTATGGCCTGGGCCTTGGATTTCCCCAGTTGTGTTGCCAATGGCAAAGACGAAGCTGAAGCGCTGCTTACTTTGCCCCGCATACTACTGGAGTTTGATTATTGGGTAAGGCTGCACACTGACGAGCCCTGGTTTGAATTTGATTCGTTAGATTTTCACGTTGATGAGACTTTTGCTGCCTCCCAAACTAACCAGCAGGGGGTGGGGTCTGAGGTCAATGCCTTCTTTAAAGATGACCTGCGGCCATTAAGTGAGCCTGAAGTTCGGCAGGCGCTACAGATTACCCGCTGGCAGCAGGATGAGCTCCTGGCTGGCATCGAATTTGTTAGCGAAGAACAACTCAACCGCATCGAAGCGGGACAACCATGGAGTATTATGGGGATTATGCGAAAATTGGTCAACGCGGAAGTCCACTATCTGCAAAACTTTGGAGTTGAGATCTCTCAGATTCCGCAGGATACCGACCCAATCTCTGCAATTGACAAGAGTTTTGAGGCAGTCATCGATACTCTGTCGGAGCTGGCTGGTGATGCGCGCGTCGTGGATCGCGCCCAGGAGAGCTGGTCTGCCCGTAAACTGGTGAGACGGCTGCTCTGGCTGCGAAGAGATCACATCGATCAAATCAGGCAAGTACTTGGGATTATCTAAAATCCTCACATCGAGAACTTTTTTGATATAATAATGAGTCGGCGTTAAAACGCCGTGTAGCTTAAATAACGCGTGGTGTACCATGCCAGACAACAGGAAGGTCTAAAAAAATGAAAGAATTCTCAACCGCAAACATTCGCAACATCGTCCTTGCCTCTCACAGCAATTCCGGCAAGACGCTTCTTGTGGAGAATTTACTAAATTTTACTGGAGCCACCACCCGTGTCGGCAGCGTTGAAGAAGGCACAACCGTCTCTGATTATGATGATGAAGAAAAGCGCCGCAACATTTCGCTTTTCACCTCTGTCATCCCGGTTATCTACAAGAACATCAAGTTCAATTTCCTTGACACCCCTGGTTACACCGATTTTGTAGGCGAAGTTGTTTCTGCCATGCGTGTGGCAGACTGTGCCCTGATCCTGGTTGATTCTGTTGCCGGTCTGGAAGTCGGAACCGAAACCGCTTTCGAATTGGCTGATGAGTTTAAGATGCCCAAGATCGTGGTCATCAACAAAATGGATCGCGATAACGCCAATTACGAGAAAGCTTTCAATTCAATCCAAAACGGCGTTGATGGTCGTCTGATCCCGATGCAGTTGCCCTGGGGCGAGAAGTCTGATTTTCAAGGCGTGATCGACCTGATCACCATGAAAGCCTACAAAGACGCGGGTAAAACGGCGACTGAAATTCCTGCTGAGATGAAGTCCCAGGTCGAAGATGCCCGCATGGTGCTGGTTGAAGCCGCTGCTGAAGGCAAAGACAGCCTTTTGGAAAAATATTTCGAAAATGGCGATTTGACCCCCGCCGAAATCGTGGAAGGACTGCACAAATCTATTCAGGAGAGCGACATTATACCTGTGGTGGTTGCCGCTGGCGGCCGCATGATTGGTGTCGGCCCCTTGATGGAAGCCCTGTTGGCACTTGCCCCGGCACCCACAGATCTCCCCGCGGTTATCGCGCAATCTCCCAGGGGTGAAGTGGAACTGAAGTTCGAGGATTCTGGTCCCCTGGCAGCCTATGTCTGGAAGACAACCGCCGATCCTTTTGTTGGTCGGCAAACCTATTTCCGCGTTTATTCCGGTACAATGAACTCCGACACACGTGTGTGGAATGTCAAAAAGGGTGAGGAGGAACGCCTGGCGGGTGTTCAGGTTCCTTTCGGAAAAGATATGGAAGCAGTCGATGTCATCCACAGCGGTGACATTGGCGCGGTTGCAAAGTTGAGTGTGACCACCACTGGCGATACGCTCACCACCAAGGAACAGAGCCTGACTCTGCCCACACCCACTTACCCCAGCCCGCTCTATCGCGTCGCCATCACCCCCCGAACCCAGTCAGACGCATCCAAGATGAGCCAAACGCTCACGCGTCTGGCGGAAGAAGATATGACTTTCTCCTGGGAGATGGAAGCCGCAACCCACCAAACCCTCATCTTTGGGATGGGCGACCAGCACATCGATGTGGCTGTCAAACGTGCCGAACAGAAGTTTCAGCTCAACCTGGACCTGCACGAGCCCAAGGTGCCTTATGAAGAACACATCAGCAAAGAAGCCAGCGCGATGTATCGCCACAAGAAACAAACCGGCGGTTCGGGTCAGTTTGGCGAAGTTCACCTGAAAGTTTTCCCTATCCAGGATGAGGAATTCTCTTTCAGCAATGACGTTTTTGGCGGCGCGATCTCCAATAACTACATGGCGCCAATTGAAAAAGGTATACGCAGCGTGATGAAAGAGGGCGTGGTCGCGGGTTATCCTGTCCACAATGTTGGTGTTTCTGTATACGACGGAAAGGAACATCCCGTGGACTCCAAGCCAATCGCTTTTGAGATCGCCGGGCGCGAAGCCTTCAAACTGGCTTTCAAGGACGCGAAACCAGTGCTATATGAACCTATCATGAAGGTTTCAGTGCACGTGCCCGAAGCAAACATGGGTGACATCATGGGCGATCTGAATTCCCGCCGTGCTCGTGTTCAGGGCATGGAATCTGACCGGGGCAAGTCGACCATCAACGCTGAGGTGCCCTTGGCCGAGATGATGCATTACACCACCAATCTGCGCTCAATGACTGGTGGTCGCGGAACGTTCTCGATGGAATTTGACCATTACGACCTGGTGCCTACCCACCTGGCGCAGGAAATCATGGAAGCTCGCCAAAAGGAACTGCGGCACGAGGAATAGTCTCGGTCTTTACAGTTTGAATCTTAAAGGCTGGCAATTGCCAGCCTTTTTCTTATGCTCTGAAACTTCTCAACGAAATTCTCGTCAAGATGGCAGGAAGGTATACTGGTGATAATCACAGACCGGTTTGTAGCCCACTTCCTGGTAAATTTTATTACTGGTAGGGTTGGACAGATCAGTGAACAGGTTGGTGAGCTTAAATCCCCGGGAGAACATTTCTTTGGAGACCTCCGCCACGAGGGCGCGGGCATAGCCGCGACCCCTGAAAAATGGCCGGGTGTACACCCCGCTGATGCAAATACCATCGATCTGCGGACGGTTAGCCATTGTGATACTGACAACCGCCCCGTCATCCTCCCAGAAGAACGTCTGCTTCAGCCGGATGTTTATTAGCGCAGTTTTTACTGTCCACTTTCTTGCTGCCAGTGATCCAATCTCACTCATCATGGCATTGAGCAGATCAGCTGCTCTGTCGGCATCTTCCTCCTGGGCAATGCGCATTCTACCAGCTGGATATTCAATATTATTTACTCTGCGAAGTTCATATGCCCGTTGACGCATCGACAGGCTGACCTCCTGACCGGTTTTCGTTTGCCAAATTCCAGCCAAAGCGTCGCTGGTCTCCGCCACACCGTTCACCCCCGGCAGCTTCCAGCCCTTTTCAAGCAAGGCATTGACGAGCGATCTGAGCCCACTCACACAGAGGGGATCGCTGTGAACAATCATCGGAAAAGGAGGTGTCATGATTGCCGCCGCGTTGAGCTGTTGATTTTGATCTGAGACCATCACCAACAGCGGATCCTGCTCACCGTAGGCGTGAGGGTCAGCTTTTAGGCGCAGTGCTAAGCCCAAGATCAAGTTATTGCGGGTCTCGTGCTCAGCAAGTTTGGGCAAAGTCCTATCCAGGAATGGGTAGGCATCTGAAAAAAAGGTAACCTCAGGCTGCATTTATTTCTCTTTTCGATTTCCCAAATGCAGGGTCAATCGTCATCCACAAAATCGCGCAAGAGCTTGCTGCGGGAAGGATCCCGCAGACGTCGCAGGGCATTGGCCTCGATCTGGCGGATGCGCTCGCGCGTGAGACCAAACTGATGGCTGATCTCCTCGAGCGAGTGATAGACACCATCTGCCAACCCAAAGCGCAGTTCCAAAACTTGCCGCTGTCTGTCGCTCAACGAATCCAGTGATTCTTTCACAGCTTCTTTTAACACATCTCGCAGCACCTCTTCGATCGGTTCTTCAGTGTCCTGGTCGGGGATGTAATCGGCGAGGATGCCGTCTTCAGAATCACCTACCGGGCTCTCTAACGAGACTGGCTCTTCGGCTGATTTCAGCACCGACTCGATTTTTTGCGTGGCTTCATCCCAGCGATGCAGCAGTGCCGGGTCTGCCAGTTCACGGCTGCCTCCGATCTCCAGAATTGCCTCGACGTCTTCCTCGGATAAAAAACCGGAGCTGATCGCCATTTCCGCGAAGGTTGGATCGCGTCCTAAGGTCTGCACCAGCTTGTGCTGGATCCTGACCAGTTTACTAATCTGGTCGACAATGTGGACAGGGATGCGGATGGTACGGGCGTTCTCGAGAATGTATCGGCTGATCGACTGTCTGATCCACCAGGTTGCGTAGGTGCTGAAACGGAACCCTTTAGAGGGATCGAACTTCTTGATTGCCTTCAAGAGTCCTAAATTCCCTTCCTGGATCAGGTCCATCATCCCGATCCCGCGGTTGCGGTAATGTTTGGCAATGCTTACAACCAGGCGCAAATTAAATTCTACAAACTGCTGGGTGGCCCATTCTGCATTTTCGTTTACTTGCTGCACACTGTGGTTGAGTTCACCTTTGGAGGGCAGTGTTTCCAGCACCACCTCGTCCAGGCAGGGGTCATCGGCTGTTAGGCGCTCTGTCAATCCGTGCACCCATTTGCTTGGCAAAATATAAACATCCATATAAAAGCGAAGCAAATCGTTTGCCAGAGTCTCCCAATGCTTATCGCTGCCCCAGCGGGGGTTATCCAGATAATTACGTGTGTAAGACTCGGGCAGCCATTGTCTGTCATCCGACATAAGCGCAGCCTCCGTCATGACCTCTCTCAAATCGGGTAAGTCATGTTGAAGACGATGAGCATCGCGTTTAACCTGCTCCCAGGTGGAACACATATCTTTGAAGACGCTCTCCATATCCAGATCGCCTTGATCTTTCTGATAGAGGGAAAGCTGCTCTTGTGCCTGAATCATGATCGAGAGGTGAAACTCATCTCTGGCATCCAGCAGGTGGGTATGGGTGATATCTTTCAGGTATAGTTGGATGGGGTCGTCGGTAAACTCCGCGCTCTCGATGGCTTTCTGGCGTTCTTGATTGGCTGCTTTGTCTTCCAACTCAGGATCTTCTTTGGTCTCACTTTTGGCTGGAACCATTTTGTCTCCTGTCTGCCGTGTACACACCCGGGATGTTCCGCACCTTGCCTGAGCCCCCTGTTTCCGGGCTGAGCAGAGCCTGGTCGATCTTTCGACGGGTTTCGATCAATTCCAGATAGAGCAAGTTGGCTTCCTCGGTAGAATAGGTCTTTTCTTCGGTTTCGTTTTGTAAGTAACTGATCTCTCTCAATCGATCTTCAATATTGTTCTGTCTCAGGCGCAAAATGCTGCGAAGTCGGTCTTTAAAGAGTTTGGACTGTGGATCTGAAATCGATTGAAATTCCATCGTGGGAATTTCGGGTAGTTCAAAGTCGTCACCTAAATGCATCTCCACGTAGTCGGAAGCCTCATATTCTTCTTCGTCCTGGGAAAGGCTCTGCAGCACCAATCCAAAAAGGTGTTTTATATCGCCCTCGTGAAAATCATTGTTGTTTAGCTCTTCCAGTTCAAATTGGGCTAACACGCGGTTGATCTGGAAAAGGGATTTCGGTTCGATAACCAGATATTTGAGGGTGAATTCCTCGAGTGGGCGGTTTTTGGCTGCCAGAGATATCGGTTGCTGGAGTTTCGCCGCTTCAGTTTCTTCGCGTGTCCGGTTTCGCTTCCTGCGGTCATGAGAAACCATTACTGTGTTCAACTGCAGACTGCGCGTGTCCAGACGCAGCAACGCCGCAAGGCGTTGGCGATAGGCCTCGCGCTCCACCGTGCTGCCTACATCCTCGATTAAGGGCAACACTTTCTCGGCGATCGATCTTTTCACTTTGGCATCGCTCAGGTCTTGCCCTTCTGCCAGGCTATCCATCACGTGGTTTACTACTGGTTTAGCTTCTGAGATGATCTTTCGCCAGGCTTCCAGGTCCTCCAACACGACCTCATCCGGATCTTTGCCATCTGGCAAGGTTGTCACGCGTATGTCAGCTTTCAGGAATCGTTCGATTTTCAACAAGCCGTGCGAGTCAAACTTGAACTGCTCATCCGTATCCATAGCCTTGCGGGCAGTTTCCAATCCCTTGAGGGTGGCATTTTGCCCGGCGGCATCAGGATCGAGTGCCAAAATGATATTGGATGTCATCCGCTTAATCAATTGAAACTGAGAATCCGTAAGCGCGGTGCCCATGGGTGAAACCGCATTGGTGAAGCCTGCCTGATGCAGCCCAATGACATCCATATAGCCTTCAACAATCACCGCTTGCGATTCAGACCGCATGGTCGACCGAGCCTGGTCGAGACCATAGAGCAGACGGCCCTTGTCAAAGATATCGGTGGCTGGCGAATTGAGGTACTTGGGCACGTCATCCGGGTTTAATACCCGGCCGCCAAATCCGGCCATCTTGCCATAAATCTCTCTGATGGGGAACATCAGACGGTCACGAAAACGGTCATAAACTCGGCCATCGTCCCCTTGAGAAAGCATCCCGGCCTGCAGAATCAGCTCGCGGGTGTAGCCTTTTGCAAGCAAGTGGTCAAGCAACAGGTTCCAACTATCAGGCGCATAACCCAACCCCCAGATCTTGATGGTTTCATCGCTCAAGCCGCGTCCATGCAGGTAATCAAGAGCTTTTTTACCTGGCGTGGTTTCCAGCATTTGCTGCCGATAAAAAGCCGCTGCCGCTTCCATGATATCAATTAGGGTTTGGCGTTCCTGGTCGAGTTTTTTGTCAGCCTGCGTCTGCGGTTTGAGTGTAATACCCGCCTTTTCGGCCAAGCGTTGCAACGCTTCATGGAAATCCAGATTGTCGCGCTTCATCACGAAGCTGAGCAGGTCACCCCCTTCGTTACATTGTCCAAAACAACGCCAGGTTTGGGTATCCGGAAAAACAACAAACGAGGGCGTGCGCGTGTTGCTGTGAAAGGGGCAAAAACCGATGTAGTTCTTGCCGGTTCGCTTCAGCTTAACAGTCTGGCTGACCGTGTCAACCAGGTCAATGCGTTGTTTGATGTCTTCTACTGCTGTCATGGTTTGCTTCTGACTGACCTCTTGGGCTTACACCAATCAATATTTTTTGCCATAGAGATGTGTGAATCAATTTTACCTTAGTTGGTCTTGATTTTTACGCCCTGAGTGAAAGGCCGGCAAGCAGTGGCTGCTTTTGACTGAAATATCGACATCCCCAACTTGTTAGCAAAAAGGAGGTCCTGGTGGACCTCCTTCTGGACAACTCGTAAGTTAGAGTTTCGAACTCGATTTGGTGTGTTTTGTACTCTTCAATTCTTTATCCGCTTTCTTAGCGGCCTTATTTGGCTCAGGAGGATCAGGAGGGGTCATTGCCGGATCGCTGGTGGGTTCCTTGGTTGCGCTTTCAAAAAATGGCTCTGCCATAGGCGTGGTGCCCTTGGCGCCAGCCCATCCTTCAGAGGTTTCCGCTGTGACGGAACCACCGGTGACATCCGCATCCTCATTCAGGTCTACCTTGTAACTGGAATAATCGAGGCCGGCCATCTGAGAATACAGTGACCAGCGTCGATCAGCATCCACTTCAGCTTTCTTCATTAATTCTTCTGCGCGTTCCTCATCCTGGTTAAGCAGCATGCGGTAGCGATTTTCATTGTAGGCGTAGTCTGCCACATCAATTGAAGGCGCTCTGGAATCCAGCTGGAGCGGGTTCTTACCTTCGATCATCAAACGAGGATCATAGCGGTAGAGCACCCAGGCACCGGAATTGACTGCCAGTTTCTGCTGGACAAGACCTTTCTTCATATCAAAACCGTGGCTGATGCAGTGCGAGTACGCAATGATCAGAGACGGTCCGTCATAAGAATCGGCTTCGTTAAAGGCTCTCAATGTCTGTGAGTCGCTGGCGCCCATAGCTACTCGGGCGACATAAATATTGCCATAGGTCATGGCGATCATGCCCAGATCTTTCTTGGGGCGTTCCTTACCATTGGCAGCAAACTTAGCAACAGCACCTAAGGGGGTTGCCTTTGAGCTCTGACCACCGGTATTGGAATAAACTTCAGTGTCCAAGACAAGGACATTGACGTTATGTCCGGAGGCCAGCACGTGATCCAGACCGCCAAAGCCAATGTCGTAGGCCCAGCCATCACCGCCCATGATCCAAACACTCTTCTTGACCAGGTAGTCAGCAACGGCCTTCAGTTGCAAAAGCTCGTCTTCTGTTCTGCCCTTGAGGATCTCCTTCAGCAGTTTGACCCGCTTGCGCTGTTCGTTGATGCCTGCTTCGTCGCTTTGGTCAGCGTTGAGCAAAGCATCTGCCAGCTCCTGCCCGATCAGACCGGCATTCCTGGCAACCAATTCAAGCGCGATGGTGGTGTTTTTGTCCACTGAGAGACGCATGCCCAAGCCGAACTCCGCATTATCTTCGAAAAGGGAGTTAGACCAGGCAGGGCCCTGACCTTTTTGGTTGAAAGTCCAGGGCGTGGTTGGTTGGTTGCCGCCATAGATGGAGGAACAACCGGTCGCGTTAGCAACGATCATTCGATCACCAAACAGCTGCGTAGCCAGTTTGACGTAGGGAGTTTCCCCGCAGCCACCACAGGCACCCGAGAATTCAAACAGCGGTTCAAATAGCTGGGAATTCTTGATGTTGGTTGCCTTAATTTCCTCACGAGGAATCAAAGGCAGATCCAGGAAGTATTCCCAATTTTTGGCTTCAGATTCACGGATTGGAGGCTGAGGACCCATATTGATGGCATGTCGTCCAGGGTTCTTTTTATCCTTGCCCGGGCAGTTCTCAACGCAGAGACCACAACCCACACAGTCTTCCGGCGCTACCTGAACAGTCCAGGAATAGCCTTCTTTCCAATCGCGGTGGCTGGAGGGCTTGCTCTTAAAGGTTTCAGGGGCATCTTTGAGCAGCTCAGTCGGGTAGATCTTAGTGCGGATGGCGGCATGAGGGCACACAAAGGAACAACGACCACACTGAATACAGAGGTCGGGCTCCCAAATGGGGATTTCCAAAGCGATATTGCGCTTTTCCCACTGGGTTGTTCCGGAGGGGTAAGTGCCATCATCGGGGAACTTGCTGACGGGAAGCTTGTCGCCCTTACGTGCAATCATATCGCCTAAAACTTCTTTCACAAAGACAGGAGCTTCCGCTGGTACAGGCGGGCGTCGGTAGTGCAGGCTGGTGAGAACTTCGGGGTAATCAACCTTGTGCAAATTCGCGACAGCCTGATCGACTGCTTCGAAGTTTTTCTGAACAACTTTCTCGCCCTTGCTGCCGTAGGTATCTTCAATCGATTTCTTAATCGCCGCAATCGCCTCGTCAGCCGGCAAGACGCCGCTGATGGCGAAGAAACAAGTCTGCATAATCGTGTTGATGCGGTTTCCCATTCCAGCTGCTTCAGCGACCTTGTAAGCGTCAATGACGTAAAAGCGGATCCGCTTCGCAATCATGTCTTTCTGCATCTCCACTGGCAGCGTACCCCAAACTTCTTCAGGGGTCGCAAAAGTGTTCAGCAGGAAGACAGAACCCGGGCGGGAATACTTGAGCAGATCAAATCGGTCGATAAAGCTTACCTGATGGCAGGCCAGGAAACTGGCCTCGTTATCAGAAATGAAATAGGGAGCGCGGATAGGTTCAGGACCAAAGCGCAAGTGAGAAACGGTCACGCCGCCAGATTTTTTTGAGTCGTATTCGAAATATCCCTGGGCATAGTTGGGGGTTTCTTCACCGATAATTTTGATGGAGTTCTTATTAGCTCCCACAGTGCCATCGGAACCAAGACCGAAGAAAATGGCCTGGATAACGTTCTCGGGCAGGATTTCAAAGCTGGGATCGTAATCGAGGCTCAGATTAGTGACATCGTCAACGATACCAATTGTAAAGTGCTCTTTGGGGTTGTCTTTCGCCAATTCATCGAAAACGCCCTTAACCATAGCGGGGGTGAAGTCTTTGGACGACAGGCCATAACGACCACCGGTGACCAGAGGCATGGTGGCGCAGCCAACGCTGCCGTTATTGATGCCGATGTTTAGAGCATTGATAACGTCCTGGTATAGCGGCTCGCCAATGGAGCCGGGCTCTTTGGTGCGGTCGAGGACAGCAACTTTGGTAACGGTTTTGGGGATAACATCCAGGAAGTGCTGTATCGGGAAAGGTCTGTACAGACGAACGATGACGACGCCAACCTTTTCGCCGCGCTTGTTGAGATATTTTGCCACTTCTGAGGCGGTTTCAGCTCCCGAACCCATAATGACCACCACGCGGTCCGCGTCTTGAGCGCCGGAGTATTCCACCAGATTGTACTGGCGACCTGTCAGGTCAGCAAAGCGGTCCATTTCTTCCTGAACAATGCGAATAGCCTCAGGATAGTAGCGGTTTACGGTTTCACGACCCTGGAAAAAGGTGTCTGGGTTCTGAGCGGTGCCTCTGATGAAGGGATTGTCGGGCGAAAGGGCGCGGGCTTTATGCATGCGAACCATATCGTCACTGATCATCGCTCGCAGGTCGTCATCCGACAGCCTCTCGATCTTGTTGATCTCATGGGAGGTGCGGAAGCCATCGAAGAAGTGAACAAAGGGGATGCGGGATCGCAGGGTAGCAGCGGTCGCTATTGCGGCGGTATCCTGCGCTTCCTGTGGGGAGTTACTGGCAAGCAAACCCCAACCGGTTTGGCGTACTGCCATGACATCCGAATGGTCGCCAAAAATTGAAAGCGCCTGGGCGGCGATAGAACGGGCGGACACATGAAAAACTGCCGGGCTGAGTTCACCCGCTATTTTGTACATGTTGGGAATCATGAGCAAGAGACCCTGGGACGCGGTAAAAGTCGTTGAGAGTGAACCACCCTGCAGTGCACCGTGTACCGCGCCTGCGGCTCCGCCTTCAGACTGCATCTCAATCACGGTTGGAATAGTTCCCCAAATATTCGGCACGCCTTCTGCTGCCCATTGATCGGCGAACTCACCCATTCCGGATGAGGGCGTGATCGGGTAGATGGCGATTACTTCGTTTAGCCTGTATGCCACGTGGGCGGTTGCTTCGTTAGCATCAGTCATAACCAATTGACGTTTCATGTATCTTCTCCTGTTTGGTAATAGAAGACTTTCGTCTTCTTATAATAATCCATGTTAAATTTGAGCGTCCATTTTCTGGAATCTCATCTCTTGAATTGTACCCGAATTCCAAAATCCCTACAGTGGCAAATGCCATCAATTGTCATTAATTTCACAATTGAACCTGTCTTACTGCATCTGGAATGGATCTGTCAAGAGGCGCAAAAAACTGATAGAAGACCAAAAAGAGTTGTTGCAGCCGAAAACCATAGGGAATATCCAATAAGTACCAGCGTCAGGCAGGCAGTTTGGCATGCCAGATGATTACAGCTTGACGCTTCCTAAGGTAAAATCACCCTGGAGATGGATATGGACAGAGAAACACAAGTGGTGAATTTTGAAAAGCTGGTCATGGGTGGCGATTGCCTGGGACGTTTAGCAGATGGACGGGCGGTTTTCGTTCCCTTTGTCTTACCAGGCGAAGTTGCTGAGATCGAAATCATGGAATCCCGGCGTCGGTTTGCCCGGGGACAAGTCGTCAACTTACTCGAGACCTCACCAGATCGCATCGAAGCCCCCTGCCCCTATTTTACGGTCTGCGGCGGTTGCCAGTACCAACACCTCGGCTACACGAAGCAAGTGAACCTGAAAAAGGAGCTGGTCAAAGACCAACTGGAGCGCATCGGAGGCTTCTCTGACATCCCCGACTTCAAAATAACGCCCAGCCCTTGCTCTTTCGAATATCGCAACCAGGTACAGTTCAGCCCTGATGCCGATGGAAAGCTCGGATTCAATCAGGTCAACAGGAACCAGATTCTTCCCATTGCCAGGTGTTTGCTCATTCCCGATGAGCTCAACCAGATTCTCAGCCAGGTTGAGATTGATCCCGATTCGGGCATAACTCGTCTGGCTATGCGCATTGACAGTGATGGCGAAATCATGCTTGTCTTCGAGGGTGAAAGCGATGTGGCACCGGAGCTGAACATCGAGCTTCCGGTTTCATCAGCCTATATCAACCCCCATGGACAAAGCCTCAATCTCAGCGGCAATGACGCCCTGGTTTACACCGTTCTGGGAATGGAATTTATGGTCTCACCGGAATCGTTTTTCCAAGTGAATCTGCCGGTGGCAGAAGGAATGGTCCAGCATGTTATCTCGCTGATCGACAGTCTAAGAGACCTGCAGATCCTCGAACTTTACAGCGGCGTAGGGCTCTTCACCCGCTTTCTCGCCCCTCATGCCAGCCAACTTACCGCGATCGAAAGCTCACCCTCAGCCTGCTTTGATTTTGTCAGCAATCTCGACGAATTTGAAAATATCAGCCTCTACGAAGGCGCGGTCGAGGTCATCCTGCCTGCAATCATAGAACAGATTAAGCCCATCGACCTGGCTGTGCTCGACCCAACCCGCATCGGCTTGAACCCCCAGGCCAGACAGGCTCTGATCGACCTGCAGCCCAGCCAGATTATCTACATTTCCTGCAACCCCAGCACCCTCGCGCGCGACCTGAAACACCTGGGTGAAGCTGGTTACGCCATTGCGAACCTGCAAGCCTTCGACATGTTCCCCCAAACCGCGCATATAGAGACTATGATAGGACTACAACGAACTCAACGAGTAACCTGGTAGAAATCCTCCGATTTAAGCACTTCACACAGAAGATTTACTTCACTCCAGACGGCAATAATTTCCGAAATAAGGTCATAAACAACCATGTTATGGTTCGAGTGGTTTTGGATCTCGGTTGTGGGTACACGTCATTAGAGGCAGATTCGGTAACAAAAGAACCTGCCCAAACAGGAACTGATAAGGAGACTACAACAACTTTTTAGTTGTTCCTGAGTCTCTTTTTCTTTTAAGAGCTGGAGGTTTCATTGAATTCACTACAATTTGATTATTACTACGGCAACCAAGCAGAGCAGTTTGCATTTTACCGCATACCCAAACAACTCTTCACTAACCCCGCTTTCTCCAAGCTTTCAAGCGATGCCAAGGTGCTTTATGGCCTGATGTTGGATCGAATGAGCCTGTCAATAAAAAGTGGATGGAAAGATCCCGATGAAAAGATCTACATCTATTTTACATTGTCCGAAATTCAGGAATTTATGAATTGTGGACATAACAAAGGGGTCAGGATTCTGGCTGAACTGGATTCTGAAAAAGGAATT
>Ga0172382_10001042_pt1 | contig 50964 bp, 45 predicted proteins | sample Leawel138RmetaG_FD_122245 | JGI IMG/M metagenome (GOLD analysis project Ga0172382, IMG submission 122245) | Leachate microbial communities from a municipal landfill in Southern Ontario, Canada - Leachate well 138R metaG | ecosystem: Engineered > Solid waste > Landfill > Unclassified | place... | reverse complement strand
CCCTGTGACATCAAAACACACCTATTCGTACAAAAAACAGCTGAATTCCCGCACCAATATTCTCCGAGCACGGGAAAATCATTTCGGGAGATCATTTCCGGTGGGGAGAATATCTCCCTTAGCGACAGGGACACTAAATAAATAAAAGGTAAAAATCAAGCAAATAATTAGTCATCTCCGAAAAACTCTGCTTTTTGAACAACCATGGTTCCATCATATTTTTGAAATATCCTTACGGGAAGCGGAGAGAACAGGGTGCCTGCCCCTGACAGAAATGGTCGTTCCGGCAAGCTCTTATTTTTTTGCTTCGATAACCATATGCATGGGCGTTTCCGCGGTTTTGCGGACGCGGGAAAACCCGCCCTCCCGGAGGATTTTTGTCAGACGGATCGGCCCGGCCTGCGCACCCAGAGCGTCTTCCGCTCCCTGACTGATCGCACCCGGAACACAAATCATGGCGGAAAAACTGTAGCAAAGCCGGCCCACCGGATGCAGATTATCCTCGAGACGGTCGGGCGCTCTCTGTTCCACAAGCATCAGGGTCCCATCCGGCGAAAGAATGTTCTTCATATGTGACGCAATAGCAACGGGGTTGTTCATTTCATGAAAGCTGTCACAAAAAAAGGCCAGGTCGTAATTCTCCGGGGAAATGGCTTCTACCGGACAGATTTGAAAATTCGCGTTCGCGAGCCCTGTTCCATTTAAACGTTTTTCAGCGATGCTGATCGACGGTTCATGGGCGTCGAAACCGAAAAACACCGATTTGGGGAAGGACCGCGCCATGAGCAACGTTGTTGTACCATGGCCGCATCCGACATCGGCGACGACAGCCCCGGCCTCCAGTCTTTCCATAACATTTTCAACGGAGGGCAGCCAGGTTGAAATCAGGAAGTTTTCATAGACACGGCCAAAAAAGCTGTCCGTGCCATGAAACAGATCCTCGTCGTGTTCCTGCCAACCGACACCTCCCCCATGTCGAAACGCCTGGGCAACCAGGGGTTCATCTTTATACAACGCAGCGACACAGGGATAAACACTGGCGAGAAAGAGGGGGCTGTCTGTATCGCCAAACAGGGCCGTTTGTTCCGGTGTCATGCCGAAGGTGCCATCAGACGGATTGTAAACAACATAATCCGAGGCGGCCATTGCCGACAGCCATTCACGAACCATGCGTTCCTGGGTCCCCGAAATCATGGCAAGGTTATGGCTGCTCAGGGGACCGTTTTTTGCCAGAACTTCAAACAGGCCCAAACGGTATCCGATGAGAACCAGAGCGCCGCTTGCCGCCGCGCCTATGTCTGCAACCGCCTTGTCCATCAGATTATTCAACTTATCGACGTCATGATTCATCTGATTGCCTCCATTCAAATCAAACTTCATCACATCTGTCGAAGATGTGAATACAGGGGGATGTAAAGGGGTACATGACCGGGTAACAGCTTTTTCAGCCCGGGAAAATCGACACGCAGAAAAGGAGGCACCCCTGATTGGCAGGTTTAGCAACATCTTCCGTCAAATTCCACATCTTTTTTACAAGGGGGATTCTTTGAAAAGAAATCTGAACAGCAGAGGATACGGGGAAATAAGGGGAGTGAATACCGGAACCCGTTTGTGTCCACCCTTCTCTGCCGACCGTGGCAAATCGGTTCATTGCAAAATATCCAATGGGTCTGGGTGAAGAGCGGTTCCCGTTGAGTCCGGATGCTCCAGTCATTGTCCCCTGAGCGATTCTGTCCATTGGGTTAAATTCCGGCAGACCAAAGAGGCGATAAAACGCCGTTTTCTTTTTCGCTACGCCCGTTGTCCACCCTTACGTGCCCATTTAGCCGGCGGGAAGGATGCTTTCGCGGAAACCTCTCCGAAGAGAGGGCCTCCGATTTTCGGAATCATCCATTACGCACTGATTTTCGGGAATCTTCCTGATCGCATCATGTCGATCTGTTGGCCCGTTCCGGCCAGCGCAAAGACCGCTCCGGCACCCCTTTGCCTCGTAATGAATGCGGCGGCTCTGTCGGTTCCCATGAGGAAGGCTGTTGTCGAAAGGGCGTCGGCCTCCATGGTCGTATCAGCAGTGACGGTGGCGCTCAGCATCGGATCCGGCATGGCGCCTGTGTAGGGGTCGAAAAGATGTCCCAAGTTTCGGTTCTCGCTCTGCGCCTTGAACTCGTAATTGCCGGAGGTCGAAACGGCCTTGTCCGCAAGAACGATTTTACCGGCCAACCGGTTCGGAATACGCGGATGCTGAATGCCGATATGCCAGCCCTCTTGTCCTGCGGGCTTCCCCAAAGCATAGACCTCCCCTCCCGCATTGATCACGGCTTTTTCGATTCCATGGGCCTTCAGAACGGCAACCGCCCGGTCCACGGCATAGCCAACGGCAATACCGCCCAAATCCGCCGCCATGCCCTGCTTCTCCAAACCGACACGGTTATCCGCCCGACTGACATGGATCTGGCGATAATCCACCAATGTCAGCGTTTTTTCCAAACTCCTTTCATCAGGAATACGGGGATGATTGTTCCGCAACCCGTAGAGTTGCAAAAGCGGCAGAACAGTCGGATCGAAAACGCCGTCCGTTCTCCGGCCGATATCCCGGGCCATCGCCATGACTTCACAAAGCCTCGCGTCAACGGTGACGCTATCGTGACCGGCCGCCCGATTGACCTTTGCCAGATCGCTTGTCTCCGTAAAGCTGCTCATGAGACGATCTATAGCCAAAATCTCTTCTTCCGCCTTTGCCATGATCGCGGGAAGATATTTCATATTCCGGTCATAGATCGCAATATCGACGAAAGACCCCATGGATAGAAAGGATTTCCTGAACGGCTTTTCCAAGCCCGGATTGAGGATTTCCAGAATCCGGTTCCCGATCCGCAGGTACGGGTTCAGGATGGCAACCATCGCACCGCCCGCCGCAAATGAAAGTGAATATTTCAAGAAATTCCTACGATTGAACTGATTTTTCATGACCATGGCCATTCCCTTTTTTCTGATGTTAGTCTTACTTAAACGCCACCACGGGACATTCACTGATACACAATTCACAGCCGACGCACTTGCCGCTGTCATAAACAGCCTTCTTCTGTTCTGCGTCAAAGGTCAGGCAACCTTTAGACGGGCAGATTTTCACACAGAGGGGTTTCGGTTTCCCCTCACAGCCGTCACACTTATCGGCATCGTATGTTACCGGCGGGTAATCAACTTCGATTACGAAACTGTCCGACGGACAACGCGTCGCCCCAGGCAGAATACGCAAGTTGTCATGATAATCTATCCTGGGCAGGCCGCCTTCCATGACAATATCCCCGGAGGGGTTGTTGTTCTTGTTGGCGCAAATACCGCAGGAAATACACCCGACCTCGCAAACCCCCTTGACCGCCTTGCCTTTTTCCGGATTCGCACAGGCCAGGTAGATTTTTTGTGTCTGCGGAATGAGGCTGATGATATGCCGTGGACAGGCCTTCACACACAGACCGCATCCGGTACAGAGTTCGGGATACACGACAGGCAGCCCGTTATCCCCCATTTCAATCGCCTGAAACGGGCAGACTGCAACACAACTGCCGAACCCGAGACAGCCGTATTCACAGGCTTTGTTGCCGCCGGCCAGAAGCATTGCCGCCTTGCAGTCCTGCACCCCCATATATTCAAATTTTTGTCTCGCCTCTTTCCGGCCTCCCTTGCAGTGGACGACGGCCAGCATGGGGGTCACTTCCTCTACGGCGCACCCCATAATCTCGCCGATTATAGCGGCGACATCCTTACCTCCCGGGGTACAGGCATTCGGAGGAAACGTCCCCGCCACAACCCCTTCGGCATAGGAAAAACAACCCGCCGCTCCACAAGCTCCACAATTCGCACCGGGCAGGGTGTCGGCAATCTTTTCAACACGCGGGTCGAGCTGCACATAAAAGATTTTAGAGGCATAGGCCAGGCAAGCCCCGAAAAAGATTCCGATAACGCCAAGAATCATAACGGATGAAACGACTGTGATCATAAAATCAAATTCCTGTTCTTATTAAATAGAAAGCCCTGAAAATCCCATAAAAGCGATCGCCATAAGCCCGCCCATTATAAATGCAACGGGAATACCCTTCATCGATTCCGGAATTGTCTCCAGTTCGAGTTTCTCCCGCAAACCGGCCATCAAAACCAGTACCATCAGAAAGCCCACTCCACCAGCGAAACCCTGAACGAGGCTCTGCAGGAATGTCAGCTTTCCGTCAAGCCCGATTGCACTGAAGCCATCGATATTCAACACAGCGACACCCAGAACGGCACAGTTCGTCGTAATCAGGGGCAGAAAAATACCCAGGGCGCGATACAGGGGGGGGACCTTTTTCTGCAGGAACATTTCAATGAACTGCACCAATGAAGCAATAACCAGGATGAAGGCGATCGTTCTCAGAAAAGTCAAATCCGGAGCGACGCCATCGGTTGCCAAAAAGCCCATGACACTCGTCGCGGGATCCAGCAGATAAGTATAGAGGATCCAGGTAATAGATGAAGCGAGAACCATCACAAAGATGACTGCCAGTCCCATCCCGACGGCGGAACTCAGTTTCTGGGAACAACCGAAGAAAGGACATAGACCCAGAAATCGCGACAAGACGAAGTTCTGGATCAGAATCGAATAAATAATAATCAGAAATATGATCTTGATATCCATAACCGGTCCTCAAAAATGCCTTTATTTTTCGGCAATCGCCTGAGTGCGTTTCATGGCCGCCGTCCTCATATCCTTCATCTTGAGCGCCGCCATCAGGAGTCCCATGACAAAGAACCCCCCCGCCGGCAAAATCAGCAGCAAAACAGGCTCAAAGCTCTGCCCCATGACGGGGTATCCCCAGAGCTTTCCGTCTCCGAGTATTTCCCGGATCCCCGCCAGAACACACAGGGAAATGGTAAATCCTGTCCCCATCCCCAACCCGTCAACGACAGAACGAAATACACCGTTTTTTCCCGCAAAGGCCTCGGCCCGTCCCAGAATAATGCAGTTCACCACGATAAGCGGCACAAAAATGCCCAGTGCCTTGTGCAAGTCCGGCGCATATGCGGCCATGACCATTTCCGTAATGGAAACGAATGTCGCGATGACCACAATGTAAATCGGAATTCGGATTTTGGGGGGTACAATCCCTTTTATCAACGAAACGATCGTGTTGGAACACAACAGGACAAAGGTGGCCGCCAGTCCCATGCCAAGACCGTTCTCCAATGAAGTCGTCACAGCCAGAGCCGGACACAACCCGAGAACAAGGCGGAATATCGGGTTTTCACTGCCGATGCCCTTGGTGAATTCCTGTACTATTGTCCTTTGCATATGACGCTCCGTTTCCTACTCTTGAACCGGTTTCAAAATGGCCTTGCTCCTCATCCACTCAACTTCCTGTTTTATGGATGATGCAATCGCCCGCGATGTAATGGTCGAACCTGTAATACATTGAATCTTCCCGCCGTCCTTGTCCACGGCAACCGTGTCGCCAAAGCTCCCTATAAACTGCCGCTGGAACCAGGGATCCTTCTCGCCGTACTTGATTTCCACGGCCTTCGTCCCCAATCCCGGTGTTTCCTGCTGGTACATGATGTTCATACCTTTGATCACCCCGTCCGGCGCAAGGCCGACCAAGGTTTGGATCGTGCTGGAATAACCCTTTCCGGCGGCGACAATGGCATAGCCGACAGGCGGAACATCCGTGTCGTCACCGGCAAACCCGCAATAATACTCCTTCCCGTCCGGCGACGTCGTCAAAACAATGTTTTTCGCTTCGGGAAGAACACTTCTCAGTGCCTCTTGCATGACTTTTTCCTTCTCGTAGGCGATCTTCCCTTTCGTGCTTTCATAAACAGCACTCAAGGCAAACGCCGCGCTCACACAAAAAATTCCCAGAATAAATCCAAGTTTGGTAATGTTCAACACTTTTATGCTCCAAAAACCTTGGGTTTCGTATACCGATCCAGAAGAGGCGTAGTCAGGTTCATCAGCAAAATAGAATAGGAAACTCCTTCAGGATAGCCACCGACGAGACGGATCACAATGGTCAACAGACCGCAGCCAAAACCGAATATCCACTGACCCAGCGGTGACGACGGACAGGTAACCATATCTGTCGCCATAAAGAAGGCCCCGAGAATGAGCCCGCCGGCCAGGATGTGAAACATGAAGTCTCCCGTAAAGAGACCTTCGCCCCCGAAGATCCAGCCCAAAATAGCGACCGTACCAATAAAGGACAGGGGAATGCGGTAATTGATGTAATTCTTGTAAAAAAGATAAGCCGCCCCAACGATCAGCAGCAAGGCGGAGGTCTCTCCGATGCACCCGCCGACACTTCCGACAAAAAGTGAAAGATAGGCTTTCGTCGTTCCGGCAGACTCAACGATTGCCCGGGACTGTTCGACGTTGATACCCAGGGCCAGGTCGCGCATCGCCGCCTTGATGACCATCAGGGGCGTGGCCCCGGTTACGGCATCCACGCCGGATGTCGTGCCTCCCGTGGGTACGCTCCATCCCGTGGTCATCATTACCGGCCAGGACGCCATGAGAAAAGCCCGCCCCAGAAGCGCCGGGTTCATGGGATTCAGGCCGAGACCGCCGAAAACGTGTTTGCCGATGGCGATGGCGAAAACCGTTCCAACGACGGGAATCCACCAGGGGACACCGGGCGGTACATTGAAGGCCAGCAGGATGCCCGTGACGATGGCGCTTCCGTCCAGAGCCGTTATCCGAACCTTGCGGCATTTTTGTATTGCCGCTTCCGTCGCCACGGCCGTTACAACGGCAATACCTGTGACCCAAAGTGCCCGCAGCCCAAAATAATACACGGCACCCGCCAGAGCCGGAAGCAGCGCGATAACCACCGAGTACATGATTTTCTCGACTGAATCCGTTGTCCTCAAATGGGGGGAAGCGCTGACGATAAGCTGCGGAGCCACTTCTGTTTTTGTGTCTGCCATCTTACTTCTTCTCCGCCTTTTCCATTTCCTGAACCATAAATTTTCCGAAGCGCATCAGATGCATAACATTCCGGCCGGCAGGACAGACAAAAGCACAGGATCCGCATTCCATGCAGTTCATAATGCCCGCCTCCTTGGCCAGATCCCAGCGCTCGTTCTCCACGTAACTGACGATCAGCGTCGGCATGAGATTCATGGGACACACATCGACGCACTGGGCGCAGGCAATACATTCCTGTGGTTCGTATTCCTTCACTTCGCCTCGGCTCATCACGACAATGCCGGACGAACCCTTGATAATCGGCACATCGAGAGTGAACTGGGCTATCCCCATCATGGGACCGCCCATGATAACCTTCCCGGGTTCCTCCGTAAACCCACCACAATACTCAATCAGTTCCCGAACGGAAGTCCCGATTCGCACCAGAAGATTTTTTGGTTCCCGGACCGCTCCCGTTACCGTGACCACCCGTTCAATCAGGGGTTTCTGGAAAGCGACGGCTTCATAGATGGCCTTGGCGGTTCCCACGTTCTGAACCACACATCCCACTTCCATGGGGAGCTTTCCCGCCGGCACTTGACGCCGAGTTGTTGCATAAATCAGTTGCTTTTCCGCACCCTGGGGGTATTTGACCTTCAATGGACAAAGTGAAATTTGCCCATCGTTTTTGAGAAGTTCCGAGAATATGGCGATGGCATCCGGTTTGTTTTTTTCGATCGCAACAAACCCCTTCGTTACGCCCAGCACCTTCATAATGATACGGAGGCCATGAACGATATCTTCAGGATATTCCAACATCAGGCGATGATCGGACGTCAGGTACGGTTCACATTCGGCGCCGTTCAAAATGACCGTATCGATCGGTTTGTCCTGCGGCGGCATGAGTTTGATATGGGTGGGGAAAGTCGCGCCGCCCATGCCGGTAATGCCGGCGTCGGCAATGAGATTTTTCATCTCTTCCGGCGTTAAAGACATGTATTTGGAATTGAAAGCAAAATCTATATGGGGTTCGTCCAGGCCGTCGGACTCGATAACCACGGCAGGCGCCGCCTGCCCCAGGGGATGAGGGTACGATTCGATGGCCTTCACTGTTCCCGACAGGGAGGCGTGAGAAGACACGGAAACCGGTCCACTTGGTTTGCTGACGGGCTGTCCCCTGAGTACCCGGTCCCCGACCTGAACAATGGCTTCGGAAATCCGGCCGATATGCTGCTGCAGGGGAATCACCACCCGTGCGGACAGAGGCATGACTTCAATTGCCTTGGCGGCAGACAGAGCCTTGTGGTCGGGGGGATGAATCCCGCCCCTGAATGTCCTGGTAATTGTACTGATCATGCGTCTAAGCCTTCCGTATATAACGTGATTCCTATCAACAGCCCCCCAGCAGCGTCGGTTGGCCCGTTGTAAAGTATAAAAGACCCGATATATCAAGACCGCTTGTCCCTGATACGGAACCCTGTATCAAGCGGAATCACCCCGCTTCACGAGCGAGTCATTTCAATGTTCTCTTGTCCGGGCAAAGCCAACCGCTTATTGAAGCACTGCCGCGCTCCATATACCAGGACGGGCACCTTGTCAAGAAAAAAGCTCAGAAATTAAGCCCTTGAATTTTCCGTTCCGCAGCTCAGCCAAACCTTGCCGCCGGATTGTATAGGCCGTTCCCACGCATGGGTGCCATGAATTCTCCAACGGCCCGACCCGGAGAGAGAATTTGGGTTTCTCCCCAGGGTGCTCAGGCAACAGAGGATGAATGCCTGTTGACAAATCCCTTTCTTTAAACCGTAAAATGGGACATAATTGACACATGAACAGACAGGAGCGAAACAGCATGCAAATCGGGCTCGCCCATGAACAGATTATGGACAACATGCCCGTGGCGGAAATCACCATCGGGCCGGACCACAAGGTCATCCACTGGAATCGGGCGGCAGAGGTGTTGACGAGACGCAAAGCGGCGGACGTGGTCGGGACGGACCGTCAATGGGAACCCTTTTACCGTGAAAAAAGACCCATTCTCGCGGACCTGATTGTGGATCAACTAGAGGAGGACCTTCCCCGGTTTTATGAAAACCATCAACTGATGCCGTCGGTGATGCTGCCAGGAGCATGGGAAGTTTCAGGCCCCTTTCTCGACCGCAGGGGGAAACGCCATCTGCTGCATTTAATCGCCTGCCCCGTTTACGATCACAAGGGGAAAATTGCGGGGGCGGTTGAAATTATTCAGGATATGACAAACCGAGTGTTGAACGAAAATGCCATGCCTCCAGGCGACAACCGTTATAAAATCCTCTGTGACCATATTTCTAACGGGATGTGCCTCTTGAAAGAGGGCCGTTTCATCCTGGTCAATCAATCTTTCATGTCCATGTTCGGATATGACCGGGAAGCGGATCTCCTGGGGAAAGACTTTCTGGAACTGATCCGGGAAACACATCACCCCCACGTGGATCGTGTCATGGAGGAATCCAGAAAAAACGTGGAGCAGGAAACGGATTTTCAGGCGCCCTGCCTGACAAAAAACGGCCTCAGTATCTGGGTGGAGGGTCACTTTACTCGAATCCCTTGGGACGGCACCAGGGCGACCCTGATCATCCTGAGAGACATAACGGAAGGCAAACTCAAAGAACTTTCAATGGAACAGGAAAAGGAGCGCCTGAGTCTCGAAAACATCAAGCTGAAGGCCTCCATCCGAGAACGTTATCGCTTCGGATGCCTGATCGGGAAGAGTCCGGCCATGCAGAAGGTCTACGAACAGATCATCAGCGCAGCCGGTTCCCGGGCCAATGTGATCATTTACGGCGAATCGGGCACCGGGAAAGAACTCGTTGCCAGGGAGATTCACGACATGAGCGAGCGCCGGGGAAATGAGTTTGTTACGGTCCATTGCGGGGCTATTCCGGAAACCCTCATGGAAAGTGAATTTTTCGGACACCGCAAGGGCGCTTTCACCGGTGCCTACATCGACAAACATGGATACCTGGATTTGGCCAACCGGGGGACCCTGCTCCTGGACGAGGTGGGGGAACTCGGGCTGAGTATCCAGGTCAAGCTCTTACGGGCGATTGAGGGGGGAGGCTACACCCCGGTGGGCGACACCAGGCTGAAACAATCGGACATTCGAATCATTGCGGCGACAAATCGTGATCTGATGGAACAGGTCAACAGAAAGGCCATTCGGCCGGATTTCTTTTATCGCATTCATGTTCTGCCCATCACCCTTCCTCCGTTGAGGGAGCGAAAGGAGGATATACCCCTGTTGGTCGAACACTTTATGGCGCTTTATCGACAGGGGGAAGAGCCTTTCCGTCTGCCGGAAAAAATCATGGAAACCCTTTTCGCATACAATTGGCCGGGTAACGTACGGGAACTGCAAAATGTCATTCAACGTTACCTGACTGAAAAAAAACTTGACTTTCTGCCATCCGCCGATCTTCCGGAAATCTCCAGGGTATCCATGACCTCCGGCTTGCCCGGCTACACGGACAATTCACTGAATGCCGCCGTGGAAGCCTTCGAAAAGCGGTTTATCGAGGAAGCACTGAAAAACCAGAAATGGAAAAAAGGAAAAGCCGCCGATGCCCTGGGCGTTTCCAGAAAAACGCTTTTCCGCAAAATGAAGCAATATGGCCTGAATGGGTAACATTTTGCGACATATATGTCCCACACGAGCAACTCATCATTTTTATTGCGGTATAGCTCCGCCATGGTCGATAATGAGTCATGCATGACCCATACATTCTTTGGTTTGGCCGGCCGGAACCATTGTAGAAGGAACCATTTATCAAACTAAATCAGCATAGTATAAGAAAAATGGTTTCGTGGCATATATCTTGAGTGATAATTGTCATAACAGGCGTCTTTCCCATTGGTGTGGGCGATATGAAAGTTCTGGTCGTTGACGACGAAGCACCTTTTCTGGATCTCCTCAAGAGATATCTTGCGTTGTGGGAACATGATTGTGCGACAGCCGATTCAGGCCAGAAGGCTCTGGAGTTGCTTCAAAGCGAAACGTTTGATCTGATCCTGATGGATATTTTCCTCCCGGACATCAAGGGTTACGACTTGATCCCCATCATCAGGAAGCAACGGCCCGACATCGACGTGATCACCATGACGGGTTACAACTCCCGCGAACTGGAAAGCACCGTCAGGCAACAGGACATCCTTTTCTACATGATCAAGCCGTTTGAGGCCGGCCAGTTGAAAGAGATTCTGGAGCATCTTTCGAAAAAGAAAGTCGTTGCTGCCGTGTAATTGAGTTTCCCTTGCTCTTTGCGATAAAATCGGGCTGTTTTTCAAGATGGTTTTTCTTGGTATTTCGGCATTGTTCCATGTGTACATCGTTTTCACGGCCAGGCGGCCCCGGATATGTGGTGTCCGGTTCCGGATACACATAGGGCGATAGCTTCATTGAGCGTTTAGGGTGATTTTTCCCCCATATGCCGGTGGTACTGATGTGCCTAACGTTCCCCCCGGGCGCGGTACACGGTTCCCTGCGTATGGGGGATTTTTTTGCGGCCGGATTGTGAACGGGAGAGGGTGAAAAATGTTTTTGAAAAATCAATCGGTTTTCCAGTCGGAGCGGTTTATGAGATCCAATGCCAGTTGAGCCGTCCGGGCGGAGGCATTCGGCTTACCCAACAAATTCTTGATATTTGCCAGATCGCGTCTCATCTTTTCGTTCCGCTCGTTGTCCGATAAAATTTTCAGTGCTGCATCGGCAATGCTCGCCGCATCAGCCGATTCCTGAATCAGTTCCGGCACAATGGTTTTCCCCGCAATGATGTTCACGAGGCCGATATGCTTCACACGGATTAAACGTCTTCCGATGGCCGCCGTGATGGAGGATGTGCGGTACAGGATAACCATGGGTATCTCCAGCAGGGCGGTCTCCAGGGTGGCCGTTCCGGATGCCACGATCGCTATGTCGGCATGGCCGACGGCATCATAAATCTGCCCCGGAACAACCTTGACGGCAACAGGATGGGCTTGGATAATCCCCTGCGCCAACTGCGGATCGACCGCATCCGCCAGGGGCAGAATGAACTGCGCTTCTCCGAAATGCTCTTTCAGCAGAACCGCAGCGCCCATCATTTCCGGCAGAAGACTTCTGATTTCCTTTTCACGACTGCCCGGCAGGAGCGCCACAATCGGGTTTTTGTCCTGTAGACCGAAATCCTTCAGGGCCTCTTCCCTGGACCGGCTGCGCTTGACCACATCAAGCAGGGGATGACCGATAAAATCGACATGGAAACCCATGCCGGCATAGAAGGCCTTTTCAAAGGGGAGAATCACGACCATCCGGTCCACAATTCGCCGGATCTGATGAACCCGGCTTTTTCTCCAGGCCCACACCTGGGGACCGATGTAATAGAAAACGGGAACGCCCGCTGCTTTCGCCTTTGCGGCCAAGCGAAGATTGAAGTCCGGGTAGTCAATCAGGACAAGCAGTCTCGGTTTTTCTTTTCTCAGCATCGACCGAAGCTGAAAGAAAACCCTGCAGATGAAGCGAATTTTCGTGAAGACCTCTGTAATACCGACCACGGCCATGTCCGACGACCGCGCCACAAGACTTACCCCCTCCGCCTCCAACCTGCTTCCGCCGACACCCAAAAAGACAAGCGATGGATCAAGGGCCTTCATCTCCCGGACCAGGTTTGCCCCATGCAGATCACCCGAGGCCTCTCCGGCAACGATCATGACCAGGCGACGACTCTCTTTCTCAGACGCAATCATTGATCACATCACCAATGCGGCGAATTTCCTCCGGCGTAATCTCCGGAAACATCGGTAAAGACAGGACCCGATCGGCCACACGTTCGGTGACAGGCAGGGCGCCATGCGATCGCCCGACAAAAACCTCCTGGCGATGTAAGGGAATGGGGTAATAGATGGCACTGGCGATCCCCTCTTCAGAAAGGGATTTCATCAGATCATCCCGGCGCTCCGCCAGCAGTGTGAACTGGTGAAAGACATGATTACAGTCCGGCGCTTCAAAGGGCAGGGTGACGTCGTCGCGACGAATGACCTGCCGATATTGTTCCGCGGCATTTCTGCGTCCCGCATTGAAGGCATCGATATGTCGGAGCTTTATACGGACGATGGCCGCCTGAATTTCATCAAGGCGGCTGTTGTATCCCAAAATGCTGTGATGGTATCGCACCGTGCTGCCATGGTTGCGCAGTACACGCAGCTTGGCGTCAATCTCGGCGTTTCCGGTGACGATGATGCCGCCGTCTCCATAGCAGGCCAGGTTCTTGCTGGGAAAGAAACTGAAGCAGCCCGCGTCACCCAGTGTTCCGACAGGCTGACCCCTGTAACGGGCCCCGAAGGCCTGTGCACAATCCTCGATTACCCTGAGTCCATATTTTTCGGCTACATCGAGAAGTGGAGCCATATCGCACGCCTGGCCGAACAGATGGACCGGGATAATGGCGCGTGTTCTGGGGGTCACCGCCGCTTCGATCAGGCCGGGGTCGATATTGAAGGTCCGCGGATCGATATCGACGAAGACCGGAACAGCCCCCAGGAGCCCCAGCACCTCCGCAGTGGCGATGAAAGTGAATGGGGTCGTAATAACCTCATCTCCGTCGCCGATCCCCAAAACCCGGAGCGCCAGCAGGAGCGCGTCGGTTCCACTGGCCACGCCGACCGCATGGGGCAGGTCATGATAACGGGCTACCTCGGCCTCAAGGGCTGAAACGTTTGGCCCGAGGATGAACTGGGTCGTGTCAAGTACCCCCAGGACCGCGGCATCAATTTCCGGTTTGAGCTGAAGATACTGCCTTCTGAGATCCACCATGGGAATCATAACGCGACATCCCTCCCCGTCTTCATTTTTTCGTTGATCAGCAACGCCAGTTCCAGAGATTTTCTGGCCTCCACCCCGGAAACAGGAGGTTCGGCTCTCCGTGCGACAGAGTCGACAAATGCACGAATTTCCTCCTCCAGCGGGTCGTATTGCGCCACCTGCACTTCGTTAAGACCGATCGTTATTTTCCCCCCCTCCCTTTCTTGCCGCTTCACCGACACGAGCTCCCGTTTACCGAAGTCCACGGCGTGATAGCCCTCCAAGCCAAAAAAACGGATTTTCTGCATGCGCTTGAGGGTAACGCGGCTGGCCGTAATATTGGCCACACACCCGTTGGCAAACTTGAGCCGGACGTTGGCAATATCCACCTTGTCCGAGAGAACCGAGACGCCGACCGCGTCGACGTCCTTCAGGGGCGAGCACGCATAATGCAAAATGAGATCGAGATCATGGATCATCAAGTCCAGGACCACATCCACATCCGTACCACGTTCGATAAAAGGATGCAGGCGGTGGGATTCGATGAACAACGGCCGGCCCATGACCTTGTTCAAGGCCACAATGGCGGGATTGAACCGTTCGATGAAACCGACCTGGAGGACCAGATGTTTTTCCGATGCGAGCGAGATGAGATCGTCCGCTTCCTGAAGGGTGGCGGTGAAGGGTTTCTCAATTAATACATCCTTGCCCGCGGCCAGAAAATCCCTGGCGACGACATGATGGAACTGCGCGGGCACCGTAATGCTCACCGCATCCACGGTTTCCACCAGGTGCCGATGATCGGCATAGGCCGCGCACCCGAATATGCCTGCCGCTTTTTCGGCACGCAAGGGGTCGATATCCACCACCCCGGAAATTCTTACGTTTTCTATCTTTTGATATTTTTGCAGGTGATAATTGCCGAGATGCCCGATGCCGATTACACCCACACGAATTTTACCCACGATTTACCTCCCCGTACCCCGAAATGGCCATGGCCGCGTTGAAAATCACGCCATGGCCAAGGGCCCGGCGTATCCTGAAAGCGAAAACAAAGACCGCTCGAAGCAGTCTCCCATATCAATGCCTCACGGGTTGTTTTCGCGCCAGTATAAGGAATGTGCCTTCCTGTGTCAAAACAATTACGGTCAGCTCCCATGACCCAAGGGAAGAATCCACGGGGATCCGCGTGTTCAAGGCTTTCCGAGGCCGTCCGGATGGAAAGCCGGAATGCACCCGTCTCAACTGTGAAGGCATGTTGCAAGGGGACGTGGAAACGGAAGATTCCGGGAAACCGGTTGCCTCCCGACGAATCCCGCTTCGACCCGTGGCTGCGAAATCCGCCCCCCCGATTCCCGTCAACGGGTGTGAATGTACGGGGAACCGCACAACGTTACCCTAATATTCTTCTATGGTGTGGATGAAATCGGCCAGTTCTTTCCGGATAAGCTCAAGTCCCGCTGCCTGGTCGGCCGCAACAAACTCCATTCCCAGGGATAAGGAGTCCTTGTCTTTTTGCATGCTGCGCACAGCGACGTGGATTCCCTCCAGGTCCGTTCTTTGTTTCAATTGAATGAAAATAAGCAACTCATCGGCTATCTTGATATCGGGAAACTCCGTCGAGTCGGACTTGCTGAACTCGAAGTTGCATCCACCGATACTCAGATCGGTAACCAGGCCGTCATATTTTTTTTCGTCAAGGGAAACAGAGGCGTCAAGGATACAGGAAATCCGTTCATGCTTTCTCAGGTTCATGTTTTCAAAAGATTCCGGATAGGACAGAACAGACAAGCGGAAAGGGTCCTTGATGAGTCTCAGGAGTGTGCAACGAAATGCGTACACATTCCCTGACGAGAGATAACGGACAATCGCGTGGTTTTTCATAAAGAGCTTTGAGCCAATCTCCGCAATGGGTGGGGTGTTCACTATCAGGAATTTGCCGGGTTCCATTCCGACAAGGGTGCTCCGTGACGAACCCAAACCCTGAAATTGCAATTGAAGTAACATGCCCAGAGCAATGCCTGGAAGAGCAGGAAACTCGCCTTTTTGACCGAATTGTGTGGAAAACGGGAAGGATGTCATGACATGCCTCGCATCGATAATAAAATACACGTACTATAACATGTACGATATAGGGCAGCGCGAATGGACGATGGGCAGCCACCCTGGTAAAGCAATCTTCTCCGTAATTTCAATAATATAGAATGATTCATGTTTCCTGTCAACATCTATTTCCGGTGCCCTTGTCAGGCCGTAAAAGGGATAACGTGACGCCGGTATAATCGCGTGTGACGCTGAAACGAATATATTCAGCAATTTCACGTATGGGGACCACCCGTCCCATGATGAAGCCCAACCGCCCTCGAATATCCGGAAGTGCCTCGGGGCGGACATCGCCTTCTTTTGTGCTCAGGGATTCACGGAACCCCGGTCCTCCTTCAATTCAAGGGCGTACAGGTTTTCCGCCTCGTAGAATTTTTGATTAGCCGTGTAATCCTTTCCACCGGCCAGTTCCAGGATGATTCGGGAAACATGGTTCTCCGGATTCAGACTCGAGCGGACCGCCCGGATCAGTCTGCCCGGAACATGGATGAACGCCAGGGCTTCGCCAAGGGTTTTGACATGCCGAAAATGCATGATCAACTGCGGGGTTTCCCCCTTTGTCGTACTTATCTCGGGTATGGCGTACCGGCTTAATTCAACGTAGATTTTCTCTGCGCCATCTGTTTCGAGATAGTATCGGATGTCTTTGATGACCAGCGTGGCCTGCCCGGCGGATGTTTTTTTTGTTTTGCCATCTGGCTTGAGGGGGGTCAGGCGGGGCGCGTGGACATAACCGAACGCCTTGGACTCCCGGCGCTCTTTCTGTGCAAGGGGGAAGACCGCGTACCAGTTGTCGCGGTAGAAATCCACTCTCACCTTATCACCGGCATTGAGACTGCCTTTCAGGTGAGACTGCACCGAACGCTTGGCCCTGATGTTTGTCTTCTCCTTGACAACCATGACCTTCCCCCACGCCCCGGCCTTAACCGGCAATGACAGGAACAGGAGAACGACCACGACCGGAACGGAACATCCGAGAAGAAGACGTCTCACCCAAGAGGTCTTGAGCTTGCCCTGGATCATGTCGCTTCACCCTCGCATTGAACCAATCGCCCCATCGTTTAGCTGTGCACGCAAGAAGTTGGAAAGATGACGAAACGGCACAGGCTGTTCATATCCGGCCATTTTTTATACAAAACACAGGCTGTTCATGTCAATGGATTTGCCTATGAGGGAGCGCCCAAACCGGGATAATCTTTTCAAATGGACAAACTCACGGGAAATATCTTGCATTTTTACGGAAATTGCGTAGGCTGTTCGAATCCCAGTCACTGGGGGAAGACGGTGGTGTATTCTTTTACAAGACACGGGCCCGATATAATCGGGTGGTCGGTGTTTTTATCCCCACGCTCAGGAAGAAAAAGGTTCTCTGAAGCATGATAGACGTGCATTGTCACATCCTGCCCTTTCTCGACGATGGTCCGAAAACGATGGACGAAGCCCTGGAAATGTGCCGCATCGCTTCCGACGACGGCATCCATACCATCGTGGCAACACCCCACTGTTATCAGGGTAAATACCCGAACAGCACCACATCGATTCTGCCTGTTTATGAAGCGTTACGAAATAAAATCAGAAGCATTGGGATTCCCATCAATCTTCATGCGGCCGGAGAAGTCCACATCGATCCCGACCTCGTTTCATTTCTCGAGGAAAACCCCGGCCTCTGCATCGGCGGCCGCTTTGTCCTGATCGAAATTCACCCTGATACCGTTCCTCCGTCCATCGTAAATTTTTTGTTCCATATGCGCCTCGCCGGTTTCACCCCGATCCTGACCCATCCGGAACGGAACCGCATGGTCCAGGCCAGACCGGATATCCTGGCGGACTGGTCCAGATTACGGCCATGAGCCTGACGGGACATTTTGGTTCCCGGGCAAGAGAAACGGTCTTTTCACTTCTTGAGAGAGGCTGGGTACACTGTGTGGCTTCCGACGCCCATTCATCGACGGGTAGAACCCCCGTTCTGTCCGGGGCGGTACCTTTGCTGGATCAACATGTGGGTCGGGAAGGCACGGAGGTTCTTCTTGAGGGCAACCCCCGACGGATGCTTGACGGACGGGAACTATCGGCGGTTTTTCCGGCAGCTTGGCCATACAGGAAAACAGGGATGGAAATGGCCCCCAAGAAAAAGAGCCTTCTTGCGGGTTTTCTCGGTGACCGCTTGGCGTGGAAGGCCTGACCATGACGATCACAGCCCACACCGCCAACATGGATCAGGGTTACCGGGACGAGTTATACCGACAACGGTTCGTCCATGGGCCGTTGGAAGGAAACTCATTTTATAATATATTCATATAGTTGCTGCGTTTAGAGCTGAATCCTGGGGCAAAAAACGGATAGGTTTCAGTGAAAATTTCCTTAAAAAACAGCAAGGTATATTGACAACATTTTATTTTATGGCAATATGTTGCATCCGTGCAGGGATCGCACGTACACCACGCAACCGGTCGGGGATGTTGCGGTTTTATGGGGTGTCGTTCCGACGGAAACCGAAAAATGTATTCGAAAATACCCTTAAGGAGAATGGAATGAAAAACGAAAAACGTGTCTGCAGAAAACTGGCGGTGAGTCTGGTCGTACTGGTGGTCTTCTTTTTCGCGGGGACGGCCCCCGCCCAGGTTACAGGAGCCACCCAGGGAAGCGTGGCGCTGAACCTGGCGTCACTCCTGGGAGTCAGTCTCCCGGCCAATGCAACGGGGCAGAATGCTGTCGACGCCTTGTCTGCCCTGGGAATCAGCCCTGAATCGGGTTGGAATGCAAACGCAACGGCAGACAGCAACTTCATTTCTTCTCTTTACAAAGCGGTGCTGACGGCGTTCAACACCGGAAAGATTGCACCGAAAAGTGGGGCCCACGCGCCATCGAGTCTTGTCGCGGCAGCCTGTACATCCGCGAATATTTCGCAGTCCTCCTGTGTCGATGCCATTCGCAACGCGGGAGGCAGCGGAGACGCGGCGGCACAGGGCGCGGGCTTTGGTCTGAGCGCCCCCGGCGGGCCGATCTATTACGGACCGGGCTTTGATGGAACGAGGCCGGGTTCGGGCGGCGGCGGCGGCGGCGTGACTCCTCGTCCTACCCCTTCTCCCTCCCATTAGTTGAAATGGTGAAGATGGAATCATTTGGTGTGGAAATCGAAAACGGCAAAACCCAATGCCGCGATAACCACCAACTGACGGATTCAAGCTACTTAGAAAGGATGGGCTTCCATGCAAAACAAATCAATTATTTTCGCCTTTATTCTCTTCATTAGTTTTTGGGCATTCCCTGTACAGGCACTGGAACGTTTACCCGACGGCCAGGGAAACATCAAACTGGGTCCCCTGGAGGTTCACCCAAGCATCTCCATAAAGGAAACGTACACGGATAATGTCTATTTGAGCTATGACGGACTGAGAGACAGGAGCGACTGGATCACCACCGTATCGCCCGGTATCGCCGTGGTCCTGCCGTTACGCCGCCACAGCATCAAAGCCGGTTACCAGGCCGACATCAATTATTACAACAAACATGATGAAAACGATTATGTCCATCAGGTGGCCTTTGCCAGCCTGAACCTGGATTTTCCCGGAGGGCTGACGATTGAGGTCAGTGATCGATTCACCGATTCGGAAACGGTCAGGAAATGGAAAAAAATACGCGGTGTTTCCGGTGCCGCCGATCCCTACCGGGATAAGCCTTACCAGGCCAATGACTTTTTCGCCAAGGCTAAATACCAGTTTGCCGATCGATGGGCCGTCGCCACCTGGTATAACTTCTATAACTACGAATACGACAACCGGTACAACAACACCGGGGATTATGACCGGCATACCGTCGGCGGTTCCCTTTATTACCGCCTTACCGCAAAGACCGAGGCGCTTCTGGAGTACAGTTATTCCAGGGTCGATTACCCCCAGGACGATTTTCACGACAACAAAAACCACACCATTTATACCGGGTTCGGCTTCGATCCCACAGCCAAGTTGAGCGGGTACATCAAGCTCGGCTGGACGCAGAAGAAATACGATGATAAGCGGGAACGCACAGGCAGCAGGATCCACAAGGACGACAAGATCGACGAGTTCTCAACGCAGGTTGACCTCGCCTACAAGCTGACCCCCTATGACACCATCAAACTGAAGGCGTTCCGGGCCATCGAAGAAGACGAGGACACAAATGAACCTCACACCCGGGATGATTATTCCATCGGGTACAGCCATATCCTCTCCATGAATGAAAAGATCCGCCTGAACGCCATCCTGGGATACGGGAAGAACGATTTTGATGGCAGAACCTTCGATACGGACGGCCGGCTGAAGCATCGGAATGACGACATCTACTACGCGACCCTGGGTGTTGATTACGCCATGCAGCGATGGCTCCTGTGGAATGTCGGTTACACCTACATGGACCGGGATTCCAATTTTATCCGCTACGACTACGACGAGAATCGTTTCTTCGTCAAAGGGACGGTTCATTTTTAAATATCCGGAAAAGGATGGTTAAGCATAGGAAAACATGTCGATCCCAATTTCACAAAATTGTTCATTTTTTCACAAAGGAGTGACAGACCGGAAAAACGTAACGGGTGTTTTTACAGACACGAACCGCCCCCTTTGCCGCTATGGGAAACACCGAACGGTGAAGGGGGTGTTTTTTTGTCTCGCCCTGGTCCTGTGCGTCCTTTTATCCCGGCAGACGGCAAGGGCACAGGGGGACTACCTGATCGGTCGGGAGGATGTTCTGGAAATCATCGTGTGGGGTCACGATGACCTCACACGGATCATGCCCGTATCCCTCGAGGGGATGATCTCCTTTCCCCTGATCGGTGAAGTGCAGGCGGAGGGCCTGTCATGCACGGAACTGGAGAAAAATCTCGCGGCAAGACTGGAAGAGGGTTTTCTCGTCAATCCGCAGCTCACCGTTACGGTGCGTGAATATAAAAGCCAGCGCGTCTTCGTCATGGGCGAGGTAACCACCCCGGGAACCTATGCCGTAACCAGGGAAAACAACATTCTTTTCGTCCTGTCCCAAGCGGGTGGCCCAACCGGAAACGCGGGGGAGGAAGTGATTGTCATCCGTCCGGCGCGTCCTGTTGCACACGGACTGACCATAGAAGATGCGGAAAAACGTCATGACCGGATCTTCAAGATCAATCTCAAGGATGCCCTTGCCGGCGATAAGGCCAGCAACATCACGATTTGCGACGGGGACTCCATCATTGTGCCTAAAATGCCCTTCTTTTTTGTCATGGGTGAAGTCAAGAACCCGGGCAAGTACAACCTCGAGAGGGGGACCACGGTTCTCATGGCCATCAGTATGGGTGGCGGCCTGACACCGAAATCGGCCCCGCGCAGAACGAAGATCACAAGGGAACAGGACGGAAAGAAAATCGAATTCAAGGCATCCATGGAAACCCGGGTCCTGCCTGGGGACACCATCGTTGTCCCCGAAAGTTTCTTTTAACCAGGTCTGATTATGCAAGAAAACCAGAAAGCAAACCTGTTTGAGGAGGCCCATCTCCTCGACTACTGGCGCGTGATCATGAAGCGCCGTAAATTGATTCTAACGACATTGCTGGTCGTTCTGGCGGTGGTGATCGTTTACGTTTTCTCGGCGGTCCCGATTTACCGGGGAACGACCCAGCTCCTTATCGAGCGGGCCAACCCGAATCTCCTGTCACCCCAGGAGATATTCGCCATCGATCCGTCGGGTCAGGACTTCTACCAAACCCAGTACCGAATCCTGGAGTCCCGGGCCATTTCCCGGGAGGTGATCCACCGCATGAACCTGGACCGTCACCCCCTGTACAAGCCCCCGGACGGTACGGAATTTTCCCTGTTCTCTCCCTCCTCATGGTTCTCATCCGGGGAACCGGCCCGCTCCCTTTCATCTAGCCCCGACGAAAGGGAAGCAGCCCTTGTAAGCACCTTCCAGACCGGTCTGGCCATCAAGCCGGTGCGGAACAGCCGCATCGTCGAAATCAGTTTCGACTCACCCGACCCCAAGCTGGCGGCCGGGGCGGCCAATACGCTGGCACAGGCCTACATTGACTGGAATCTCGGCATCAGGATCAAGAGCACCCAGTCGGCATCGACCTTTCTGGACGAACAGGTGAAGCAGGCCAAGCAAAAGATGGAGGCGTCCGAACAGGCCCTGCAGCAGTACCGTGAAAAATACGGCCTGTCTGTTATGGCCACGAAGGGTCAGGGACATCAGGCGTCGGAAGACATCACCCGACAGCGTCTCCGTCAAGTGAACACCCAGCTCACGGAGGCGACCAACCGACGCATAGAAGCGGAGATAAAATACCGTAAAGCGACGGAACTATTACGAAACCCGGACGCGTCGGACAGCATTCCCGAAGTGGTCATGAACCCCATCATCATTTCCATGAAGGACAAGGAAATCCAGTTGATCCGGGAGAGAACGGAAAAATCGAGCAAATACGGGTCGAAACACCCCGTCATGGTGGCATTGAACGAGGAACTCGATAATCTGCGCACCCTCAAGCGGCAGGAAATCGTCAACATCGTCAACGCCCTGAAGGCCAACTACGAGGTCGCTTCCCGCCAGGAAGGGAGTCTCATGTCGGCCATGCGCCACAGCGAGGGCGAAACGATCAACCGGGACAAGGTCACGATCCAGTTCCAGGTCCTGGAGCAGGAAGCCGAATCGAACCGCCAGCTGTACGATCTCCTCCTGAAACGCCTCAAGGAAACGAGCGTGACCGAGGAAAACCGGACGGTGAACATCCATGTCGTGGACGCGGCCGAAGTTCCACGGACCCCGGTCAAACCCAAGAAAGCTCAGGGACTCCTTCTCGCTTTGGTTGTCGGTCTCGGCCTGGGAACGGGGGCCGCCTTCTTCTCGGAGTACATGGACGATACGGTCAAGAACCCGGAAGACCTCGAAAAATTCGCCGCCTTGCCTTACCTGGGGTCCATTCCCCGGTTTGAAACCGATGAAAAGGGTCATGCGACCCCGGATCTCATGGTGCTGAACAATCCAAAATCCCCGGTCAGCGAGGCTTACCGCGGCTTGCGGACGGGCATTCTCTTCTCCGCCCCCGACCAGTCTCCCAAAATCATCCTGGTCACCAGCGCCGCAGCATCGGAAGGAAAAACCCTTACCTGCGCCAATACAGCCATGGTCATGGCGTTCGCCGGCGACAGAACCCTGATGGTCGACCTCGATATGCGGCGGCCGCGACTTCATAAGACCCTGAATCTGAAAAACGATCAGGGCCTGTCAAACATTCTGGTCGGTGACGGGGATTGGCGTACCATGATCCAGGGAACCTCGGTTGAAAATCTATCCTTTATCTCATCCGGTCCCATCGCCCCCAATCCGGCCGAGCTGATCGCTTCCACCAGAATGCAGTCCCTTATCGAAGAGTGGAAAGCATCCTACGACCGGATCATCATCGACTCACCCCCCGTCTCGGCGGTGACGGACGCGGTCCTGTTAGCCCGCCTGGTTGACGGAACGGTGATCGTAACCCACGCCGGGGTGACGAGCCGTCACGTCGTCGCCAGTGCCGTAAAGCAGATTCGAGACGCCCAGGGGCGGGTCCTGGGGGCCATCCTCAACGATATTGACACCAGGGACGATAATTACTATTACCACTATCATTACTACCATCATTACTACTATGGTGAAGCCGGCCAGAAAAAGAAAAAAAAGAAACGGCCGAAAACTTGAGGCCGAACCCAATATCCGCCCTGGATTCCCCGAAGACCCCACCGGGGGTTTCAGAGATCGAGCCCCCTTCCCGATCTCCCGGGAAACGGCGGATTTACGCGAATCCCGGACCGCTTTATCGTCCCGGTAAAGAGAAATTCCTCCCCATCGCCTTGCCGCATCTCCGATGAAACATCAGGATCCTCTCCCGATCCGACCCCGGCGGCCCGGCAGGCATGGAACAGACCTCAGGCTTACCATGGCAGACAAGCTCAAAACGGCGGTAACAGCGATAGAGAAAAAATGGGAGGCTTCCGCTTGCGTTTTCCTTCCGGGAATCCCGGCTTTCGCTCTGATCTTCTTCGGGGGAGTCCATGTCTGGGTGCGCAGCATTTTCAGTCTGGCCATTTTTTTTGTCTCCCTGGCGGCGTTGTGGCTCAACATGTACCGGAGCACGCCCCACCGAAACCATGCCCCCTCCGCCCCTGAAGGGAAGGGGACACCCCCCTGCAACCGACCGTTCGTTCTGATTCTGGATCCCCCCTCGCTGGCGGGGGTTTTTTTCATCCTTTGGGGTTTGCTGCAGGTTTTGCCTCTGCCGGTTCATGTTCTACACATGCTTTCCCCAGAGACGGCAAAAACCTGGCTCTCCCTCGATCTTCTCGAGGCACCTGTACGGGGCAGCCTTTCCCTGTACCCCTCCATGACGATGAAAACCCTCCTGCTGGCCCTGGCCTTTCTTCTTTTCTACTGGCTGGCTCTCTACTCCCTTGAGAGCGGAAAACAGGTTCATCGGGTCGTCTGGTGGGTCATCCTGCTGGGCGTGCTGGAAAGCGTCTACGGGATGTTTCAACTGGCCTCGGGCCGGAATATCATTCTGTGGTGGGAAAACCCTTTTTCGGAAGGGGTCCTGACGGGAACCTTCATCAACCGCAACCACCTGGCCAACTATATGGCCATGACGATCTGTCTTGCCGTTGGCTATCTCTGGAGCGTCGGTCAACAGGGGGGATCCCCCCGAGACCACCGCAAAGACAGACGGGTTTTTCAGAAATTAAAACAGCATCTTGAAATGTTCGGCCCCAGGGGCTACGGTTTGGTGGCCGCCCTGATCCTCATGCTCGCGGCCCTCCTGAACAGCGCCTCCCGCGGCGGCTTGATTTCTCTGGTATGCGGGTTCGTTTTCATGATGGGTTTGCTCCTGGCCCGTTATTCGCGCTCCCGCGCGGGGTTCGTGTTTATGGCGGTCCTGTCCCTTGCCGTTACATTCGTCGGATATGCCGCAACGGAGCGGATCGCCCGGCGTCTGCACTGGTTTCCTGACGCGAAGGTCCGCCTGGCCATGGCAAGCGACGGTCTCGCTATGGCGAAGGCTTTCCCTCTGACGGGTTCGGGAGGCGGAACGTTCGAGTATGTTTACCCCCGTTTCCAGCAGATCGGTCTCGATAAAACCGTCGATTATGTGCACAACGACTGGGTCCAACTGGCCGCGGAGTATGGGTGGCCCGGATTCCTTGTCGTCGTCGCGGCACTTTTGACTTTTTTTCCCCTGACCATCATTCGCTGGCGCGGCCGTCACGATCCACTGGCCGTCGGTGTCGGCCTGGGCGGTCTCGGCGCGGTCGTGGCGGTTGTTATCCATTCCCTGAGTGATTTCAGCCTCCATATACCGGCGAACGGCCTGCTCCTCGCTCTCATTCTGGCCCTCACTTGGCGGGTCGTTCACGGAAGGGATCAGCGGGATGGCGCGTTCTCGTACAATGGGCCGGGCGCGATATGCCGCCTGAAGAGGTCGTGGTTGCTCTGTATCGTCCTGGGCATGACCACGGTGCTGGCGGCGGCTTCCCTGGAGGTGACCCGGATCTGGCGGGCCGATATGGAGACCCCGTTTTTCAGGAACTCCACCCTGGCCGGTCAGGAACCCTTCCCGTTGAATTTGCGCAAGGCGCGGAGCCTCGCACCGGGTATTTCCGCTTACTGGCTTTGGAGTGCCGAGGAATTGGTGAAGGATTCCGGAACAAAGGGTTCTCTTCTTCATGCGAAAGAACGCGCTTTACGGGATCCCTCTCTTCATCTTCTTGAAGAGGGTCTCAAACGGAATCCAACGGATTGGCGAATCTGGCGGACCCTCGGGTGGACCCTTTTCCTCCGCGACGGTGAAACGGGAAACGATCACCGCGCAAATCTGGACCGCGCCGTCCGGGCGATGACCGTCGCAACGGGCCTGCGTCCCGCCGATACGGGACTCCAGATGGAAGCGGGGAACATCGCCCTTTATGCCTACCGTCGGAACACCCCGGGAGTCGACGAAAATGCCTGGCAATCCCCCTACCGCCAGGCCCTGGCGCGCGATCCGGCGCTGGCCGGGAGGGTTGCGGATGCCCTCAACCTGAATCTGGGCCCGGCCTGCCTCCCCTTTCTGAAATCCCTTCTGCCACCTGAAGCCGAAAGCTATCTCAGCGCCGCGTCCTTTCTGCTGAACCGAAACGACGCGGTGCCCGGACTGGCTTTTCTCCGTGAAGGCGAAGCACTGCGTCGTCAAAAAATCGAAGGGTTGTGGTCGACTCTGAAGGGAACCCCACGGGGAACCGATCTTTCTGACAACCTCGAGTTCCGGGAATTGGCCCGACTGGACAGGAATCACCCCGGCGTTCTGCTGCTTTCAGGGAATATCATGGGCGCCCTGAAGCAGATCGACCGACGGGGCGAAAAGATCGCTACCTGGGGGGACACCCGGTCCATCAGCCATATCCTGCGGTCCGAACTTGACGAGAACCGGGGGAATCCGGGACTTCAGGCGTATTATCTGGCGAGGATTTCCGCCGAAGAAGGACAGGACCGTGAGGCGGTAAAATGGTTGCAGGCGAGCCTGCGCCACAACGCCCAACATTTTCCATCCTGGCTCCTGCTCAGAAATGTCCTTTCAGAGCAGGCCCTTACCGGAGGTGACATGGTCGAGGTGGACGCCCTGACGGAGAGGATCAATACGTTTTCGATGCAGGGGATCGTTTCCGACGCCTGGAAATGGCGTGGCCTGCTCAGGGGACTGCCCTCCTGGTCAGTCCCCATGCGATCGGGTGATTCCGTCTCCCGGGTATCTCTGCAATTTTCGGCCATCGTCGATGCCCCATGGGCATTGTACCTGAATGACCGATTTGTTGAAGCCTGGAGCGGTACGCCCTGGGAAGGGCAGGTTGCGCTGTCGATTCCCCCTGGGGAACATGAGTTTATCCTCGTGACCTGGGACAGGGACATGGCCGATTTCAAAAAGGTGCTTCCCTTCAGTCTGGAGGTGAAAACGGGGTTCTGACAACCATCGCCGAGTCATTCCTGTTCGGCACTTACCCGGAAAGCGGACGGCAAAAAATCCGACGGGATCGCCACGGCGCTGCCGTCCCTCAGGGCCAGGACGCCAGGCGACATGATTTCCACCCCGGCTTCCTGGAAGCAATCCTGGATGTTCCGGTGCAGGTCCGAATAGGTCGCCCCCATCCTTGAGGGAGCGTTCGTGTAGGCATTGATTTCGTAGGCGACGGAGGTGTCGTTGAGTGCCTTCTGCCGCACGAAGGGAGGCGGATCGGGGAGTATTCCTTCCGTTCTCCCGGCGGCATCTATCAGCAACGCGTGTACCCGCTGCCAGGGAACGTCGTAGCCGATGGTCACATCGGTGTGCAGAATCAACTCCTTGGACGAACTGTAATTGGTGATGTGACTCCCCAGCACCACGGCGTTGGGGATCGTGATATCCACATTTTGGGGTGTCCGGACCCGGATCAACAGCAGGTTCTTTTCGATGACATCCCCTGCGGTGTCGCCAATTCTGACATGGTCCCCCACATGGAAGGCGCGCATGTAAATGATGATTGTCCCGGCCACGGCGTTGGCTACGGCCGACGATGATCCCAGAGATAACAGAACCCCCAGAAAGACCGTCACCCCTCTGAAAGCCAGGGAATCCGAACCGGGTAGATAGGGGAAGGCCATCACGACGGCAAAGATGATAATCAGAAAGCGGATGATCCGGAAGGTGGGCATGGCCCAGTCGGGATAAAATCCCGGCAGGGTTATTTTCCGGCGTTCCACCTCGGCGAAGAGGAAACGGCAGAAACGGATAAAGTACCGGGTGCAGACGACAATCACCAGGACGAAGAAGAGATTGGGAAGGTTGGCGCTCATTGCAAGCCAGATTTTAATCACCGGGGCGATCACATAACCGAACAGTCGTTCCGCCACCCCCTCGGTCCAGGGAAAGAAACTGAGCACCAGGGGAATGTAGATGTACAGAAGCAGGAGGACCAGCACGTTACGCGCCAGGCGGAGCAGTGAAAGCAGCAGCCCCACCGCCCGTCGCTCGTTGAGGATCTCCATGGACTGGAAGCGGATCGTGCGGATTACGGTTCCCTTCCAGGAGGTCACGCGCTTTTCCAGGCGGGGAAAGAAACGCTTCAACAGGAACAACAGGAAGACCAACACCAGCGTCACGGCGGCGGCCTTGCCCGCCCCCATCATCAGGATCCGGGTGCTTCGCCGCTCGCGGTAATCCGCGATAGTCTGTTTGATCTTCTCGGCGTTTCCCCTTGCCAGATCTTCGCGGGGGACCTTTGCCGCCGCGGCGTCGTCATCCGTCACGGTCATCAGCATGATGTCGTCGAGCTTGATCACGCTTTCCGATTCGCCGTGGGAAATCTCGATACGCTCCACCGCCAGCCTCGGCGTATGTGCCACCGAGGCAATACGGACGGAAATCGCTTTGGCCCGCTCCTCCGGTGTAAAGGTAAACCCTCCGGCGTGGACGGTCAGAACCGGGACATCATCGAGGAGGACCGGAATTCCCGACGGCGGTTCGGCGAGAGCGGCGGGGCAGCAGCACAGCAGCAGGACCAGCAGGGCAAACGGCAGGAAGAGACAGGGGCGGCGCGCAACTGCCCGGCGGACGATACAAACCGTATCCGGCGGATTTTCAGGTGTAATGGTCATAGACCAAGATCGGACAAACCGGGATGCCCGTCGGGCCTCCTGCCTTGAGGCCAATGATATTTGCGCTCGGCCTCCTTAATCGGCAGATCATTGATGCTTGCCATCCGCCTGTGCATGAATCCGCTTTCATTGAACTCCCAGTTTTCGTTTCCATATGACCGGTACCAGTTTCCCGAGTCATCGTGCCATTCGTAGGCGAAGCGCACAGCGATCCGGTTTCCGTGGAAGGCCCAAAGTTCCTTTATGAGCCTGTATTCAAGTTCTCTCGCCCACTTGCGCTCAAGAAACCGGAGCACCTCTTCACGCCCGAAAAGAAATTCCGAGCGATTCCTCCAAACCGTGTCCCGGGTGTAGGCAAGGGAAACCTTCTCCGGGTCCCGCGTATTCCAGGCATCCTCGGCAAGTCTTACCTTTTTTGCTGCTGTCTCCGCATCAAAAGGCGGAAATGGCGGTCTTGGCTGTTCCATGTGATTCACGTCCTTTCTTCTGGTAGGTAATGGGTGGTTTGTCATCCTTCTTCTCACAGACGTGTCGTATATTACAGGTTATCAACCCCTGATACAACCTCTGAATTGCCCCCCAACAACGATGAATGGATCAGGCCCCCTTTCCCCCCAATCGCCTAATTCAGAAATTTTCCTAGAATATTGCGTGAAATCCGGTTGTAAAATACGAGACCCATGACACAGCCGAATGTGTTGGCTATAAAATCATAAACATCCATACTTCTGCCCTCGAACCATCTCCCCTGCATGACCTCCATCAGGTATCCGTAGGCGACACACATGACGAAGGCCAACAGCTTCGCGTGATTCCGCATGACACTGTACCGGGTTTGAACCATGAAACCCCGTATGGTCAACAGGATGAAAACGAAGAAAATACCGGCATGGACAAGCTTGTCGAAGTTCAGATTTGCCAGAAATGAGACATCCGGGATATCCTTGCCTGGAATTCCGCATAAGATCAGAATAAACAACGCCCAGAGCAGGACCCATTTTATGGGTTTAAATAACATGAAACCGCAGCTATTCCTCCGTTATTTCAAGTGATTGATCATGCCGGCCATATAGCCCGCCCCGAAACCGTTGTCGATGTTTACCACGCACACTCCGGCGGCGCAACTGTTCAGCATGGTCAGAAGCGCCGCAAGGCCCTGAAAACCGGCCCCGTAACCGACACTGGTCGGCACGGCAATGACCGGTTTATCGACGAGACCGCCGATGATGCCGGGCAGAGCGCCCTCCATGCCCGCCACTGCAACAATAACCTTGGCCTCCCTGATTGGATCCAGGTTGAGAAACAACCTCTGGATACCGGAGACACCCACGTCCACAACGCGTTCCACGCGATTACCGAACAGTTCCGCCGTCACAGCCGCCTCTTCCGCCACAGGCAGGTCCGACGTGCCCGCCGTCACGACGGCGATGTAACTTTCCGGCACAGGGGGTGTTTCACGGCGAACGGTGATGGCTCCGGCCAGGGGGTGATATTCCGCCTCGGCACACATTTTCCGGACTTCGCCGTACACCTCCTCCGTCGCCCTGGTGGCCAGAATACTGGATCGCCTTTCCATCATGGCCCTGAAGATTGCAAGAATCTGCCCGGTCGTTTTCCCGGGACAAAAGATGACTTCGGGATAACCCACGCGGGCCTCCCGCAGGATGTCCACCTTGGCACACCCGATATCCAGGTAATACTTTTTCCCCAGTTCGGAGAGGGCCGTGTCCACGTCGATCCGGCCGTCCCGGATTCTCTCGAACAGGTTTTTCAGTTCACGCCGGTCCATCGTTCACCCCCCTGGCAGTCGTTCCGTAGCGGTTGGGGAACACCCCGGGCCCCTGGAAGAGGAAACGGCGATTTCGTTCAGACTCCCCGTACGGTATCCCCGCAGATCCAAAGCGACGTAAGAAAATCCGCATTTTTTCAGTTCCCCGTCAACCTCGTCCAGCGGGACCGTTTCGAAAAAACGCCGTCTGTCCTCCGCCGCCACCTCGATGCGGGCGATGTCCCCGTGATGACGGACCCGGACCTGACGGAACCCCAGGTCCCGCAGATACGTTTCAGCCCTGTCGATCGACGCGATTTTCTCCCGGGTAATCTTCTGCCCGTAGGGTATGCGGGAAGCCAGGCAGGCCAGGGCGGGCGTGTCCCAGACCGACAGGCCCATTTCCTTCGATAAGCGGCGGATTTCATGTTTTTTCAGACCGGCCTCGATCAGGGGACAAACGATTCCCAGTTCCCGGAGGGCGCGCGCCCCCGGGCGGTAATCTCCCCGGTCATCGACGTTCGACCCGTCGGCGACGACATGTAAACCGTACTCCGAGGCGACCGCGGATATTTTCGTAAAATGCTCCCGTTTGCAGATGTAACAGCGGTCCACTGGATTGTCGATGTAGCCGCTCAGGCGGAATTCATCCGTATCGATGACCAGATGCCTGACGCCGAGCTCGCAGGCAAGTCTCTCCGCTTCCCTCAATTCCCGGGCGGCAATCGACGGAGACCGGGCCGTCACGGCCATGACCCGCTGATCCAGGACGTCATGGGCCACCTTGAGCAAAAAGGCGCTGTCCACACCTCCCGAAAAGGCCACCGCCAAGCTGCCCCGTCCCCTCAAATCTTCCCGCAACCGGGCGAGTTTATTATTCAACGGATCGCCCATGCCATTCCACATGGTCTGTCGGCCATGGTCAGGCACCGGGCCCAGGAGGTGGTTCCTCCGCCGCCGCCAGGGCCTCGTAAATCGTTCGGACACCCACGCCATGTTCTTTCGCCAGGCGCTTGCAGTCCTCGTATTCCGGTTTCCTCCTGATCCTTTCACCCCGCAGGTAACCGTTTTTCATGGAGATCGGTCCGTACGGTGTTTGAGTCTGCGAAACATCCCGTTTCAACATGCGCTTTACAATGCGGTTCACCCGTACCCCGAAAGTCGTGGTCTGACGCCAGAGGACCTCTTCCAGTTCCCGCCGACAACGGTCGTCGCAGATCACGCTGATTTTCGCCGCCGGCCGTGATTTTTTCATGATAAGCGGTGTAAGAAAGACATCCAAGGCCCCCTTTTCAAAAAGGGTCTCCATGACGCCCTCGTACATTTCCGGGTTCATGTCGTCGATGTTGCACTCCATCAGCCAGGCCCCGGTCACCTCGAGATCCTCGCCGTCCAGATCCTCCTGCATTTCGCCGAGGAAGAGTCTGAGTACATTGGGCACTTCCGTATCACGCTGCCCAATACCGTACCCGACACGCCGGGGAATAAAATCCATGCTTCCCACAAACCGGGCCACCGTAACGGCAAGGATGGCGGCTCCCGTGGGTGTCGTGGTCTCGAAGGGTACAAGGCCCAGACGGACGGGAATCCCTTTCAGAATCTCCGCCGTCGCAGGGGCCGGTACCGGGAGCAGCCCGTGGGCACACCGGACATATCCCCCCCCGACCTGAACAGGCGACGACAAAACCCGGTCGATATCGAGAGATTCCAGACAAATCGCCGCAGCCACGATGTCGATGATGGAATCCAGAGCGCCCACTTCGTGAAAATGGACATCGCCGACGAGGCATCCGTGAATTTTGGCCTCCGCTTCCGCGATGATTTGAAAAATATCGAGACTCCTTTTTTTCACCCTCGGGGAAAGCGGGCTTTTTTCGATCAGAGCCGCAATATCCCTGAAAGCCGTGTGCGGAACATGGCCCGTTTCCGCCGCGGCTTCCCCCGCTTCCAGGATGACCTCCGCCCGAGTACCCCAGATCCCTCTCCGTTGATCCCGGCTGATCTTCAATTCATAGCCCTTCAAGGCCAGTTTCTCCAATTCGGCGGATAAAAAAGCCGGATCGACGCCAAGGTCGATCATGGCACCGAGATTCATATCACCGCTGATTCCGGAAAAACAATCGTAATAGAGAATTTTCACGTTTCACTCCTGACTGCTTGTTTCGAATACTGGAAAGGGTTTCCGCCGCCCCATCGTCCCCCCGGGGGAGGGACCCCGCGCCGTTCGTAATCAGAGGATGGGCCGGCAGGCAGGGGGTGGCTGTCATCGACAGGAGGAGGCCGAATACGGCAGCCTCCGTCTCCATAACCCTTTTCCTTGGCCCCTCCAGGGCAAAGGCATGTCTCTTTCGCCTTATTCGAGTATTTCACGCAACGCGGAAACCAAAGTCCCGCACTGCTCATCGGTCCCCACCGTAATGCGGAGGTACTGCTCAATCCGGGGCAAGGGGAAATGGCGGACGATGATGGAACGTTCCCGGAGTTTCCCCGCCAGTTCCACAGCCTCTCTATGGGGATGCCGGACAAAAATGAAATTAGCCGACGAGGGAAGCACTTCGAATCCCAGATCCCGCATATTCGCCGTCAGCATCTCCCGGGTGCCGATGATCTTCGCCCTGATTTTCTCAAAATAGGCCCGATCTTCCAGGGCCGCGACGGCCCCGGAAATGGCAAACCGATCCAGGGGGTAAGAGTTGAAGCTGTTTTTGACACGGTCCAGGGCCTCGATGAGTCCGGGATCACCCATGGCGAATCCGACCCGGAGCCCCGCCAGGGAACGCGCCTTGGAAAGGGTCTGAACCACGAGAAGATTGGGAAACCGACCGATGAGGGGTACGGCGGATTCCGTACCGAAATCCACATAGGCTTCATCGACCACCACCACCGAATCGGCATTCATGTTCAGGAGCCCCTCAATAGCCGAAAGAGAAACGGGCCGCCCCGTCGGCGCATTCGGGTTGGGAAAGATGATGCCCCCATTGGGCCGTAAGTAGTCATCCAGCCGGATCTCCAGATCATCCGTAACGGGCACCGTCTCATGGTCAATCTCGTAAATCCGGCAGTAAACCGGATAGAAACTGTAGGTAATATCCGGAAACAACAGAGGTTTCTTATGTTTAAGCAGCCCCTGGAACGCGAAGGCCAGCACCTCGTCGGATCCGTTCCCAACGAAAACCTGCGGGCGTGTCAAGCCGTAATAATCCGCCACGGCCTCCCGAACCCGATCGGCGTTCGGATCCGGGTACAGGCGCAGCGTCTCCGCCGCCTCGACCTTCACGGCTTCCAGTACTTTCGGCGACGGAGCGTAGGGGTTCTCGTTCGTGTTGAGCTTGATCAGGCTGGTCAGCTTCGGCTGTTCGCCTGGCACATAGGGTTGGATGGTGTGAACGACGGCACTCCAGAAACGGTTCATGTTACGGATTTCCTTTGAATAAGTCCTGTGAATAAGTCCTGCGGACGCCGTTCCGGACGAATCCCACGCCGGCCCGCGTCACCCGCAAGCATTGATCGAAATCGGCAAAACTATTGAATAAAGCCCCTGAGTTGTCAAGGAGGAAATGAGCCGTAACCCGGGGGGGACCCCAGGCGGGGCAAGGCATGGGCCGCCGCGACGGACTCGCCTTGACATGCTCCTCCCAATCCGGCATATCTGTTCGGAACGTTACCGGAATTTCTTCCGGATCGATCAAACTCCTTGAGAAAGCGAGGGTCGCGTAAACATGGGTTCCGGGTTCTGGTGGGTAAAAATTCTGGTCGTCGGGTTTTTATCGATTTTTCTGTTGATATTCGGGGTGGAAGTCCTGATCGGCGCCTACGACCTGAAGCACCCCCAGCTTTTTCTGATGTTCTTTTTTTCCGGAAGCTTCACGATTCTCGTCAGCCTTGTGGGCATCACGTACCCGTTTTTTCAGGTGTATGCTTTTTTTAAACGCGAACCGGACCCACAGGAAAACGATGGGTAGGCCCTTTCAGTGGACCGGGGGGATGCGAAAGGGAAACCCCTCGGGTGGGAAACGGCACACGGCCATTGAGGGGGCTGGGAGGATGACCGGAAAGCCGGGATGATCGTTTTATTTGCGTCGCATTTCATCCATAAAAAAGAAGAGGGGGACATGAGGTGCCGTCGGCGTTGGATTTTGCTTGCCTGGTTCGTTGTGCTTACCACCTTGAACTCCGCATCGGCCGAGGAGAGCGACAAATGGTCGGGGACGGTCAAAACGCTCCTGCGGATGATCGGTGTGGACGGAAACCCCTCGTGAGCAAGCAGGCGCCATCGGCACGGAAAGCAGACCCGAGGGTCCGTGGGGAGGTTCAGGACGGGCCTTTCGTCTCCGCGCAGACGGGGCAGCGGCGTTCTCCATCCGATGTCGTGATCAGGCGGGAGGCCATGGTCATTTCCCCACAACGGTCACAGGGCAGGGATGGGGCCAGCGCGGCATAGGGAGGCATGACCGGGGCATCGATCTCTTCCGTGTCGTAAAGATCGGAAAAGGGCGACTCAAGCAGGTCCAGGGCCTTAAGGTACTTCTGCCGTTTAAGGTCGTCCAGGGTGGCGATCCCGTCGTTCATCCTTTTTTCCAAAGCGGCGTACTCCGCCTTCTCTTCTCCCCCGTAGGCATAAGCCTTGCGGCGGATAAAACGCAACGCCCGCCCCGTCCCGCGGTCAAACACCGTGTAGGCGTTTTTCCCGTAATCCCTGAGAAGCAGGTTTCCCTTTCCAATCGTTGCCCCCAAAATCACCTGAAAGGCATCGACGGCGCAGGAATCGTTTTCGGAAATCACCACCGTTTCCTCGTCCTCCGATCGAGAGAGGCCAAGTCGCTGCATCGCTTCTCCGGCGACACGGTAACCGTAAACCAGACCCGGACAGAGGTGACCATGAAAATCGACACAGGCCCCAAGATCCCCTCTCTCCCGAAACAAGTCCCCTTTCAGAGAAAGCCCCATCACGTCCCTCCTTACCGTTACGACAAATATGCCACCCCTTTACGGGATATCTTTTTAAAAGGAAAAGGGGGAAGGCCTCCGCCTTCCCCCTTCATTAAAACAGATTACAGTTGTTCCGCCGAAATTCTCATGCTGTAGAAGGACCGGTACACGAAAATACAGGCAATGAGAAAGAAGCCCACCGCAAGGCCCAGTTTCAGCCCCTGGTTGGTCATGGTCACGGCGATTTCCGTTGCCAGCAGACCGAACAGGGTCGTAAACTTGATGACCGGGTTCAAAGAAACCGAGGAGGTGTCCTTGAAGGGGTCGCCGACGGTGTCGCCGACGACGGTCGCCTCGTGAAGCGGCGTGTTCTTTTCCTGCAGATCGACTTCAACGATCTTCTTGGCGTTGTCCCAGCATCCACCGGCGTTCGCCATGAAGATAGCCTGGAACAGGCCGAAGAAGGCGATACCGATCAGGTAACCGATGAAGAAGTAGGGGTTGAAGAAGGCCAGGCCAAGGGCCATGAAGAAAATGACGATGAAGATGTTGATCATTCCCTTCTGGGCGTAAACCGTACAGATCCTGACAACTTCCTTGCTGTCCTCGATCGACGCCGCCTTCTTGGTCAGATCGATGTTTTGTTTGATGTACACCACCGCCTGGTAGGCCCCCGTCACGACGGCCTGAATGGAGGCGCCGGTGAACCAGTAAATCACGGCACCGCCCATGAGGAGACCGAGGATGATTTCCGGCTGCACCAGGGAGAGTTTCGCGATGACGTCTCCAAAGAGCCGCTCGAGAAGGATGATGATCCCGAACACCATTGTCGTCGCGCCGACCACGGCCGTGCCGATCAAAACGGGTTTTGCCGTGGCTTTGAAGGTGTTTCCCGCCCCGTCCGCACTTTCCAGGTAATGCTTTGAATAGTCAAAGTCAGGCTCGAAACCGAAGTTTTTCTTGATCTCGTTTTTCACGTTGGGAATGGACTCGATCATGGACAGCTCGTAAATGGACTGGGCGTTATCGGATACGGGCCCGAAGCTGTCGACGGCGATCGTCACAGGACCCATGCCCAGGAAACCGAAGGCCACCAGACCGAAAGCGAAGACCGGCGCGGCAAAGGTGTACTCAGGCGGCATGAGATGCAAGATCGACGCATCCTGCGACACCACATAGGCAATGAACATGAGGAACAGAATGGTCAGGCCTCCCCAGAAGGCGGACAGGTTACCCGCGACCAGACCGGAGAGGATGTTCAGCGAAGGGCCGCCCTGACGGGAGGCGTTCACTGTTTCTTCGCAGTGCCGGGACGTGGGGCTGGTGAAAACCTTCGTGAGCTCCGGGATCAGAGCACCGGCAATGGTACCGCAACTGATGATAATGGCCAGAGCCCACCAGAGGGAACTGTATTTGACCGGGTCGAGATCCGACAACAGGTAGTAGCTGGCGATGAAGGTCACGGCAATGGAAACAATCGAGGTAATCCAGACCAGGGTGGTCAGGGGAAGCTCGAAGTTGAATTCCTTCTTGTTGCCAAACAGGGCACCGCTCAGGGCGTGGTTCGTGAAGTAGGAAGCCAAAGATGTGAGGATCATGAGGATACGCATGGCAAAGATCCAGACGACCAGTTTGCCGCCCATTTCCGGATTGTCCGCCAGAGCCAGGGCGATGAAAGCGATGAGGGCGACGCCCGTCACGCCGTAGGTTTCAAAACCGTCCGCCGAGGGACCGACGCTATCACCGGCGTTGTCGCCCGTACAGTCAGCGATGACACCGGGGTTTTTCGGATCGTCTTCCGGAAGATGGAATACGATCTTCATGAGGTCCGAACCGATGTCGGCGATCTTCGTAAAGATACCCCCGCAGATACGGAGGGCACTGGCGCCCAGGGACTCACCGATGGCGAAACCGATGAAGCAGGGACCGGCCAGTTCCCCCAGGTAGGCCAGAATGAGAATCATGAAGAAGAGTTCGACGCTGACCAGGAGCAGCCCCACGCTCATACCCGAACGCAGGCAGATATTCAGCATGCCCAGGGGCTTTCCCTTCAGGGATGCGAAGGCGGCCCGGGAGTTCGCCACCGTGTTGATCCGGATACCGAACCAGGCCACAACATAGGAACCCAGGATACCGAGAATGGAACAGGCAAGAATGATTCCTACTTCTATCACGGGCATATGAGAGAGAACGGAGAAATAGTAAATCATACATGCAGCGATCAATACCCACAGGGCCGTCAGAAACTTGCCCTGCTGAATGATGTAGGTCTTGCAGGTTTCCCAGATTGTGTTGGATACGTCCAGCATCGCCTGATGGGCAGGCAGATTTTTGGTCTGCGCGTACTGCAACAGACCGAACCCCAGGCCGATCACACAGATCAGCAGGCCCCAATTGAGAATAGTCAAACCACCGAGTGTCCCCCCCACGAATGCGACCTGGGAGAGGTCCGGCAGTATGATGTCCGCCTCGCCCGCAACGGCGAGAGGCGCCGTCATCAGGACCCCGATGATGGCTGCGAAAAGAATGGACAACAAACGATTACCTTTAAACATCACCTAACCTCCTAGAATTAATTTTTATAGCATCCCTGATATGATACTGATTCATGGCCTTCTGCATGCCTTCCGTAACGACAACCTTGACCGCCCCGCATGCCCGCTTCAGAATATCCGGAAGAGCATTTTCCTCTTCTTCCGAAAACGGTTGCAGAACGTAACGTTCCGTCGTCATCCCTTCACAGGGCCGGCCGATCCCCAGGCGAAGCCGTTTGAAACCGGCTCCTCCCAAATGATCTTCGACGGACATCAATCCCCGATGCCCGCCATGTCCGCCACCCTCCTTCAGGCGAATGGTTGCAAAAGGCAAATCCAAGTCGTCATGAACCATCACGGCATCGCTCAATTCCACCCTGAAAAAACCAGCCAACCGTTGCACCGCGATACCGCTCAAATTCATAAATGTCTGCGGCTTAGCCAGCAGCACAGGAATGCCTTCTATTTTCCCCCTACCCCAATGAGCCTCGAAATCCTTTCGATTGAGCTCGATCCCGTAGAGGCACGCCAGTCTGTCAATAACCAGAAATCCGAAATTATGCCGGCTCAATTGATAGCGCGGCCCCGGATTTCCCAATCCGGCAATCAGCTTCACCTCCCATCTCCCCCATCAGGCAAGCTTTTCAACCCCTTGGGCGCCTTCCCTTTCCCGGGCGGGGTACCGTTTTGCACCCCTTGTCATGCCGAGGCCGAAAAGACGGTCCGCGGGTAGTCCCGTACTCAAATAAACAACGAACTCACCGATTCGTTGTAATAAATCCTCCTGACCGCCTCGCTTAAAAGGGCCGCCACGGACAGCACCTTGATGCGGTTGCAGGCCTTCGCCCGGTCATGAAGCGGAATGGTGTCCGTCACGATGAGTTCCGTTATATTGGACTCCTCGAGCCGGTCAATCGCGGGACCGGACAAAACCGGGTGGGTGCAGCAAACACTGACCTCCAGAGCCCCCGCTCCTTCCAATGCTTTCCCGGCCTGCACGACCGTCCCCGCCGTATCCACCATGTCGTCCAGAATCACGACCTTTTTCCCCTCGACGTTCCCGATGATATTCATCACCTGGGATTCATTCGGTCCTTCCCGGCGCTTATCGATAATCGCCAGACTTGCCCCCAACCGGGAGGCGAAAGCCCGGGCCCGTTCCACACCGCCTGTGTCGGGAGACACGATGACCATGTTGTCCTGATAATGGTCACGCATATATTCGAGGAGGACCGGCGCGGCGAAAAGATTGTCCACGGGAATATCGAAAAAACCCTGGATCTGGCCTGCGTGGAGGTCCATGGCCAGGACCCGGTCGGCGCCCGCCCTGTGAATCAGGTCGGCGACAAGCTTCGCCGTAATAGGCGCCCGGGGGAGAACCTTCCGGTCCTGTCGACCGTAACCGTAATAGGGAATGACTGCCGTGATCCGGTCTGCCGAGGCCCGTTTCATGGCGTCGGTCATGATGAGCAGTTCCATCAACATGAGATTGACGGGAGGACAGGTGGGTTGGACGATGAACACATCCATACCCCGGACATTTTCGTTGATCTCCACCCGACTTTCGCCATCGCTGAAGGTGGTGACATTGGCTTTTCCCAAAGGTACGCCCAGAGACCGGCATATCCTTTCCGCCAGAGCGATATTGGCGTTTCCTGAAAATATTCTCATTCGCTCGAGCATGGAACTCCCTTTCCGTGAAGATATGTGGTTGGGGCGGGAGGATTCGAACCTCCGAATGCAAGAACCAAAATCTTGTGTCTTACCGCTTGACGACGCCCCAACAATCGCCCTTTGCCTGCGCGGGAAAGCTTTCGGGAGACTTATAATGAAGCGGCGACCGCAACAAACCAGTCTTCGTTTTTCTTCAGAACATCGGCGGCCCGCAGCGCCTCACGCTCCCGTTCAAACACCCCGTAAACCGTGGGTCCGCTTCCCGACATCAGCGCTCCCCGGGCACCCAGTCCCATCAAACGACCCTTGAGTCCTTTCAGGGCGGGACAGAGGGCAAGGGAGACTTTTTCTAAATCATTTTGCAGACCTTCCACCAAGTCGCCTATCGTGGAAAATCGGGGGATGCTATAATTTATTGGCGTGTTTGTCAATGTTAAATTGAGTCCGCCGTAAACCTGCGCCGTAGAAAGCTCGAAGCGGGGGTTGACGAGAACGAACCACAGAGGCGGCAGATCCGCGGCAGATTCCAGGCGGTCTCCGATACCGAAGGCCCAGGCCCGGTTGCCGTAAATAAAAAACGGCACATCGGCGCCGAGCCGGGCGCCGATGGCCATCAGGGCCTCCCGGGAAAGGTCGAATCGCAGCATGTCGTTAAGGGCAACCAGGGTCGTGGCCGCGTTGGAACTGCCGCCGCCCAGACCGGCCCCCACGGGGATTCTTTTGTGAAGAACGATTCCCACCCCACCCTGATAAGCGACGTCACAAAAAAGGGCCTTGACGGCCCGAAAAACGATATTATCCTCATTTTCCAATTGAGGAAAACCGGGACATGTGATCACAACACCTTCTTCCCGGCTGGAAAACACCATGGTGTCCTGCAGACTGATTTTCTGCATCAGGGTGGCAATGTCATGATACCCATCCGGACGTTTGCGCAAAACACGCAGGTGGAGATTGATCTTGGCCGGGGACGGGACCTCGATCATGACGCGTCTTTTTCTTTCACAAAACGCATCCTCAATTCATAAAGAGCCCCCCCGAGGATCTCTTTCTCCTGTTCGTCCAGGTTCCCCCGGGTTTTCTCCTGAATCATGCTCAGGATATCAATCGTTTGCCGGGCTGCGGTCAGGTTCTTCTCCCGCTTTTGCGTATAGGGATCGGGAATATCGCCGAAATGGTACATGGCCGCCGTACTCAGGGAGAGGATAAAGCCGGTGAAATCCATTGCCGGATAAGCCCCGTCGGCCCGTTCGTCCTTTCCCGCCTCCAGGGCAGGCCCGGCGTCCTTCAAGGTGTCTCCCGCGGATCGGTCCGCCGGCTCTGCAGTGGGGGCTTGAGACTGTACATTTCCCGCTTTGTCGAAGTGGCGTTTGTCCCGGACGACAAACCCCTGTCCCTTTTTTTCCTCTTCCATGGGCTCCTCCGTTCACGGTCGGTTTAATGGTTTACCGGATGGCCTGCTTCCCCGGCCTCATGGCTTCCAGCCTGGCCACCCTTTCCTCCACCGGGGGATGGGTGCTGAAAAGACGCATCATGGCACGACCCGAAAGCGGGTTGACAATGAACATATGGGCCGTCTGAGGGTTGGCTTCCATGGGAATCTGATGGGACGCCCGGGAAATTTTCTTCAGGGCGTTGGCCAAACCCCAGGGTTTACCCGATATTTGCGCGCCTCCCTCATCGGCCATGTACTCCCGAGACCGGGAGATGGCCATCTGAATGACCATCGCCGCCAGGGGAGCCAGCACGGCCATGACGATGAGGCCGATCATGTTGGCTCCGCCTCCGTCGTCGTCACTGCCCCGCCCCCCGAAGATCGCGGCGAACTTGGCCATGTTCGCCAGCATGACGATCGCCCCGGCGATCGTCGCCGCAATGGAACCGATCAGCATATCCTTGTTCTTTATGTGGGTCAGCTCGTGGGCCATGACCCCCTCCAGTTCATCCCGGTTGAGGATCCGGAGGATCCCCTCCGTGGCGGCGACCACGGCGTGCTTTTCATCGCGCCCGGTCGCGAAGGCGTTCGGGGTGTCCTGGGGAATAATGTAGACTCTGGGCATGGGCATGGAAGCCTTCATGGCCAGTTCCTTTACCAGATTGTAAAACTCCGGGGCCTGGGTTTCCGTCACTTCCTGGGCGTTGTACATCCGCAGAACGATCTTGTCGGAGAACCAGTAGCTCCCGAAATTCATGACCACGGCAAAAACGAAGGCGATGACCACCCCATTTTGTCCGCCGAAGTACCCCCCGATCAACATCAGCAGACCCGTCAGCGCACCGAGCAAAAATACCGTTCTCAACGTATTCATCCTGTCCTCGCACTCCTTGTCACTGAAACATCGCCTTTATGTCGTTTTGACACCTCTTCGATATCTCGATATCATTCCGCTCCACTTCTATGTCGCTTCGACTTCTTTTCCCGTCATTTCGATCCGTTGTATTTTCCCTTGCCACTTCGACCATCCATCATGCCACTTCGATCATTCATCACGTCACTTCATCACATTCATCATATCAGCTCGTCCATTCATCTTGTCATTTCGACCGAAGGGAGAAATCTTACGCAGGGCGTCGCCGTTGGCTCAAGATTCCTCACCCGCCTCCGGCGGGATTCGGAATGACATGAAAGGATGTCCTTCTGAGGAATGCCCACTATGTCATTTCGACCCGGCAAATGCCGGGGAGAAATCTTGTCACGGGGCGTTGCCGCCGGTTTAAGGTTCCTCGGCATGGCCATCCCGTGCGTTTTGTTCAAGACTTCTCACATACGTTCGAAGTGACAAGGCGGTATCGTTCGGAATGACATTTTAAGGCTGTCGCCGGGCCCCGGGATTTCTCCCGCACTCGCACCCCTTCATCTACTACTTCTTCGTGAAAACAATTTTACCCTCTTTATCGAGATCGACGAGAATCTCGTCCCCTTCCCTGAAGGTCCCGTCCAGAATCCGGAGCGCCAGGTGATCCAGAACGATCTTCTGGAGCGCCCGCTTCAGGGGCCTTGCGCCGTAAGCGGGATTGTAACCTTCCCGAGCTATATAATGTTTCGCATCCTCTGTCAATTCGATGGCGAGTTTGCGTTCGTCGAGGCGCTTCTGAATCAGGGCGAGCTGGATCAGAACGATCCGGTCGATATCCTCGATATCCAGGGGCCGGAAGGTGATGATGTCGTCGATCCGGTTCAGGAACTCGGGCCTGAAGGTCGCTTTCAGCGTGTCCATGGTGCGCTGATGCTTCTCCTCATCGCTCAGCTCCTGATTCTGAAGCCACTGGCCGCCCACATTGGAGGTCATGATGATAATGGTGTTCTTGAAATCCACCGTCCGCCCATGGCCGTCGGTAAGGCGCCCGTCGTCCAGGATCTGAAGCAGAATATTGAAGACATCCGGATGGGCCTTCTCGATCTCGTCGAACAATAAAACCGCATAAGGCCGCCTTCGAACCGCCTCGGTCAGATACCCCCCCTCGTCATAACCCACATAGCCGGGAGGGGCCCCGATCAGGCGGGCCACGGAATGTTTCTCCATATATTCCGACATATCCACGCGGATCATGGCCTGTTCGTTGTCGAACATGAATTCGGCGAGGGCTCTCGCCAGTTCGGTTTTCCCCACCCCGGTGGGACCGAGAAAAATAAACGACCCGATGGGACGGTTGGGATCCTGAAGCCCCGAACGCGCCCGGCGAAGCGCCCTGGAAACGGCGGCGATACCCTCATCCTGGCCGATGACCCGCATTTTGAGCCGTTCTTCCATGTGAACCAGCTTGTTGACATCACTCTCCATCATCCTGGCCACGGGAATGCCGGTCCAGTTGGCCACCACCTCCGCCACATCCTCGGCGTCCACCTCTTCCTTGAGCATGGCGCTTTCCTGCTGTTTCGCCGCCAGTTCCTCCTGGTCCTTCTCCAGCTCCCTGTTCAGCTCCACCATCTTCCCGTAGCGGATTTCCGCCGCCAGGGCCAGATTTCCGTCCCGCTGGGCGTTCATTTCCTCCGTTTTCAGGGCTTCCATCTGCCCCTTGATCTGCTGGATTTTTTTGATGATTTCCTTTTCAGACGACCAATGGAGTTTCATCCGGTCCATCGTCTCTTTCAGCTCCCCCAGTTCCTGGTCGATCCGGTCCCGTCGCTCCACCGATGTCGGGTCCGTCTCATTTTTCAGGGACTGCCGTTCGATCTCCAACTGGATGACCTTGCGGTCGATGACGTCGATTTCGGCGGGCATGCTGTCAAGTTCGATTCTCAGCCGGGACGCCGCCTCGTCAATCAGATCCACCGCCTTGTCCGGAAGAAAGCGGTCGCTGATATACCGGTTGGACAGGGTCGCGGCGGCAATAATGGCCACGTCCTTGATCCGGACCCCATGGTGCACCTCGTAACGCTCCTTCAGTCCCCGGAGGATGGCAATGGTATCCTCCACCGTCGGCTCCTTGACCAGGATCGGCTGGAATCGGCGCTCCAGGGCCGGGTCCTTTTCAATGTGCTTGCGGTACTCGTTCAGGGTCGTCGCGCCGACACAGCGCAGCTCTCCCCGGGCCAGAGCGGGTTTCAGCATGTTCGAAGCATCGACCGACCCTTCCGCCGCGCCGGCTCCGACCACCGTGTGAATCTCGTCGATGAACAGGATGATTTCCCCCTCCGCACTCGTCACTTCCTTGAGAACCGCCTTCAGACGTTCCTCGAATTCACCACGGTACTTGGCTCCCGCGACGAGAGAACCGATATCGAGGCCGATCACACGTTTGTCCTTCAAACTCTCCGGCACATCGCCGTTGACAATTCGTTGAGCCAGGCCCTCCACGATGGCCGTCTTGCCGACACCAGGCTCCCCGATCAGCACCGGGTTGTTCTTGGTACGGCGGGATAGAACCTGCATGATCCGGCGGATTTCCTCATCCCGTCCGATCACGGGGTCGAAGGAACCCTTCCTGGCCAGTTCATTGAAATCTTTCGCGTATCGTTTCAGAGCCTGATATTTTTCCTCCGGATTCGGATCCGTAATGCGTTGATTACCCCGGATATCCAGAAGGACCTGGAAGATCCCGTCCCGGGTCACGCCGCTTTGCCGCAGGGCATCGACCCCTTCCTTGTCGTCCGCCATGGCGACCAGGATGTGTTCGGCACTGACGTACTCGTCCTTCATCCGGGCCGCTTCCTGTGTCGCCCGGTCCAGTATCCGGTTCAGGCGCTGGCCGAGATAGGCCTGCCCCGTTCCGCCACCGGAAACCCGGGGCAGTTTATCCAGAGATTGCCGTAATTCCATTTCCAGCCTTGCCGGGTCGACACCCGTTTTTCTGAGGATCTCCCCGACAATGCCCCCTTCCTGCCGTAGCAGGACCAGCAGCAGGTGCTCCGCCTCGATGGCCTGATGGCCCGACCGGGCCGCCTCACCCTGGGCCTCCTGAAGCCCCTCCTGCACTTTCAATGTAAACTTGTCGAAACGCATATAACCTCTCTATTCCGTGGGTTTTTCAATCCGCACAAAAATTTTCCCTTTCTTTAAGACCGTCACCATGCCCGTCGATTCGGAAACGACAATGGCCACGGCGTCGGTGACACTCGTAATCCCGGCGGCCGCGATGTGACGGCTTCCAAGCCCCCGTGGAAAGTCCTTGCTTTCCAGGGCCGCGCTCAGGTGCCTGCTCGCCGTGACGATCACCCCGTTGTTCTGGATGACGAACGCCCCGTCGATGGCCGACAGCTCCTTGATGGTTTCCCTCAGGTCCATGTTCAGAATATTCCGCTCCTCGTCGCGGTAGCCCATAAAGGGGTTGATGATCATCTGCCGGGACAGTTGCATCACCCTCTCGTGATCGCCCAGAACGAAAATGGTCCCGACCCTGCGCCCCTCCCGACCCTGCGCCGCCAGCTCCAGGGCTATGGAAAGCAGGGTTCCGAAGACTTCGGGGTACCCGATCTCCCGGATATCCGAAATATCCTCCGACGTCAGGATTTCAAATTCCTTTCCCACATCGATCACAAAAAGGCTGTCCAGGTATTCGAACCGGGGAATCCCGCTGAGGCAGACAAGGCGGTCACCCCTTTTAAACAGCCCCATGACGATCCCCTTGGCGATGGCGATCTTGATCTGGCCGACACGGGTCAAATTTACGTCGGGCACATTCAGAACGGTGGCCCGTTCCTCGTACTGGCTGGGCAACTCCTTATCGCCCCGGCTGACGACGATGACCTGAAAATTCTCTACGGTATCGGGAAGATGCTGGTCCGGCACCATGTCCGCATACAACAGAACGGCCTTTGCCTCGATGTTCCTCGCCATCTGAAACGCGAATTCCAGCATCGCCTTGCCCATTGTCTTCATCGGCCCCGTCGTTCCTTTCCGTTGTTTTTTCCGTAATATTAAGCATCGGCGAAAGGGGTGTCAATGTCCGGATACCATTGGACAACGGAAAAAAACGTTGACTAATCTCCAAAATCCGTTATCAAAATAGAGGGAATCAGTCCCAGCTTACGGAGGATTATTTTGAAACTGCCAGCGATCACCGGCACCCTTGAAATGTATATTGCTGAAATCAATCGCATCCCCCTTATTTCAGCGGATGAGGAGTTCCGCCTCGCCGTCAACCTGAAAAAACACAAGGATGTGAAGGACGCCGAAAAACTGGTGATTTCCAACCTTCGTTTCGTTGTCAAGATTGCCTATGAATACAAGCACTACAATCTGAAACTGATCGACCTGATCCAGGAAGGCAATATCGGCCTCATGCACGCCGTCAAAAAATTCGACCCCTACAAGGGTTACCGGCTCATCTCCTACGCGGTCTGGTGGATCCGGGCCTATATTCAGAACTACATCATCCGCAGTTGGAGCATCGTCAAAATCGGCACAACCCAGGCCCAGCGGAAACTCTTCTTCAAGTTGAAGCGGGCGCGGAAGGAACTGGAGATCATGTCGGAAAAACATCCGGAACTCCGGGAAATCGCCGATTCCCTGAACGTCAAGGAAGCGGAGGTGGAGGAGATGGAACTGCGCCTGAAGAACCGGGATGTGTCGCTCAACGCATATTTGAGCGACGAGGAAGACACGACCTACCTTGATTTTCTGACCTACCAGGGGGAGGATCAGGAAGCGGAACTGATCCGGAAAGAGGAAATGGAACTGGTGCAGAAGAATATCTCGGGCGCTATGGCCAACCTGAACGAACGGGAAACATTCATCGTCAAACACCGCGTCATGTCCGACGAACCGCTGACTCTACAGCAAGTCGGCGATCGCTACAACATCACACGGGAGCGGGCCCGGCAGATCGAGAAGCAGGCTCTGAAGAAACTGCAACTGGCGCTCCCCTACCTGGAGAAGGAACGTCTTCTACTCAATTGAGTACGCGTCCGGACGGGCAAGGTTTTCAAAACAGGTGTACTTTTCCAGAAAAGCCAGCTTGATGGTCCCCGTGGGACCGTTACGCTGTTTCCCGATGATGATTTCCGCGATCCCCTTTTCGGGGTTGTCCTCCGCCTTGTTATAGACCTCGTCCCTATAGATGAAGGCGATGACGTCCGCGTCCTGCTCGATCGCACCCGATTCGCGCAGATCCGCCATCTGGGGGCGGCGGTTCGTCCGATCCTCCACCTTTCGGTTCAACTGGGACAGGGCGATGATGGGCACCTCCAGCTCCTTGGCCAGGGCTTTCAGGGATCGGCTGATTTCCGAAATTTCCTGTTCCCGGGATTCCCTGAACATACCGCCCTTCATCAACTGGAGATAATCGAGAATGATCAGTCCCAGGCCCTGGTCCGCTTTCAGGCGCCGCGACTTGGCCTTCATTTCGAGAACGGTGATGGCCGGTGAATCATCGATGAAAATCGCGGCCTCCGAGAGTTCACTCGCCACCTTGACCAGCTTCGGCCAGTCCGTTTCCCCGAGGAAACCCTTCCTCAAGCGCTGGGAATCGACACGGGCCTCCGAGGCGAGCATACGGAGGGCGAGCTGTTCCTTCGCCATTTCCAGGGAAAACACCGCCACGGGCACTCCCGATTTCATGGCGGCATTCTGGGCGATATTAAGGGCGAACGCGGTTTTTCCCATGCTCGGGCGGCCGGCGATGATGATCAGGTCGGAATTTTGCAGTCCCGATGTGATTTCATCAAGCTTGCCGAATCCCGTGGGCACACCGGTGATGAGTTCCTTTTTTTCGGCCAGTTTTTCGATTTTCCGGAAGCTGTCCTTGACGATCTCCCTCATCGTGAAAAAGGAGGGGCGAATCTTGTTTTCCGAGATCTCGAAAATGGCATGTTCCGCCTCGTCCAGGAGTGCGTCCACATCGGCCCCGGCATTGTAGGTCTTTTGCAGAATACCCGTCGCCGTGGCGATCAGGTTCCGTAAAACCGCCTTTTCTTTAACGATACGGCAATAATGGGCAATGTTTGCGGCCGAAGGCACGCTATCGACAAGCGAGGCCAGGTAAGCCATCCCGCCGACCTGATCCAGGTGCTTGCGATCCTTCAGCAGGCTGCTCAGGGTGACAAGATCGCTGGGTTCACCCCGCTCGGAAAGCTCCGTAATGGCGTTGAATATCTTTCGATGCCCCTCCGTGTAAAAATCATCACTGGAAAGGAGTTCGAGAACGGTGTTCAGGGAGTGGTTATCAAGTAAAATCCCCCCCAAAACCGATTGTTCGGCTTCCATGTTCTGGGGGGGTACTTTATAGATGGATGCGTCGGCATCTGTTTTCGCGCGCATATTGCAAAGACCTGACAAGAACAATAACCCGTGAACCCGTCATGAGGGAAGAGGGAGCGGAATGCCCCTCGTCGGGCGTTCTTCCATGACGGGCGGGATCAGTTTTCGGCTACGACCACCACCTTGATTTCGGCGGTGACACCGGCGCTCAATTTCACCGTCACGGGGAATTCGCCTAACTCCCTGAGGGGTTCTTCCAGCACGATGTGCTTCCTATCCACGGTGATTCCCTGGGCGGTGAGATTCTCCTCGATGTCCCTGGTGTTGACGGAGCCGAACAATTTATCCTGCTCGCCGACTTTCCGGGCAATGGTGCAGACGACTTCCGACAGACGGGTCGCAAAATCTTCCGCCTTTCTTCTCTCTCTTTCCGTTTTGCGCAGAATCTGTTTCTTCTGCTCCTCGATCATGCGTATATTCCGCCTGCTGACTTCCACGGCAAGACCACGGGGAACAAGATAATTCCGCCCGTAACCATCTGCGACCTTGACGATATCACCCGCCTGGCCGAGAGTGCCGATATCTTCCTTTAATATAACCTCCATTGAAATCCTCCTGTACTTTCTGTACCCCCGCCCGTAATTCACGGCCGGGACGCGGGGAATGCCCGTACCCGGGATCTGGCCGTGACGGGACAAAGGCCCTGCCCGTCCGGCGCCGGAATCGTCAGGTCCCGACGGGCAAAAGGTCCCGCCGCCTACCTGCCGTCCGCCACAACGAAAGGCAGCAGGGCGATCGACCGGGCCCTTTTGATGGCCAGGGTAATTTCTCGCTGGTGTTTCGCGCAGCTCCCCGTAATGCGCCGGGGCATGATTTTACCCCGCTCGGTCAGGAAATCACGAAGGGACTGGGGATCCTTGTACTCGATTTTCAGATTCGAATCGGAGCAGAACCGGCAAAACTTTCTCCTGTGATAAAATCTTCTCTGGGGCCGGGATCCTCCCTGGGGTCTGGGCCTATAGCTTCCCTGTGTCATTTTTCCTCCTCCTCTGTCTCCGGGGCCGCGTCCGTCTTTTCCTCCGCAGCGTCCTCCTCCGTCGTCGCCTCCCCGTCTTTCTCTTCTTCCACCGGTTCCTCTGCCTTGACGGCGGCGGCGATAATTTCCTCGACTTCCTCGACGGTGATTTCTTCCGCGGTCTTAACGGTGAGATATTTCAGAATTTTATCGTCGATTTTAAGGTTCCGTTCCATTTCATCGACAATCTCGCTGTCACCGGCCATATCGAACAGAACATAAAACCCCATGCTCTGCTTCCGGACATCATATGCCAGCTTCCTCTTGCCCCATTTTTCGACCTTGATGATCAATCCCCCGTGCTCCGTTACCATGGTCTGATAACGTTCGACGATCCCACTGATCTCGGCGTCGGAAAGATTCGCCATGGCAATAAAAACAACATCGTACCTTCTCAATGACCTACCTCCTCTCGGCTTTGTAGCCCGATCACCGGGATCGGGCAAGGAAAATAAATGGATCGTAAAAAACGATCTGCTCTCTTATTATAGGAACTTGGAGAAATCAAGATTTTTTATCCTGTCCCCCGGTGCGGCGCGACCCCGTTCAGGGCGGCATCGTCATAGATGGCGAAACCAGTAATCCTCGATAAAACGGAAGTTCTGTCTCACCGCCTCCCTGCCGGCAAGGATATCCCCGTGGCCGCTCAAGAGATACTCCACGTCGAGGTCCATGATCTTCCGGATGCTTTCCTTCAGACGGGCGCCGCTGCCCTCGGGCAGGTCCGTCCGCCCAATTCCCTGATTGAAGACGACATCGCCCGTAAAGAGGACCTTCGTCTCCGGCCAGTACAGACAAACCGACCCCGGCGAGTGGCCGGGCGTGTTGTAAATTTCCAGAACCACGTCCCCCAGGGTGAGGGGGCCCTCTTCCAGGTATAGATCCGGGGCGGGGATGTCATAGTGTCCGCCCGCCCATTCCCGGACAAAACGATACTCTTCCCGGCTCAGGCCGAGAAGCGACGGACGCTGAAGACGGAAGGCCGCCTCCAGGTGGTCGGGATGACCATGGGTAACCAGAACGTAGTCGATCTGCGAACGGTCGATCCCCAGGTCGCTCAGGTTCTGTTCCACGTGACGAAAGAGATGGTCGTACCCCGGATCGATGAGAATCTTCTTCTCCCGGTCGATCAAATAGGTGTTGCTGTTGTTCTCACGATAATCCTGCCAGATGAAGGCGTGAAGCCCATCGAAAATCTTCATGAATATGATCCTCCTTCTATTCTCATTCCGAACGAAAGCGAAAAATCCTACGCCTGAAATCCATCCTGCCCGCGACCGATGCCCGGCCCAGGCCGAACACCCCCCTCGTTCTCATCCCGCACTTGGTGTTTCTTCGGACGGTCCGCAACCCCGGGGAAGATCACTTCATACCCCATTGTCATTGCAAACGCCACTCTTCATTGCCTTTATTGTCTGAATCCCCTGAGGCTTCCATCTTTTCTGATTACTTCGCCCTGCTCATTCAGCAATTCGCTACCAAACAAAGTATTGCTTATGATAATCAATTCCCATATACTTCACCGCGTGTACCTCCTTAATGTTTTCTAAAACGTAGGGGTTAGTCCGGTACTATCGCCCTGTCGGAGGTACACTTTTTTTCATGTTATCATTCCAAGCTGCGGCATCCCACATGCCATCCCGAATCTCAACGGTGTCCTTGCATATCATTCCAAATCCCACCGCATCCCGCATGTCCTTCCGAGCCGCCGTAGCCCTAAAATGTCATTCCGAAGTAACCGTCTGACCTACCCATCTTCCAGTCCATTTTTTTCTGAGTTATAGCCTTCCGGAAAGAAAGATTTCTTTTACGGGAGGGAAGACACAATGACCAAAGAGGAACGGCGAGCCCATTG